>Ga0157285_10000072_pt1 | contig 10431 bp, 11 predicted proteins | sample NitcycUS074202C1_FD_108400 | JGI IMG/M metagenome (GOLD analysis project Ga0157285, IMG submission 108400) | Soil microbial communities from Arlington Agricultural Research Station in Wisconsin, USA - Nitrogen cycling UWRJ-S074-202C-1 | ecosystem: Environmental > Terrestrial > Soil >... | reverse complement strand
TTGTACAAATTTTGCCTTATTATGATTATGGACATTATAGCAAACAGAATTCCTTCTGCTATTGTGTCAGAGATAGTACCAAACCTGATTCCGCCGCTAACTACAAAATTGCCTATAGGATATAACAGGTTTATAGGACCTACTACAAGATCTCCAATTACAATATGTGATAAGTACGCCAAAGAATAAACTGCAACTGATATTCTTCTGTACTTTGCAAAGAAGGCAAGTGCAACAATAGGCCATATTATTGCGCTATGTGTTATGCTTCTATGACCAAGCTCAAGTCCTAATAATCGAAACACCAAATCAATGTCAGGAAGCGTGGACAAAAACATTACAAACGAAATGGAAACATCCTTCAACACGAATTTTTTAGAGATAGCATATGTCAGAAGAAATGCTATAGATATATGACCAACAAACAGCATAATATGATAGAGGAAACTAAGAATATTGCTTTTTTATTTGTGTCTACCAAGTCTTGAAAGCAAAATGATAAAGCTAAGTATTCCCTTATAGTGCTAAGCGTGAAAATGGAACATCTGAACATATATTTGAAGACAGCTAAGCACAGGTACACAATAAATTCAGAATATTTAATTTGACATCTGTCTGTCTCTTTTTCTACTGGTCATTCGATCAACAATTGCTTAACTGCATCCCCAAGAAAGCCGTTTGAACCAAACATGGTCTGCCGTAATACGCCATTCTTATCAATTAGAATAGCTGATGGTGTGCCACGTAAGCCATACTCTTCAAAAGTCTTTGCTGAAAAATGCTTTTGTTTTAGATAGTGTTGTACTTGATTATATAATGACTCCCTATCTTTTTCACTATAAGATCTAAAATCTGGCATATGTGCTTCAATAAAATCCATGATCTTCTCCTGAGTCAGAGGGCCAAAAGTGGACAATTTATCCATTCCTACTGGAAATGGAATCTTGTAACTTAGTTTATTTCCTGGTTGCAAGAGGCCATATTGTGCTAATACCCTACTTGGCTCTCCAATTACCTGACCTGTTGCAAGCAAAAGCTTGAGGTTTTCCAAAGTATTCTTGTCAAAGTCTTCAAAAGCCGTAGCTAATCCTAAGACCCTTAGACCGTTATCATGATATTTCCTATACATTTCTATTGCCTGCGGGATGCCATGTGTGAAACAGCCAGGACAGTTAACTTGGAATACTTCAACAAGAACCACATTTCCCTTTTCCTTATCTATGTTGGTAGGCCTTCCTTGTATCCATTCGGAAACAGCCAAATTGGGAGCTTTATCACCTATTCGCGCTGCCATATATACAATATGTAAATAATTTCAGCAAAATCTAATTTAAACGCATAGCAAGTCAAACACTTACTACATTTGATATATACACGAAACAATTGCATAATCTAGTTGATTGATGTGTTAAGCAAACCATAAAGCTAAGCGTAGCTATATACTTATACTGTTAAGCGTAAAAATGGAACACCTCATTAAAATCATGCATAGGAAATGGAACATTTGAGCTCAGATATGGAACACCAGCAAAATCAAGAACAGCAGCAGATACAATGGAGAAGGGACAAAGTGCAAGAGCTTTACAGCAAAGGCTATAGTCAAAGGGAGATATCACAAGTGCTGCAAGTCGGATTAGCTACAGTAAATAGAGACATATCATACCTGAGGAATCAAGCTAAAGCCAACATCAAAAAATACATTGACGAAAGACTTCCAGAAGAGTATGAGAAATGTCTTGTAGGACTTACTGCAATCACAAAAGAAGCATGGATGGCACAGCAAACAGAAGACAAGAGAGAAAAGATGCATGCTTTATCACTTGCAAAGGATTGTTATTCTATGAAGCTGGATTTACTTACAAATGCTACTGTAGTAGATGACGCTATCAGGTTTGTATCATCTAACAAATTCAAAGATAGCCTAACATCAAGCGATAACCATGAGATTGAAAGAGAGAAATCAAAAGAACCTGATCATAATGAAGATGAAGATCAATTAGAGAAAGAGCAGGAAGAGCAAACAGGAGAAATAATAACTGCAAATCAAGTTTTCTAATCTCTCATACAACGTTGTGTAAAAACTTCCCTTCAGGTTTGTCGTTAGTATTATTGTTGTCATTATTACTATCTCCAATCATCTATCAAATATATGTCAGAATGATTGTAGCCTGCTTCATTAGGTCTGTGCATTGCTATTCCTTGTATGTCAGCTCGAAACCCCTGTGCTACCATATAACGATAAGCTTCACTTCGTTCAGTATTAACTCCAGCTACAATTCTAGACAGATGTCTATCTTTGGCCAACAATGAAGCTGCATTTAACAAATTCTTGAAATTCTCCTGTTGAGAATTACCATTAGATGGTATTACTATTCCAAACTTGATATAGCATACACCACTTCCAGCTTCAGAACCAGCTCCACAATGACAGACAGCAAAACCTGCTAAACTATTGTTATCGTGTTTAGTTGTTTTGTTGTTGGATCTATAAAGTAATATTGTATCTCCTAGATTCTGGTTATTAACAGCAACAATTTCATGTCTTAAATCTAATCCACCATACGCGCTATTTGTCAATAGCCTGCACTTATCCAATGTTTGTTCTTGTTTATGTTTTGGTATTTCAGAGAATATAGACCAATGAAAAGAACTAGCAGTATTGCTATTACTTTTTCTTTGTTGCTCCTGCTCTTCTTCTTCTACTGGCCATACAGGTTTTGACATTATTATAGTAAGGAAACGAGGCCAAAAGCCAAACTTCTGATAAAGCCCTACATGTTTTGCACTTTGAGCAAATGTAAACAAACCCGCATGTCTTGTATGCCATTTTTTATCAAAAATATTGATTGTTGGCTCAAGCAATTGCTTGGCTATACCTTGATCCCAATAGTCAGGATGAACAACTAGCGGTCCAAAATATCCAATGCTTCCCCAATTTACAACAAAATTAAAACCTACAAGTTCACCATTGGCTGATTCTGCTGCTAATGTTGAAGTTGGATTTGCTAAGAACCTAGTCTTTACATTGTCAATATCACCAAGAGATATCATTGGATCTGGAAGTCCCAAGAAAGTGCTAAAGGCCAAACGAAACATACGAGCAGCAGAAGCTAAATCACTTTCTTCAAGCTGTCTTATTTTGATTTTCATCTTGCCATCCATTTTTTAATGACACTGTCTGCATGTCAAACTAGATAACTAACTATTATTAGTATTAAACGAATTATCATTGGCTAAAGAATGCTATTCTATGAAGCTTGATCTATTAACTAATGCTACCGTAGTAGATGATGCCATTAGGTTTGTATTAGAGCATAAAAATAATAATAATGATAATAAAAATCAAAAAGAGGAAGCCCATATAAAATACGATGCTGGATTACCCCATCATAATGCTCGTGCTGATGCTGTTGATGGTACAAAAACAACAACTAACATAGTCTTTTGACTAGCAAATACATGATAGAATCTTTGTTGCATGATTAGTTATTGCAGACTCCTACTATGAACAGACTCCTACTATGAACAGATAAAGAAAAAACTTGACTGCATTTGATATTCATGATGGTTATTTCAAATAAATCTGCATTAATTTCCTCAAATGAAATATACTGATGATTACATCATAGAGAATGTGAACCACACACATCTAGTAATATTAGCTGTCTTAGTAGCAGCTGCATTAGTGACAGGAATGTTTGCTACAGGTATACAGCAAGCACAAGCAGGAGGACGACACAAATATAAGGGCTCAGGAGACTCAGTCGCCTTTGAACAAGAAAACAAACAAAAGGCCAAGTGCCTTGCTCTCGTGATTAGTAGAGCCGATGCATGTAACCAAGAAGCGCGGAATAATTTCAACGTAAACGAGGAAGTAACACCACCAGGGCCACCACCATCCACAGTAGGATGCCCTTCAAACACTGTATATGACGCACATCTTAGTGAGGCACTAGGAGACTTCCCATCAGGCAGTGAAGTGTGTCTGCAGAAAACTGGAGAAAACCCGGATTCATCCATTGTTCCGACAGGGAGCACCACAGCCCAACCCCAGTCAGTAAGAGTAGACCAATCTGATGCTGGTCAATGTTCACAAGGATCACGTGCTGTAGTAGATACAGGCAATCCTCCAGATGGACCCGCTTTTGCTCTTGGCCAAACCGTCTGTATAACGCTGACGTAGTAGTAGGGAATGCGTAGACCAAATAGCTGCTAGAACGAAAAAATCCTTTTATTTTTTTTGTGTGTATGCGTGCTTGCTTTTGATATATTTGATATGTATTTCAATATTGATTGTTTTATTAATAACAAATACTATAAGAAAGAAAATTATGGAATGATGGGTAGATCGCAGGAATTGTCATAATTGGTTTAGAGCATTCACTTTTGCTCATCTCCATAGCCACAGAACCTAAGTGCAGGCGTAGTTTTTAATGTGATAAATAGAAAAAGAAGGAGTTCTAATATAATAACTAACAATATATGCAAAAAGCAGTTCTAAAACGATACAAGAAAAATCCGATATTACTTCCAAATAAATTCAATTGGTGGGAATCCAAAGCAGTCTTCAACTGTGCTGTTTCACTTGATGGAGATAGAATTCATATGTTATACAGAGCAATAGGTGAATATGAAAAATATATCTCAAGGATCGGATACGCTTCTAGTACTGATGGTTATCTTTTTAATAGAAGAAAAGAAATTGCATTAGCACCGTATGAAGAATACGAAAAATATGGAATAGAAGACCCCCGGCTTGTAGAAATCGATCACCAAATATATGTTAGCTATGTAGTGCTTTCCAATTATGTAAGCCAACGACCTATAGCATCAACTGCTCTAGCCACAACTATAGACTTCATTAGTTATACAAGACTAGGAATTATAACAAGTAAAGGTTCTGACAACAAGGATGTAGTTTTGTTTCCGCAGAATATGAACCGACAACAACTATCAAACGAGACTGAGCGTATAATGTATTTATTTTTACACAGGCCAAGTAGCTGGATTGGTTCAAAGTACGGAGTTGATAGACCTAGTATATGGCTAGGGGAAGGCAATTCATTAACTAAATTTGAGAAACATACTCTTCTTATCAAGCCGGAGCAACAGTGGGAAATGCTAAAGGTTGGAGCAGGTCCTCCTCCCATAAAAACAAAACACGGCTGGCTCTTAATATATCATGGGGTTGATAATGATCATGTTTACAGAGCTGGTGCTGCGCTTCTTGATTTGAAGGATCCTAGTAAAGTGCTGGGAAGGACAACACAACCTATTTTGGAACCTAAGGAGCCATATGAAAAAAATGGAGATGTTAACAACGTCGTTTTTCCTACTGGTGCATGTGTTAGAGATGCAAAATTATTCGTTTATTATGGAGCTGCTGATAAGGTATGCTGCGTAGCAACAGCAGATTTAGAGAATTTGGTAGATCATGTTTTGAAGGATTGACATTATAAATATTTTAACTAGTGCTTGACGAGCTTCAGTATGTATAAAATGTAATTTGTAAAATAATAAAGAACTATTATCAAAAACATTTAGGAATAGGATAAGAATAGCTACAGCCAGTACGCTAGGTAATGTTAGATAAAGTATTTTTCCATTATATTTGCCATCTTCATTTTTGTTATTTCTTTATCGTATATATTGGAATGTTTTTGCTTTAAATGCCTTAGTGCAAATCTGACATCGTCGCCACAAAGTCTGCATTTTGCCTTTCCAAACACAGATTAGTTATATGTATACTGGCTGTAAAAGTTTTGCTCCTCATTATTTCATATGAGTACACAGAGAATACGTTTCTTCAAAAAACGTTGACTTTAATTGAAAAGTGAACTAGCAAAAATGTTGACAATGGCAGCTATACTTGCTTCTATTATTCATGTAGTAAATGCTGGTACTTTTGTTGTTGAGGATTCTTCAGTCCCACGATTATCAGAACATGCAACATTAGAGGGATGTGATACTAATGGTACTAGTTTCACTAATATTAGAGATGTGTGCCGAAATCGTCCTAAAATCGAATTTAATTAGTCATCTATTAAGATAACAAAAATTGCATTGATGAATATGTCATCTACTATTATTATTATTATTATTATTATTATTATACGATATTTACTTATTGATCATTATTTTGATATTCTTTACAGTGACTTACTTCAAGTGATTCTATATCAAGGAGGGGTTCTCTATTATCTTCACAGTCCTTATTGGTTAGAGAACAACTCAACGTACCTGTGTTATCTGGGTCATCTTGCTTTGCTGCAGTAAAACAGTATTTATCTTGCTTAGTTGGGTATTCGTCGTCTGATAATGCATATGCTGCTGCTGTTATGATTGTTGTTTTTGCTATTATATGTGAATTTACGCAGGCTGCGGCTAGTACTATCATTGCAACCGATGCGAGTATGGCGAACGATGATATGAAGTTCAGTGAATCTCCATTACATGTATTGAAAATCTAATATTTGAAGCTTGAACAATTCTCTTATCAATAATGTTTCCATGGAATGTTTTAGATAACTTTAGATCAAAATTTGAATTTCTAATTGTATTATAAAAATCAATGTATGTATAAATACAATTATACATTTGGGCTCTTACCGAAAGCTGGAAAGGGACTAGTTCACTGTGCTAATCTTACAAAGAAAATTGGAAACGTATTAAAACATGAATGCTAAAGTGCATATTTCGGTCGGTCCAAGCGATAGCAACGAAAGAAAGTACTTACGACGTTGATATTGAAGAGATAGACGAAGAAGAAGAGGAATTAGAGCTCAAGGACAAATTAATATGCGACCTACATAATGTTCACATTTTATAAAATAGTCGAGATACATGTTCAATAAACATGGAGCTTATCGTATATGGCACTTAAAATTGAATTAAAACCAAAATGAAAGTAGTCACTAATAATTACCGCTGCCAGTACTGCTTGCTTCAAGATAGCATTTTTTTACCTGATCCACTACTTCAGAAAGTGGCTTTATATGCCCATAGCCATCCCATATTCTATTCAATTTTTCTTTGATTTTAAGTCTATTATCTGGATCGTCCTTTAGCAACACTAACATGTCTTCCAGTAGTTCTGCGAGCTTTGGTTTATCATCCTGTTCAACTTCATCTTTAATCTTTTGCATATCTTTAGAACCATTCATTTTGGATTGAAATAGCGCTCTGACAATTAAATCAATTCTTTTAATTACATTTTTTTGTTCTTCTTCTCTTGATATCATATACGCTGTATGGTATGTCGCCGTGCAATTATATAAGCAGAACTAAGATTTTGATATATCAGCAGAACTAAGATCGTATGTGACACACTTACAGACACTTACAAATCCATATTATTCATTATAGGATATACCGGGAAAACACAAGAAAAACTAAACAATATCATACTAAATAAATAGTTTGAAAGCTGGAGATTGTTACGTGCCTTCTATTCTGCTAATCATTCCTTTTGCCAGTTGATATATTTCACTAGGAGAGGTATTCTTTAATGTGACAACTATACTTAAAGAAATCGTCACAGAAATTAGGATTGCCATTATAGGATGGACATTGATTATCAAACCAATTATATGGCTGGCTGTAACACCTCCGACAATAGCCATAGCAGAAACACCAATGTATCTGATCGATCTGGCATCAGACCAAATCAGTGATAGTAGACAGGAACTAACAAAAGCTGTGAGTGTAGAAAATGCAGCTCCAAGTGCGCCGTAGTGAGGAACCAAGAAGAAAAATGCTATAAGAAATGCTAGTATCTCTATAAATCCAATTAATAAAAGCCTTCTGGACATGTCCAAATTATTGAACTTTGATATGAAATTCATTGTAATAGAGAAGGGCAATATTGCAATAGAAAGAACTAGCAGTATTGTTTCTCCTGGTAGATATTGTGTCCCTATGATAGATAGTATAAATTTAGGAGAAGAAATTATAGCTGCAATCATAGGTGCATTCAAGCTCATGGTAATCCTCGAACTAGCTGATGATAAATCTGTCCTTAACTTGGCAGAAATAGGAATAACCATGTATGCCATACTTGAGGCTAAACTGCCTATCGCTACTATGCTAACCATCAGAGCGATATAAAAAATCCCAATATCTGAACTGCTTATACCAAAAGAACCAAGTAGAACAACACTAAGACTAAGGATAAGTGTCCTAGAAAATTTTGACGGTGTATTGATTAATCCGTCTTTAATGACTCCTATAATATATTTTGCATTTCCTACTTTGTATCCAAATTTCCTTCTTCTTCTTGCAACGAATATAGTTGCACTCACTATTACGAGATTTTGAAATAAAAATGAAAGCAGCATACCAAACGCTCCAAGTCCTAACCACACTAAAGTATAACCAGACGCAAACTTTATTCCAGTTCCTATAAGGTCAATTATTAATACACTCTTCACATCAGAAATGCCAAGTAATGCAAAGCGTGAAACAAAGCTTAGTGACGAAAGAAATAGAATTATAACTGCTATTGGAGTAAAGTTGGCTGATAATCCACGCAATGATTGTTGAAACAGATTGTTGATAACATAAGGCACAATAGGCACTGTAGCCGACGTGATCACTAATTCTATGATGAGTGCAGTTACAAGAATTTGATCATGCTGACTAGATGATCTCTTCAAGATGGGATATTCAAGACCTAATTGCGTTAGGGTTGAAATCAGCGTAACAAGGCTATAAACTGCGGTAACTTGACCAACTTGAAATGGAGTTATCTTAGAAACTATTATCAGCCAATAAATCCAGCCCCCTACTGCAACTAGCAAATGATCAAAGAAAAGCAAAGTGCCTTGAGGGCCAAATTTGCCTATAGATTCGATTTCTTTTTGTGGTTCTACAGTATCATGGGAATCTGCACACATCAGGATTCATTCATTCATCCAATTATATTTCTTATTTATTTATTTATTAATTATTTGAGTCCTTCTTCCTTTTCCTTTATTATTCTGTGCTGATGGTAAAAGTAGCAACAGTTCTCTTTGATACCATCGCCTTATCCTATGCCTATATGAAATGGCCGTTACATCTACAAGCATTTTTGCAATGTCTTGAATCCTGAAGTTATGATCGAGCTTTATTTCAATAGGCAGCTCTCTAATATTCAAACTCATAGCAGTAGCAATAGTCAGTAGCTCAACATCAAATGCATATCGCTTAACTAGCATGACACTGAAAATTGTTCGTAAGGCAGGCCCACTCCCGGCTTTCAACCCTGATTGGGTATCTTTTATTTTTATCCCTATAGCTACCCGTACTAACAGGTTAAAAGTTCTGCTAAGGAATTTTCTAGATAAAGGTGCATGTACTCTGGATCGTGGATGTCTTTTGGATGCAATAACCAGGTCACAATTTTTAAGTTCATCAATGTACTCATTTATTCTGCTATGAGAGATGTCAAAGTCACCGTCAACAAATATTACTATATTGCCAGCTGCTTGCATAACACCCGTTTTTACGGCATGACCTTTGCCTCTATTTGGCATATAGGAAATAATCTTTACACGTGAATCTAACAATTCTTCTTTTTGAAGAATTTGTAATGTATTATCGTAGCTGCCATCGTCTACGACAACTATTTCGTAACTCTGTAGTGTAGAATCGAGAATTTCTTTGATTCTTGCTAATAATGCGGATACTTCTCTTCCTTGATTATGAACAGGAATCACAACAGAAATCTGAGCCTGTAATTTACTTCTGCTGTCAGAATCTGCAATTTGTGTTGATTCTGAAAGCGACCACTTCTTTAGCTCAGGTTTATCCATAAGAAATGTCATCACCCATTATTATATTATAAAGTGGACGTTATGGACATCAAACACAAAGTACTTAGGTAATACATTTCAAATGTTGCAAGTGTTTGTGGTGTAATTTGTAATGTTGTGATGTAATTTTACAAACTCTGTATGAAAGAAAATAATTTTTAATGAAAATGGTGATAGTGAAGACCTTGTTGTCATCCCTGGGAATGAAACCAAACAACTATACGCTACTTGAAGAGGTCTCGCTATTCTTCTTGGCATTTAATAGATCTCCTATATGAGTGGATAACTAAAGCAGTATGTGTGGTGATCTGATATTTGACAAGAACTAGTGCGTACCGGTTGCTGTTGTGTTGTTTTAAAACTAGATGATGATGAATTAGGCGAAAAAAAGAGAGCATAATGATAGCAGCAACAACAACAGGATTTATACTGGGTTTGAAAAAATGTTTGCTTTAGCAGCGATGGCTTCATTGACATTACTATGATATCAAACACGAAGAAAGAACGTTTATCTTGTATAAATAGAGTTCGACTCATATGCTTTAGATCTGTCAAAGGTGACAAGCACTAATCCTACGTTTGTTTTTTCTCGTGATGTTTTGTGTTAATAGCTAAACTTGTCTAGTGTATATAAGAG
>Ga0157285_10000071_pt1 | contig 10509 bp, 11 predicted proteins | sample NitcycUS074202C1_FD_108400 | JGI IMG/M metagenome (GOLD analysis project Ga0157285, IMG submission 108400) | Soil microbial communities from Arlington Agricultural Research Station in Wisconsin, USA - Nitrogen cycling UWRJ-S074-202C-1 | ecosystem: Environmental > Terrestrial > Soil >... | reverse complement strand
TGGGTGGACGCCGAGGACATGTCCTACGACGAGGCCGTGGACGAGCTCGAGCAGGTCGACGGCGTCCTCGTGCCGGGCGGCTTCGGATCGCGCGGGTGGGAGGGGAAGATCCTCGCGTGCCGTGTCGCGCGCGAGCGCGAGATCCCCTATCTCGGCATCTGCCTCGGGATGCACGTCGCCGTCTCGGAGTTCGCCCGGCACGTCGCCGGCCTCGAGGGGGCCAACTCGACGGAGATGGACCCGGAGACTCCGTACCCCGTGATCGACCTCCTGCCCGAGCAGAAGGAGATCGAGGAGCTCGGCGGGACGATGCGCCTCGGCGCGCAGGCCGTCGAGCTGACGGAGGGCACCCGTGCGCGGGAGATCTACGACGAGACGGTCATCCACGAGCGTCACCGTCATCGATACGAGGTCAACAACCTGTACCGCGACCAGCTCGTCGAGCAGGGGCTCGTCGTCTCGGGGACGTTCCAGCAGGGCCGGCTCGTGGAGATCGTCGAGCTGCCCGACCACCCGTGGTTCGTCGCGAGCCAGTTCCACCCGGAGTTCAAGTCGCGCCCGACGCGTCCGGCGCCGCTCTTCCGCGAGTTCGTCGCGGCCGCGCTCGAGCGCACCCGCGCCCGGTCTCGCGTGCGCGCGACCGCGGCGTAGCCGTACGGCTCGGCTCGTAGGATGGCCGCCGTGGAGCAGCCGCAACTCAGGTCGCGCGTCGTCGAGTTGTTTCTCGACCTGTGCGCGATCCCGAGCCCCCCGGGGGAGGAGCGCGCCGTTGCCGACCGGGTCACGCGCGAGCTCGACGCGATGGGCCTCGAATGGGACGAGGACGACTGCGGGCCCACGATCGGCTCGACGGCCGGGAACGTCCTCTGCCGGCTCCCGGGGAGGACTGACGACGGCACGCCGATCTTTCTCTGCGCGCACTTCGACACCGTGCCGCTCGCGGGCGGCCTCGACCCGTTCGTGGGGGAGGACGGGGTCGCGCGGAACGCCGGCGGCACGATCCTCGGCGCGGACAACAAGTCCGCCCTCGCCGTGATGGTCGAGGCGGCGCGCCGCATCCTCGAGGAAGGGCGTCAGCACGCGGGCGTCGAGCTGCTCTTCACCCCGATGGAGGAGATCGGGCTCGTCGGCGCCGACGCGTTCGACACCGGCCGTCTCGAGGCGCGCGTCGGGTTCGTCTACGACCAGGCCGCCCCGATCGGGGAGGTCGTCACCGGCTCTCCGACCGCCCAGGAGCTCGAGCTGACCTTCGTCGGCCGGGCCGCGCACGCCGGCATGTATCCGGAGGAAGGCCGCTCGGCGATCGTCGCCGCAGCCCGGGCGATCGCCGACATGCAGCTCGGCAGGATCGACGAGCTCACGAGCGCCAATGTCGGGCTCGTACGCGGCGGGACGGCGCGCAACGTCGTGGCCGAGCGCTGCACGCTGGAAGCCGAGGTGCGCTCGCACGACGACGGCCGCGTCACCGAGGTCGTCCAGCAGATCCTCGACGCGGCCGCGTTCGCGGCGAGCGTGTCGGACTGCACGCTCGAGACGAGGGTCGAGCCGAAGTACCGCGGTTACCGGTTCCGGAACGACGACCCGGCCGTGCGCCTTTCGGTCGAGGCGCTTGCCCGTGCGGGGTTCGAGGCACGCCTCGGGCTCTCCGGCGGCGCAGCCGACGCCAACGTCTTCAACGCGCGCGGGCTCAGCTGCGTCAACCTCGCGAACGGGATGACCGACATCCATACGCCGGAGGAGCGCATCGCAGTCGAGGATCTCGACCGGATGGTCGACGTCACGCTCGCGCTCGTCGACGTGGCTCGCGAGTCGCGCGCGTGATCGGGCTCCGCTGGGGCACGGTGAGCGCGATCGGCGAGCGCCTCGACGGACTCGTGCGCCTGGAAGTGGACGACGCGCCCTGCATCGCCTATCCGCGCCTGACCGGCGATGTCGAGGTCGGCGACGTCGTGCTCGTCAACGAGCAGGCGAAGGACCTCGGGCTCGGGTCCGGTGGCTTCGACGTCCTCTACGCGAACCTCACGCGCGGGCTTCGGCTCCCGGCGCAGGAGGACGCGCACGTCATGGCGCTCCCGTACACGCCGGGTCAGCACGCGACGCGCTTCGTCGAGGAGGACGAGGGACACGACAGCGCGCGCGAGCGGATCGAGGGCGTTCCGGTCGTGTGTCTCGGGCTCCACAGTCAGCTCGCGCCGGCGTGCGCCGCGCTCGCCGGCCGGAGGGTCGCCTACGTGCAGCTCGGCGGCGGCTCGCTGCCCGTCTCACTCTCCGACAGCGTCCGCGCGCTGAAGGCCCGGCGGCTCGTCGACACCGCAATCGCGGTCAGCCCTTGCCTCGACGGCGACGTGCAGTGCGTGACCACGGCCTCCGCGCTGACGCACGCCGTGACCCGTGGCGCTGAGATCGTCGTCTGCGGCATCGGGCCAGGAATCGTCGGGACGGGCTCCCGGTGGGGCCACGGCGGGCTCGCCGTCGCCGAGGCCGCCAACGTCGCGTCGGCGCTCGGCGCGCAGGCGATCGTCGCCCCGCGGGTGTCGTTCGGGGACGAGCGGCCGCGCCACCGCGGGTTGTCGCACCACACCCGCGCGGCGCTTGCGCTCTGCCTCGGCGCGGTGCGCGTCGCCTGGCCACTCGGGCTCGAGCAGCCGTCGGGCGTGGACGTCGTCGAGGTCAACGCAGCGGGCTGGGAGGCCGCGTGCGCGCCGCTCCCGCTCTCGCACATGGGTCGCGGCCCGGGCGAGGATCCGTGGTTCTTCGCCTCCGCCTTCGCGGCCGGCCGCCTCGCCGCGGGCTGACCGCGGGGCCCGGGAGGGGTGCTGTATCGTCCCGGCCGCCGTGCGGATCGGGGTCGCCAGGGAGATCAAGTCTCAGGAGTACCGCGTTGCCCTGACGCCGGCCGGCGCGCTCGAGCTCGTCCAGCGCGGCCACGAGGTGATCGTGGAACGCAGCGCCGGAGTCGGCTCGGGATTCGCCGACGCGGCCTACACCGCCGTCGGCGCGCGGCTCGTCGACGTCGAGGAGGTATGGGCGGCGCCCGAGCTCCTGCTCAAGGTGAAGGAGCCGATCGAGCCCGAGTACCCGCGCCTCCGCGAAGGGCTGACGCTCTTCACGTACCTCCACATCGCCGCCGACGAGCCGCTCACGCGGGCGCTGCTCGACTCCGGCGTGACCGGCGTCGCCTACGAGACGGTCGAGACCGCCGATCGGCGCCTGCCGCTGCTCGCGCCGATGAGCGAGGTGGCCGGCCGGCTGGCGCCGCAGATGGGCGCCTGGGCGCTCGAGAAGGCGCATGGTGGCCGAGGCATCCTCCTCGGCGGCGTCCCGGGCGTCCCGCCGGCGAAGGTCGTCGTGCTCGGTGGCGGCGTGGTCGGCCTGAACGCCGCGCACATCGCGCTCGGGATGCAGGCCGACGTCTGGGTGCTCGACAAGTCGGTCGACCGGATGCGCGAGCTCGAGATCGCGCTCGACGGCCGGGTGACGCTGGCCATGTCGAATCGCCTCCAGATCGAGGAGGTGCTCCCCGACGTCGACCTGGTGATCGGGGCGGTCCTCATCCCGGGCGCCGTCGCACCGAAGCTCGTGACGCGCGACATGCTCGGCCTCATGCGCCCCGGATCGGTGCTGGTCGACGTGGCGATCGACCAGGGCGGTTGCTTCGAGACCTCCCACGCGACGACGCACGACGACCCGATCTTCGAGGTCGACGGCATCGTTCACTACTGCGTCGCGAACATGCCTGGCGCCGTGCCGGTGACCTCGACGAAGGCGCTGACGAACGTCACGCTTCCCTACGTCGAGGCGATCGCCGACAAGGGGCTACCTCGCGCGATCGCAGACGATCCCGCCCTCGCCAAGGGGGTCAACACGATGAACGGCCGGCTGACGTACCAGGCCGTTGCGGAGGCGCACGGCCTCACGTACACGCCGCTCGAGGACGCGGGCCGCGCGCTGGTCTGATCTTTCCGCAGCGCGGGATCCGCAGGAGCGGATCCCGCCCGCGGGGATCCCCGCCTTCGGCGGGGCAGATCCCTGAAGGCGCCCGCTTCGCGGGCGCAACTGCTCTCGTCGTGGACTAGCTCTTCGCGTCGGCGTCCGCCCGGTCGCGCTGCTGCTTCGCGCTCTCGGACGGGGACACCCTGACGACCGCCCACGTGACCGACATCGAGAGCGCGAGGATCGCGACGATGTACAGGAGCAACTCCAGCAGGCCGAGGGCGGTGTCCACTGGCGGACTAGGATAGCTCGCTGTGCCGCGGGCCTGTGTCATCGTGCTAGACGCCGTCGGGGCGGGGGAGCTCCCCGACGCCGCCGACTGGGGTGACGAGGGGTCGGACACCCTCGGGAACGTCGCACGCGCGGTCGGCGGGCTGGACCTGCCGAACCTCGAGGCGCTCGGCCTCGGGAACGTGAAGCCGCTCGAAGGGTGCCCGCCGCAGCCCTACGCCCCCGCGGTCGCCGGTCGACTGCTCGAGCGCTCCAAGGGCAAGGACACGACCGCCGGCCACTGGGAGCTGATGGGCGTCGTCACGCCGACGCCGTTCCCGACGTACCCGTACGGCTTCCCGGACGAGGTGATCGACCCCTTCATGAACCGAACGGGCCGGGGCGTCATCGGGAACAAGCCCGCGTCGGGCACGGAGATCATCCAGGAGCTCGGCGAGGAGCATCAGCGCACGGGGAAGTGGATCGTCTACACCTCGGCCGACTCGGTTTTCCAGGTCGCAGCGCACGAGGGGACGATCCCGCTCGAGGAGCTCTACGCCGGCTGCCGGGTCGCGCGCGAGATCCTGACGGGCAAGCACGCGGTCGGACGCGTGATCGCGCGACCGTTCGCCGGGGACCCCGGCCACTACGAGCGCACGCCGAACCGTCACGACTTCTCGCTCGAGCCGCGCCGGCCGAACTACCTGACGGCGATCCGCGACGCCGGCCAGACCGTGTACGGCGTCGGGAAGATCTCGGACATCTTCGCAGGCTGCGACATCGACGAGTCGTTCCCGACGAAGTCGAACGTCGACGGCATCAACCGGACGATCGAGCTCCTCGAGAACGTGGACTCGGGGCTCGTCTTCGTGAACCTCGTCGAGACCGACCAGCTCTGGGGGCACCGAAACGATCCCGTCAACTTCCATCGCTGCCTGCAGGACTTCGACCGCCGGCTGCCCGACATCCTCGACGCGCTCCACGACGGCGATCTGCTGATCCTCACGTCGGATCACGGCTGCGACCCCACGACGCCGTCGACAGACCACTCGCGCGAGTACGCGCTGCTGCTCGCCTACGCAGCCGGGAAGAACGCGGCGGGCCGCATCCACGAGGACGGCGAGTTCGGCGACGTCGGGGCGAGCGTCTGCGCCTGGCTCGGGGCGAAGCATCCCGGAAAGGGCGCTCCCGGCCGTCCGATTCTCGAACGGTGAGGATCGACGACCCGGTAGCAGTCGCGCGGCAGTACGCGACGGAGACGAACCTCGAGGCACGGCGGTCGCTCTATGCGAACGCCGAAGGCCCGGATCCGCGGGAGATCGCCTTCGACGCAGTCGCAGAGATCGCTCCGAAACGCGTGATCGAGGTCGGCGGCGGCCCCGGCGAGCTGGCGGCGCGGATCGGCAGCGAGCTCGGATGCGAGGTCGTCATGCTCGACATCTCGCCGCGGATGGTGGAGCTCGCGCGCGAACGGGGCGTCGACGCCCGAGTCGGCGACGTGCAGAGCCTGCCCTTCCCGGACGGAGCGTTCGACTGCGCGCTCGCGGCCTGGATGCTGTTCCACGTGGCGGACCTCGACGCGGGTCTCCGCGAACTGGCCCGCGTGCTCAGGCCCGGTGGACGGCTCGTTGCGACCACGAACGCCGCCGGTCACCTGAAGGAGCTCCGGGAGATCGCCGGCACGGCGGCGTGGCCGCAGGTGTTCACTCGGGAGAACGGCGCCGAGACGATCGGAAGGCACTTCGACCGGGTCGAGCGCCGAGACGCAGACGGCTGGATCACGATCGACGACGACGAAGTCGTGCTCGGCTTCGTCGCGTCGCTCGACGCGGAGACGCCCCCTGTCCTTCCCCCGTTCGAGCTTCCCATCCGGAGCCGGCGCGCGTCCTCCGTGTTCGTCGCCACGAAGTCATGAGAGCCGCCGAGCTGATCGAGCAGAAGCGGAATGGCGGGGAGCACGATCCGGGAGAGCTCGCAGAGCTGATCCTCGCCTACGCACGGGACGAGGTCCCGGACTACCAGATGGCGGCGTGGTGCATGGCGGTCTACTTCCGCGGACTGAGCGCCGCCGAGACGCAATCGCTGACCGACGCGATGATCCGCTCCGGCGAGACCCTCGACCTCGGCGCGCTGCTCGGCCGCAAGGTCGTCGACAAGCATTCGACGGGCGGGGTGGGGGACAAGACCTCGATCGCGGTCGGGCCGATCGTTGCCGCCTGCGGCGTTCCGCTCGGGAAGATGTCCGGGCGCGGGCTCGGCCACACGGGCGGGACGCTCGACAAGCTCGAGTCGATTCCGGGCTTCCGGGTCGAGCTGACCACGGAGGAGCTCGTGGCGCAGCTGAAGGACGTCGGCATGGCGATCGTCGGCCAGACCGCCGATCTCGTCCCGGCCGACAAGAAGCTCTACGCGCTGCGCGACGTCACGGCGACGGTCGACATCGTGTCGCTCATCGCGAGCTCGATCATGTCCAAGAAGCTCGCCGCCGGCGCCCAGGCGATCGTGCTCGACGTGAAGGTCGGCGACGGGGCGTTCATGAAGACGCTCGACGATGCGCGCGCGCTCGCGGAGCAGATGCGGGAGATCGGGACGAGGGCCGGGCGGGAGGTGACGTGTCTCCTGACGGACATGGACCAGCCGCTCGGACGCGCCGTCGGCAACGCGCTCGAGGTCGACGAAGCGCGTGACACGATCCGGGGCGACGGCCCCGCGGACTTCACGGAGCTCGTGCTCGACGCGAGCGCCCGGCTGCTCGCGTACTCGGACCTCGGGATCGACGTCGACGAGGGTCGCAGGCGCGCGCAGGCGGCAGTCGACGACGGGAGCGCACTCGAGACGTACGAGCGCTGGATCCGGGCGCAGGGCGGCGATCCGGATCCGTCGGTCCTCGAGCAGGCCCCCGTCCAGATGCCCGTCGCCGCCCCGCGCGACGGTGTCGTCAGTCGTGTGGGGGCTCTCGCGGTCGGCAACGCTGCGCTCGAGCTAGGGGCCGGCAGACGGACGAAGGAGGAGCCGATCGATCACGCGGTCGGTGTGCTCTGCTTCGCCAAGCGGGGTGACACGGTGCTGGCGGGCGACGACCTCGCCGAGGTGCACGCGCGTGACGACGAGAGCGCACGGAGGGCGGTCGCGGCCGTACTCGCCGCGTACGAGATCGGCGACAACGCGCCCGTCGATCACGGGATCCTGCTGGACGTCGTCGACTGAAGGCATCGGCCTTCAGTAGTCGAGCGCGATCCGCCACTCGCTGCGGAGGACAGCGGCGTAGCGGTCTCCGGCCGCGGGCTCGCTTTCCGTCGCATCCGCGATGGCGCGCGCTCGCGCCTTCCGGGCCGGGAGCCCGGGACGTTTCGGAACTTCCCCGATCAGCTGCCACGTGTCGTCGTCGAGCTGTCGGAGCACCACGAACGCAGGCCCGCGCGGGGCGGCGGTCGCTCGCGTCATGTCGTCCTCCTTCCGTCTACACGCGCTGCAGGTGCGTGTCCTGGAAGCCCGTTGGGTACTTCAGCCCGTAGCCGATCGCGCGATCCACGCCGATGTGGGCGCCCCAGATGAGCGCGATCTGCACGGCGAGATCCGTGTCCGCGAACACGCCGACCAGGGCGAGCGCGACCGGGATCGCGTACGTATGTGCGATGTCGTATGCGACCGCGCCGACGGCGGTGCCGGCGGCGTAGCCGACCATCGAGAGGTCGGGGGCCAGCGCGAGCAGGAGAAGGAGCCACCACGCGTATCCGAGATGGAAATAGAGGGCGACTGCTGCCACCGCGACCACGGCGCCCTCGATGTGCAGCAGCGATCGCGGCAGCCGATCGGTCATCCGGCGATCGTAGCCCCACGAGGGTGCGGAAACCCGTACCGCAGGAGTACGGCATCGCGCCTCGTTCCGGCAGGGGCGGTCGCGTTTCATGTCTGCACGCGGATCGAGGAGGCGGCATGAGCGGAGATCGTCCGGAAGTGGAGTCGGAGATCGTCCTTCCGGGCGGAATGGAGCTCGTCGTCCCGCCGCGCGCAAGAGACGAGGAGGAGTCGCCCGACCACGCGGCACATCGCGGAGCTGCGGGCCGTTCCCGCCGCGGAGGTCCGGCAGGGTTACGGCCGTTGGGGCCGGGCGGGGGGCCGCGCGCGGCGCAGGCAACCTAGCGGGGGCCGCGGGCCGTCGCCCGTACGATGGCGCCGTGCCCGAGCTGCCCGAGGTCGAGACCGTCCGTCGCCAGATCGCTCCCGTGCTCGAGGGCGCGACGATCCTCCGTGCCGAGATCCTCGACGTTCGGCTGACCCGTCCCGTCGAACCGGAGTTCGTCGCGGATTCGCTCGTAGGCGAGCGGATCGCGACGGTCGAGCGTCGCGGGAAGTACCTCCTCTGGCGTATGGCGAGCGGCCGCACGCTCGTCGTCCACCTCCGGATGACGGGATCGCTTCGGCACGCGCCGGCGGGCAGCCTGCCGGCGGACGCGTACAGGCGTGCACGAGTGGTCCTCGATACCGGAGCGGAGGTCGGGTACCGGGACGTGCGCCGCTTCGGAACGTGGGAGCTTCTCGACGAAGGGCATCTCCACCCGTACCTCGCCTCCCGCCTCGGCCCGGAGCCACTCGCACCCTCCTTCACGGCCGCCCGGCTCGGGCGCCTCCTCGAGGGCCGACGTGCACCCGTCAAGGCGTTCCTGCTCGACCAGCGACGGATCGCCGGCGTCGGGAACATCTACGCGGACGAGGCGCTCTGGCGGGCGCGAATCCACCCACGCCGCGTCGCCGGGGAGCTCGGGCTCGACGAGGTTGCGCGCCTACACCGGGCCGTCCGGGCCGCGCTGCGGCGCGGCGTCGAGCTGCAGGGGTCGACGCTTCGCGACTATGCGACGCCGGACGGCTCGAGCGGCGGCATGCAGCGCGAGTTCCACGTCTACGGCCGGCTCGGAGAGCCCTGCGACCGGTGCGGGAGACCGATCGAGCGGATCGTGGTCGCGGGGCGGGGGACCTGGTTCTGCCCGCATTGCCAGGCGCCGTGATCGTTGTCTTCGGCGCGCGGGACCTCGGGAGCCGGGTGCTTCGGCCCGGGGAGCGATCGACACGGTCTCGGCTCACTCTCGTGACCCACTCGTGCGTGTTGCCACGTTAGGCTATGAGCCGTGGGGAGGAGGTCGGCGGCCCGGGAGGGTCGACGGCCGGACATGTCTGTTTGGGACACATGTAGCGGTGGCGACGGTGACTGGCCGGGCGCGGCGGCGAGGGCGACTCCGGGGAAACTGGGAGAGGCAGGGGAGCCTGGGAGCGGCAGCGGCCGAAGCGCGGTGGGTGCTGTGGAGCGGAACCAGGGAGGCTCGGAGCTTCAGCGACAGCCACGCTACGTCCTAGACTCGATCCCATGGCCCTGCCGACGATCACCGAGGCGGTCGTCCTTCGCGCGTTCGCGTTCGGCGAGGCCGACCGCGTTCTCCACGTCTACACCGAGGCGAACGGGCGCGTCGGTGTCGTGGCGAAAGGCGTCCGACGGACGAAGAGCCGGTTTGGCGGCCGGCTGGAGCCGTTCTCGCACGTGGAGCTCTCGATCCACCGCGGCCGCGGTGAGCTCGGCACGGTGACCGGCGCCTCGCTCGTCCGCTCTCACGACGCTGTCAGGACCGACCCCTACCGCCTCCAGGTCGGTCTCGTGGGGCTCGAGGCGATGCTCCGACTGTTCACCGAGGAGGAGCGAAACGACCGCGCGTTTCTCGCGGTGACGAGATTCCTCGACGCCCTCGACGCCCGGGAACCCCAGCGCGGGCGGCGGCCGGTGCTCGATCCGCTCGTCCTCTCGTTCCAGCTCAAGCTCCTGTGGCTCTCGGGTTTCCTCCCGCATCTCGGGAGCTGCGTCGAGTGCGGTGCCGAGACCGGTCTCGTTGCGTTCCAGCCTGCGTCCGGCGGTGTCGTGTGTACCGCGTGCGACCACGGAGGGATCGGGCTGTCGCCCGACGGGTCGAACGCGATCGCAGCGCTGCTCGGAACGCCGATCGCGGACGCCCCCGGACTCGGCATCGGCGACCGTGCGGCGCGCGACGTGCTGGCGGTCGTCACGTCGTCGTACGAGCACCACGGCGGCTTCCGCCTGCGCACGCTGTCCGCCTGACGTTCGCCAACACTGCGTCTCGGACGCGCGACTGTCGCGGCGCCCAGCTTGCGACGCAAGCGACGCGGGCAGTTGCCTCGGCGAAGCGGACGCCTTCAGGGATCTGCCCCGCCGAGGGCGGGGATCCGAGCGCAGGATTCCGCTCGGCGGAATCCTGCTTGCGGACAAAGACAGTCTCGAGCAGACCTCCTTCGATGGATCGC
>Ga0157285_10000069_pt1 | contig 10710 bp, 12 predicted proteins | sample NitcycUS074202C1_FD_108400 | JGI IMG/M metagenome (GOLD analysis project Ga0157285, IMG submission 108400) | Soil microbial communities from Arlington Agricultural Research Station in Wisconsin, USA - Nitrogen cycling UWRJ-S074-202C-1 | ecosystem: Environmental > Terrestrial > Soil >... | reverse complement strand
CTTTATTATGTATCTCTATAACAAATGATTTCTGCGCTAACACTTTTCTATTGCTTTATTTTTAATAACTAAATTATATTGCTAGCATTATTTGTTAGAAGGTGCTTGTCAAAGGTAAGATAGGCAAGTAGTAGTAGAATGTAGATATTACCATAGAAGGAAGGAAACAATAATGTATCAGACAATACGATCTGGTATACTAAACCTTTTAGATATCAGGGTCGTTATCCAACAGGAGCTTCTACATTGTACCGATACAAATAACCCCAAGCCAGTATGCATCATACCTAGGATAAGTTAATAAGCGTACAAATATGTCTGCCTTTTACGTCAGATGACATGACAATAACATCGGCAGGCGCCAGCATAAAGATCTTTCTTGATTTGCTAGGATATTCTTCACTTTATCCACCGCAGGAATTGGCTCTTTCTAAAGGTGTTCTAGAAGGTAAAAACTTGCTTATTACCACTCCTACTGCGAGTGGCAAGACATTGATTGCAGTAATGGCTGCGATAAAAGCAATTGAAAAAGGTTTGAAGGTTGTTTACCTTACTCCGTTACGTGCCCTGGCAACAGAAAAATATCAATATCTTAAATCTCTTGAAAGCCTTGATATTATTAGTAGAAAGATTCGGGTCAGAGTTGCTAGTAGCGATTATGATGCTTCGGGAAGAGAAGTAACTGGTGTAGACGTTGTTGTTTTAACAAATGAAAAAATGGACTCTATTATACGACATGGCAGTACATGGATCTCTGATGTCGGACTTTTCGTAGCCGATGAAGTTCATTTGCTTGGTGATCGAGGACGTGGTCCTACTCTTGAAATGATGCTAACCAAGATACGTACAATGTATCCTCAATCACAAATTTTAGCATTAAGTGCGACAGTAGCAAATTCTGAAGATATTGCAAGGTGGCTTGGATGTGAACTAATTGAAAGTAACTGGAGGCCAACAAAGTTGGTAGAAGGGGTCTATGAACATGGTATAGCTCGTATGAATGACGGAAATCAATTCAAAATAGAAACCTCTCCTGGTGTTTCTTCTGCTGTAATAGATATTGCGATTGATTCTCTTGATAATGGCGGACAGGCATTAGTTTTTGCAGAAACGCGTAAAAGAGCATCTTCGCTTGCTGCCAAAGCAGCCGATGGAGTTTATAAACGACTTGATAAAACTTCCAAAAGGATGGCGGAGCAGGTGTCCTCGGCGATACGTAGTAAAGGAGACGATACTGAACTTACAAGGAATCTCTGTCAGCTCGTATCAAAAGGTGTGGCATTTCATCATGCAGGCTTAGGACCATCCAGTCGAGAAATTGTAGAGGAATCATTCAAAGCAGGTGCAATCAAACTGTTAACTGCAACTCCAACTCTGGCTGCAGGGGTTAACCTTCCTGCAAGGCGTGTCGTTATTGCCAGTATTTTACGCTACGATTCTGATTATGGAGGGAATATCCCCATCAGCATTTTAGAATACAAACAAATTTGCGGTCGTGCAGGTAGACCAAAATATGATAGTTTTGGAGAAGCCGTTATCGTAGCTGAATCTGGGGCCAGCGCACAAGATCTCTATGATCATTATATCCTTGGTACTCCGGAGCCCCTACGCTCGCAACTAACAAATGACAGAGCGATAAGAGTTCACCTTTTGAGTACTATTGCCAGCGCTCCTGGAATGAAGAAATTTGAAATTTACGATTTATTCGGAAGCACGTTATTTGCTCAGCAATATAGAAAATCAACTGTATCTTTCAAAGTCGATGCTGCATTAGTCTATCTTGAATCTGAGGGTCTTATCAAATCAAAAAATGACAGATTTATTGCAACCGAATTTGGAAGACGTGCATCACTACTCTATATCGACCCACTGACTGCAGTAGAATTTAGAAAATCAATCGAGTCAATTAAACACATGTCTACATATAAAAACAATGGTAACAGTAACTATACTATAGGCTTTCTACATCTGATTACAAATAGTGCTGACTTTTACCCAAAACTATCATTACGAAAAAAAGACTACGAAGAATTGTATGCGATAATCCAACAACATAGCAACGAATTATTTTGTCAGATAAGTGAATATGATTGCTCAAGAAGCTTATGGGCACTTTATGAGTGGATTAATGAAACTAGCGATAGAGTGTTAAATGACAAGATTGGAGTTGAACCCGGTGATATGCATAGAATGGTAGAGATCAGTGATTGGCTCACTTACTCCTTATACGAGGTCGCCAAGTTACTTAAACGCGAAGATTTGTTGGTATCAATACACGATCTTCGAATTCGAGTAAAATATGGCATAAAAGAGGAACTCTTACCACTCGTTACACTTGAGGGAATCGGTAGAATAAGGGCTCGAGCCTTGTATGATGCTGGTTTTACAGATATTAAAAAAGTTGCAGAAGCATCAGAATCAAAATTATCTGCCATTCCAAAAATTGGTCCTGCAGTAGCAAACAAGCTAAAAGAAAAACATGTGAAGAAAGAGAAGTGAGGTCTAACAACTTGAAGCGGTTGTTATTCTCAATGTAATCGCTGCATTGCTTGCAGTTGTTGTGTATTTAACATCTCGTTGCCACGTGCATCTTTTATTGATCGAACAACTCCGTAGATCGGCTGTCCATAAAAGTGATTTGCCATAGCCTCATTGTCTAGAGTAATAGCAATTACTTTTCCTTTAGTAATCAAAATATTTGTTTTTATATCATTCCATATGTCAGTACCATTTAATTTGATATCAACAGTTCCCGCGATTAAAGCACTTTTATCTGGAGTTAAACGAACTATTGTATTGTTGATGGCTTTCCAATTAGTTAGCTCATGGGTATGCCAGAGTGTGCCGTCATTAAGGACATTACTAAATTTCGTTGCAAAATTTGTTACTTTTCCTTCATTGACACTTAAACTCCAATTACCCGATAGACTAAATTTTTTCTCAGCAGTCAATTTTAAAGGATCAATGTCAGCTGGACTGTTAGAAGTTTTTTTTCCAGTTAGATAAATCAATGAACTTATTGAGCCGGTAGCAGAGAATGTATTATTATTAGGTGTTTTTGTTGTTGTTGTTGCCGCCGTGTTGCCACTTGGGGTTATATTATCATAAGTTGGAGCTCGATTTGTCTCATTTGTTTGTGCAAACAGAGGAGATACGGAGACGAGACTGCCTGTAATTACAAATACCAATTCTATAGCCATCGCTAATGCAATAGCCACATTTGCTTTTTTCATCTCTATCTAATAAGAGGGACAAATGAATTTTAATACTTTTATATTCTAGACAAAGAATTATTTCATATGTTATTTTGATAAATGAAAAATTGGTGATGACCGTTTTCACACCAAAATATGTAGCAGCATATAACGAAAGAAGTATTTTAAAGCTAAAATTATAACAGCGCATATCAACTATGATTAAAAACCTACAGCAGGACCGTCGAGCGTTTGAAATTTGCTCCGAGCTATTGTCATACTTGTAGGTTTTTCTGTCAAGTCTAATTTATATTGATAGACTTCATTATTTATTATCTGACCTCTATATATATCTAAAAGACAAACATCAGAAATGCTCATCCAAATATATAACATACAACTGGAGCTAGAAGTAACAAATGCTAGATGTCTATTCTGGATATAATATTCCAATTTATGGGATAACTGTATCTGCGATCTCCTTCTTTGTCATACTATTTACAACACCTAAAATAATCAGTTCATTGATAGCGAAAGGCGAAGTAGTAGAAGATTATCATAAACCCGATAAACCCCCTGTTCCAAGACCAGCTGGACCAGTGTTACTTATCGGAATCGCAGTAGCTGAAATTGTTCTTTATCTGCTAACGTTGAATATAAAAGTAATTGCTATTTTATTCACTTCTGTAATTGCGTTCATTGTCGGATTCATTGATGATAGAAAAGTTATGCCAGGGTGGTTCAAGCCTATCGCTTTAATAGCAGCGGCGATCCCGTTGATAGTTTTAGGAGCTCATGGAACTCATCTCAATCTTGTATTTGGTAGTGTGTTTATTCCACTGTTATACATCCCGCTTATACTAGTGATCATTTCAACTGTTGGCAACACCATTAACTCGATCGATGTTTTTAATGGCGTAGCCAGTGGATTTGTAATCATTGCTATGATTCCGCTTTTAGCCAGTATAGCTATCTTTGGCAGCAATGAAGCATTCATCGCTGCACTTCCTTTGCTTTTTGGAACAATTGCATTTTATAAATATCACAAATACCCAAGTAAAATATTTCCAGGAGATTCAGGTACTTTGTTAATGGGTGCAATGTATGGGGCAGTTGCAATTATAGGCAATTCTGAAATCATAGGAACTATTGCTCTTTTGCCTGCAGTAATGAATTCATTTTTGTTTCTTGCTACCGTCAAGAAAATTGTTGAGCATAGACAAGTTAAAGTTCGACCTGTAGTTTTGACGGATGATTTTAAGTTAGCGGCAACAAAAGAAAAGAATGCACCTATTACACTAGTTAGATTAATCCTGTTGGACGGTCCACTTTCAGAAAAAGAGATCGGCTATCAAATATTCAAACTGGCAATATTTACTTCAATGCTGGCATTCATTTCAATTGTTATTCAATATTCTTTTCTATCAAGAGTACTACATTTATGAGACCTGCAGGTCTAATGGGATTTATTACAATAATGTGGATAATGATATTGACAGTGGCAGCATTTCTGATAATTATTGTAGTTCCGATAGACATTGTTTTATTTAGAGATAGAATCGACAGGTTGATTACATCTATTATTCAGGCATCCATAGCTATTGGGATTGTATTAATATTGATACTTACATTAAGTACAATGAAGAAAATCTATATGCAGAGAAAACTCTGATTGCGAAAACCATAACTGCACTATATGCTTATTATTTATGTACCTTATTTGCTTGGTTATAAAGCCGGATCTACTCTGGATCTAGTTGCTAATGCTGCCGTAGTAGATGACGCTATAGATTTGTATCAGATCATAAGAAAAATGGTGCTGCATTGGCAACAACAAATCCTGTAGCTTTGCCATAATGAAGCAAATAAAGAAGTTACAACAGATCGAGTTTGTTGAGCGAGTAGACGCTGCTAGCTAGAAGTATCTTAACTCTCTCAACTGTTTAGGATTTTATATCTACCTTTTATTACATAGCACGAGGAGGTTAAGAAAATCACAATACACAATTCAGATTAGAAAAATTCTTCCGTGAGTTCAGACATTTTCTTGTATACGAATAGTCTCAGGGTGGTATTCCTACTACTGCCGACTTGAAAACATTTTCAGAAAGTAACCAAAGGAACATTATATACATTGTCACATGGGATATGTATAAGAAGATTTATCCTGTGCTGTTGACGAAGGTATGTCTAGTTTCTTATCTGGCGTTAGAACCCATACAAGTCTGGCAGATCCTAGTCATTATCTTAATGTGGATAGGACTTATCCCCTTTTTAGAGAAGATAGTTTGTGAAGCTATCGATACATGCCTACAATAATATTATCAAAAAATGTGGGATTATCTACGTTCAGCTCATTTAATTCTCTTAGCAATTGAAGCTTTTATCTACTGTTACTGTCATTACATTTTTTTTGGATAGGTTCTTGTTAAAGATAAATATAGGGAAGGGACAAATTTCTTATGCATATGCCTCCTAATGAAGGTGCTGCCACTACTTTTTTATTCTCTCCAAATAATGGTCTCAACGACAAAGCAAATAATAACACATTACTGTAAAATTGGTTAGTATTATACCTTTGATTTGCCTACTATAGTTATATGATATCCTAGAGTTTAAGTTTTCAGAAAATCCTTGTCAGGTGATGAAATAATTATTCTGTCAGGATTGAGTGTAAAAATGAAGATTGAAGGAATTATTATTTCACTGTTCTCTTTAGAATGCACCTAATCTGTATTACAGACAATATTCGTGTTCGGTCAATGTGTTTTTAATTATTCTTTATCCGCTGTGTAAATTTCTTTAGGCGTTGAATAGCCTCGGTCTTCTAGAAAAGACCAGTTTTTGCTGCAAATTGCACAACAAATCCGCTTGTCTTTTGACAAAAATTCGAGCTCATAGTGGCTACAGCGGATTTGATATTCATGCTTTAGAGACTCCATTTCTCTGAGAGTGTCAATATTTCTGACAGAGTTTTCTGTCAATATAATACTTATTTCTATGTAATTTTACTTACTTATCAACGTTCTTAAAATAAAGAATAATTTTTTACCTGTGAATATAAACTATTATATGATACTGCTACAGCTTGCTTGATTTGATTTACTACATGAATGCGGACAACAGATGAATAATGAATAGTCGATAGACCCTATCGAAGTTCGAACCAACAAGGTACTATCTTTAAATTTGGTGAAGGACCCAATTAAGGGATTTAGTTGTTCTTTGACTTGGCGACAATTTCGCCAGTTGCGCTATCTACATAGTAAGCATAATTATTTTTTTTAACTTCCCATGAAAAATAATTTGCTGTTGTTATTGTTGTCTCCGTCTTACCAAGATATTTCCCAATCGAATTAGAATTTACATCAGACTCAAACAGAGATCCATCACCTTTGATATAGACGTACCTTATTGAGAAATCATTTATATTATATTGGGTAAGGTTCTGTTTTTGTGCAACAATCGCAACTGCGGCTTCAGATGATAATGGTGCATAAAATAATGCCGGCACTTTTAACGAATTTTGTAATCCTAAGTATACTAAGGCTGTCATGGCTATACCAATTGCAATTAGAGTAGCTATTTTCTTGTCCATCGTTGTTATATATATTATAGCGCAGAGCAAAAACCTTTTACATGTTCTTTTGTATCTATCGAGTCATTTTGTGATATGTTGAATATAACAATAGATAAAGGCATTATGAAATGAAATGTATCCAGATTTATTACATATTGCAAATTCCGATTTTATGAATGTACTAGCGAATCTAACTTTGGAGCCCAGCCAACTGCATAGGAAGATAACAAAAGTTGAAGCAATGATAGATACGTCTTTATATGTTCATCAGATCTAATTACAAGTATTATTTGAAAACCTTATATTGTAAGATCCTTTTATAGCAAACATGAAACGTGTAGAAGCTATTATCGGTAGCGAGAAGGTCATAGCTGCAAATGAAGCATTAAAGAAAGCAGGAGTGGGTGGATGCACTATTCTTGATGCAAAAGGTAGGGGTAAAGGAGAAAAACCGATCGTTGAAACCGACAGGGGAACCGGAAGATTTACCTCTGAATTTTCAGCTAGAGCCAATATTCTCCTAATAGTTGAAGACTCGGAAGTAGATAAGGTCATCAAGACGATAGTGGACACAGTAGGTACTGGCTCAGCAGGCGATGGCAAGATTTTCGTCTCACCAATAATAGAGGCAGTAGACATAGGCACAAAGAAACGAGGACAGGTAGCCATCATTTAGAAATATTAAAAATAATGATAAGACATATCTATTTATTATTATCTAAAGAATTTTTTTGTCTCTCCAAGCGTCAGCACTTCTGTTGCTGCAATCTTCACAACGATAGGTAAATCACGTACGACCTTCCCAATAGATAAGCAATGACGCTGAGGCAGCGTTCTAACTATTGAACGGATAGTGTCATTATCTGCTAATGATACTTTTGATATTTTATCCAAGTCTGTCTCATTAATAAAATTGAACAAGAAAATATTATCTACTTGCCGGTAAATTCCGTCGCCTATAACATCTGGCTGGTTTGTGATAAATGTGGTATAGATTCCGAAATGTCTCATTCTTGTGATAATATCTTCCCAGTATGTGTCTCTAATATAGAGGTGGGCTTCCTCTGCAAATAGGAAGATCGGAGGAATTATGAGCTTCTCGAGCAAATCCACTAGTTTGCTCAACACCAACTCTACAATCATTTTTCTTACGATTGGCGTTACTTTACCCATATTAACTATCATTGCAGTGCCTTTGCACTTTTTTGAAATCACTTTTTCAAACCTTAATTCCTCATCATCATTACACTTGTCTAAAAATAATCGAGACGACTGAATTACATGAAATCTAGAGATAAGTGCATCCCGTACAAGCTCGTTAATATTGCAAGTATTTATCGCGTTACCCAAAGATCCAATACCTAGCGTTTGCTTATTTTCAAGTGAGTCCCAGATTCTGAAGAACTCACGCAATGAAGCTGCTGGCATATCAAGTGCATTTTTGAGCATGCTAGAGATAGCAGCCTTGCCACAATAATCAAGCGAGAATTTCAATCCATTTCCTGGTTCAAGTACCATTATCTGATCCTGAATTGAAGATGGAGACCCGTCCTGGTTCCATGCCAGTCCCCCATATTCATTATTCAGATCAAATATAATGACAAATGCTCCATGCTGTACTAACGTTTTAACAAGCAGCTTGGAAAGATGTGACTTACCAGATTCTTTTTTTCCAGTAATGATATTTAGCTTGCCATCGAGGTCCTCAGCATAGATTTCAAAATCTTCATTATCTCCTCCGGCCTTGCCAATAGGAATAGGAAAGACCCCCCTCCTCCCAAGAAACAAACCTAATTCCGAAATTTTCAAACGCCTTACTTTAGAATATACTCTAGATGGAAGCCATGTAACGTCGCTTGATAATTTATCTGACAAATCTATGGCTGCTCTTATTTTTGCTCGAAACAGTCTCGCATCTCTAAGCATCCTTGACAGACTTCCAATGTTGAGAGGATCATGTAGACTTTCTGTACTTGATGCGATTACCACCTCATCTTTTACAATATCTTCAATCAAAGATTGGGAAGAGAGGTACTCTTCATCATATATCTGAACAATCATCTTTCTCTTTGATTTTTCATCTTCAATTAACAAGTAATCACCCTTAATAGCTGTATCTGATATCATTGCCAACATGACAAGTTCATTGCCATTTTTTGATAAGATCTTCATACCGTGATTGAACCAAGTAAAGTTCTGCGGATATCTTCAGATGCAATCTCTGTTACATCATAGTTGCTCAATACATAGCCCCTAAGACAAGATACCTCTGTGTGAGTAAAAGTCGATATGTGATGCGCAAGTCGCAGTGTTTCAGGATAGCCTGCAGCTATTGAGTCATTTCCAAGTAATTTCCCAAGTGCCTCATCTTTATTACCATTAATTGTAACAACATCTACACGCAATATAGGACTGTTATTATTTCCAAGTCTTACAAGAAGATTGTTGCCTATACTGTTTCGAATCAGGCTTTTAATAATTAACTCAACATCCATATATGCAGGTTCACGGATCTTTGTAAGGGGATTTGAAAATCTGTCGAGAATTTTGAATCTAGTATTCTTGCTGATTCCAATGATGGAATTTTTGCAAAGAGAACAATTCTCCACCACATTTTTAATACTCTGATTTTTGTCCTCAAACACAGATGACTTCAATGATCCATCGATGAGGATTATAGATTTCTTAAATTGCTTTGAAAGTTCCATCTGTATTGCTCTTTCAACTCGGACTCTGATCAATCGTTTTGCCGAGTCACTGTCTAACAAGACAAGCTTTGCTAGTCTATGGTCAAGTTCAGAATGTCTAATAGTTTCATTGCTCAAGTAAAACAACACAGGTCCAATTTTGAAATGCATTAGCGCCTTGCCGCTAATAGCTATTGCAATTCCGCTCTTTACGCTATAAAGAGAACCTTCTTCCGTTTCCCCTATTTGGATACTGCTAGAATCGACTGCAGATACGATTGTATTATCTTGAATTGGCTGAATAGTTGTTATTGTTGTTGTACAATAAGGATCAGACCTAATGCCCCAGCCATCAACTGGAATAAGACTTTTTTCATCCCCACTAAAAATGATCTTTTTGCCTTTAAGCATATCGTTTAATCTGGATGACAGACATTGGTTCAGTGACTGGTTAAAAATCTGTCCAAACTCATTGAAGTCAATACCACAAGAAGCAAGATTTAATTGCGTGGCCATGTTGTTCAGCAATATAGTGGTAAGCATGTTTATTAATGTTGTGCAACATGAACAATATATTCAGCAACAAGTTTATGTGAAAGCAAATTGTCAATGTTGTATGTCTCTCCTATGACCGAATCGCTACCAACTTCACCCGTTGAAGTTAAGATCAGATTAAAACATCGGGATTGGGAGGTTGAAATAACCTGTCTGGAGAGTAAAGTTAAACAAGTAGTAGAACATGTTCTTTCTAGTATTGATACTCCCACTATCACTGATCCAAATTTGAATGTTCAAATTACCGAATTGAAAAAAGAGATAGATTCTCTAAAATTACGAATTAATTCAAGCGGTATCAGTCAAATACAGACAATAAGTGCCATAGAATTACAACGTAAGGAGATAACAAAGGGAGGAATAACATGTAGAGGTATACTTGAAACATTATGGTATGAAGGATATTTTGGGACAGATAAACTATTGGGAGAGGTTCATGAAGAGATATCAAGACGTGGCTACAATTATGACAGGACAGCAGTATCGCATTCACTTACAGATATGGTACGAGAAAGTATTCTAAGCAGAATCGGAACAATGAGAAATTATCGATATATTCAGAAGAGACCGCCTTCTGAATCTCCACTATAACGATGATTATGATGAGGTTGTTTTTGTTCTTTTAGCTAGTGTAGATCCTAACCAGTGAATGCCTAAAGTAGTAATTCTATAAACTACAGCAGAGTCATCCTTT
>Ga0157285_10000067_pt1 | contig 10750 bp, 8 predicted proteins | sample NitcycUS074202C1_FD_108400 | JGI IMG/M metagenome (GOLD analysis project Ga0157285, IMG submission 108400) | Soil microbial communities from Arlington Agricultural Research Station in Wisconsin, USA - Nitrogen cycling UWRJ-S074-202C-1 | ecosystem: Environmental > Terrestrial > Soil >... | reverse complement strand
GAAGTGTTGTTTTTTATTGATAACATTGCTATAGGGGTGATAATCTCATACTATGCGTCTGTTAGTAGTTGTTTGTTATTTAACAATTAATCGACCAAATGAATAATAAAAGTAGACTTGTTGAACGGTATATATATATTACAATTAGAGCAGCCATAGATAGTTATTATGGGATATGCAATTATGTTGCTAAAATTAAATATATATACTCTACTCGATATACGCATCTAGTATGAGTGAAATTCTATCTTGTGTTGTTTCAGTTTTCTAACTGTAGCAAACCGATTATCACATTTCTCACATTTCCACTTATTTTCCTTTGCCTGATCATATCTGTCATAGGTTTCTGATCCACTTTCATACATTCCCGTTTTGTTATTATAACTAACACGATTATGGTTGATTTTATACCTTAGCTTCAAATTGTCCTTCAAAGATTTGTGCCAGTGACCGGTCGCAAGTAAGTTTAAAAATAAATTAGTTAGTTTTATATTTTAGCTTTGATAAATATATTTTAACAAACCATATACGCTAAACATACTATGCTTCTCTTTATTATTTTCTCCTTTCTTAAACTCAGTACAACACACTACATTTTCGAATAATAATAAATCTTATAATGATCTAGGGATATGTCATGTTACAACCGACATATTTCCAAACTGTTTTCATACATGCTAATCAACTATTCGTGCAATTTGCAGAAACATAATACAGATCAACCTATCGTATAATTTGATACAAAGTTCTTCTATATTATGAAAGGTATTTTTATCATAAAAAAACAAAGAGGGATTTGATTATTCGGCAATTGTTCTATCGGGGAAATACTTTTTCAATATTTCGTCCAAATCCTCATCCGTTGTATCTGTATAGCTAGATCCATATAGGTTGTATAGAAAGTGAAATGCTTCTTCTTTATTGCAAGATACTATCTGGTTTTCTTCAGTTTGCCAGTTCGTCCATTGAAGAAAGAAGAAGAAAGTATTATTACCTCCTTTATCAGTTGTAAATAAAGTTGTTCCCCTTGTAGAATTATAATGGGGTAACCTATCGCCTTTACATGCTAATCTTATTGCATTTACCGTATCAAATATTTCTCCATTAATCACGCTTTCCAAATTTCCTGTTTCATCGCCACAATTAACGACAATCGAGAGATTATCATTTTTAGGTATGGTGGTGTATTTTTTTTAATTAGTTGAGCAACCAAACAGACATTAACTAGCAGAAATGTTGAATTGTGGCCCATTGGTATATTTTCAAGGTAACGCTAAAAATGAGTTTTTCTACCAAATTTGCATACGCGATAGTAAGAAGGTAGCAAGATAGAAGGTGTTCTCACCATTACTTGATACTGCTACTATAACGCTTGATTATGTCTATAGATAGAATGTATAGTAATTGTATCTTTTGTAGAGAAAAATGTTATGACTTCACACTGACACATTTCCTTCTAGCCAGAACGCCGATATAATGCAAATTTATATCATCACATTGATTCACCTGTCTTAAAAAGATTGAGAGCATATCTACATTTGTTTTATGTTGACGGCTAATTATTAGCCATCGCTATTTTTGCATCTTTTTAAATTACAATGAAAACAACTAAGGAGACTCTTGTGAACTCGGCCTTGCGACGAGAATTAAATTGATTTTTTGAATTTGACCTTCTCTAAAAACGGAAATCTTCACGTTATCACCAATCGATTTCTCTGTCTCAAGGTAGACGAGAACATCGTCAATTTTTCTTATAGTTTTGTTATCTATTTTTTCTATTACATCTCCGCCTAATGGTATCTGGCTTCCGTTAATACTAGTCAGTTGCTCCCCTCCATGTATTCCTGCTTTCTCAGCAGGACTGCCAGAAATAACATCTACCACAAGAAATCCCCTGGGTTCCTTTAGTCCTATCACATTTGCTATTTCCGGCGTAATATTGGTACCTGAAAGTCCAAGCCAAGGATGGTTGAATGATCTTTTAGTAATTAGAGAAGGTACAACTTTGTTTAAGGCATTTGATGGAATAGCAAGTCCGATACCGGAGAACTCGCCGGTTGTCGAAAAAATTGCTGAATTAACTCCTATGACTTCACCTTTCATGTTTAGCAGAGGTCCGCCAGAATTACCAGGATTAATTGGTGCATCTATCTGGATTATATTTGGAATAGAATACTGTGAACCTGAACTTGGATCAGAGGGAATGATCCTTCCAAGTCCACTAATAATCCCTGCTGTCATAGACCCCGATAGCCCAAATGGGTTGCCAATTGCTGCTATTTGTTCGCCAACACTCAACTTTGCAGAATCACCCAACGGCAATGGAGTGAGCTTATCTTTTGGTACATCTTGCACATATAATACTGCTAGGTCTGTAAAAGGGTCAGAGCCGATTAATTTAGCATGATAAATATTCCCGTCCATAAATGTAACATCAAGATCTCTGCCACCTCCGGCTACATGATAGTTTGTAATAATGTGTCTGTTGGTATCATATACAAATCCAGAACCTAATCTGGAATTGGCTTGAAGACGACTTGAAGTATCACTTGTACCCTTTATTTGGACTACTGATTTTTCAACCATTTTAAATATTTCAGGTAATGTCAGATCTTTTGTGGCAGCTAGCGTTGTACCTGTATATCCAACCTGATATGCATCTTGGCCTAAAGTGGAATCGCGTTTAGAGAAAGTACCACCTAAAAGTAATGATTCCATTTTATCAATTATTGAAGAACCTTGGTCATTGAATCGAGCATATATGAAAGCAGCCACTCCAATAGCCACCACTAGTATCGCTATCATGATTGTAATCTTTCCCAATGTCAAACTATGCCTTTATTTTCTAATTATCATTGACTGGATTCTTTCTTTAATACTTTTATTCTGTTTTTTAATGCTTATACATAAAAATACGTTATTAGTTCTTTGGTGATGATATGGTAATGCTGAAATTATCTGAGCAATTCCACAGCAAGTGTTAGATCACATAGACAAACAAAAGAATTTCAACCTATTTTTCATATCGGGCTGGTTAAACTTGAATTGCTATATATTACAGAACATATACATACAGCCTTTATTTTTGTTTGGCTGCATTCAAAATTGCAGGCTAGGTACCGGATTGAGGTTTTACTGTCGATGAGGAAATTGCATGGTCGTCAATCATAGTGCCGACTCCAATGCTAACATCTATGATTTTAATCCTTAGCCCTCCCATTTCATGGTTTGATAAATTATAACTTTTAGCCACCACACTCTTTATCTTGGACTCGGGATCAGATATTTGATTCATTTGCGACTGAAGATCTATTGTTAATGTTTTTGTTAATAATGAGAATGGGATCTTTTTTGATGTATCATTGAGAATAGAAAATGTGATCTTATCTACCAATATCTCATGAGGAAGAGTTTCGAGTGCATTTGCTGTATAGAATACCTGTACATCGAGAAAATTAATTTCTCCCTTCGATAGTGGGGGCGTGATTATCGTGCTGCTGTCACCATTATCATATAGAGAACCCAACATACCATTATTGAAATTAACGCCTATCACTACAAATCCCTCTACCATTTCCTTGTTATTATTTCCGATGTTAAATAATTGATGAAGATCTTTGCAAGTTATTGCAGTAGACATTTTTGGTTGCAAGGTTTTTACTATCGCATTAGTGCCCTTGCCATCGTTGACTATGGCATTCAATAATATTTTGACAGGGAATTCTTGTCTGTTGAAAATACTAATGTCTGTATCATAGTGTCCTGGCCTAAGCGGACCTTCATTTCCTATTATGGAGCCACATTCAAATTTCGCAGTATATGTGATAGATTTGGATTGAGAGTTATTGTTATTTTGATCGATTTCATTTAAGGGATTATTGGTAAATGTTGCAATTGGAGCATTTTGACGTGTTTTTATTTCAATAATCTTTGAAACTTTATCTATGGAATATCCCTGGGATGAATTTACTTCAGTTACTGTATAGTTGCCATTCTGTAATCCTGCAATTGTAATAACTCCTGGTGTTGCTTTGTTTGTGTCTCTTGGCCCATCATCCTTAACAGTATAATTATTTGAACTACCAAGAGGAGTAATTGAATATATAGCACCACTTAAAAATGATCCGTTGTTCGTAATAGTTATGATCATAAGCGAGATGTCTTGTCTGCTACTATTTGTAGCAAACGTTAGGCTATTATCGTGATTTAAAGCAACGTCTTTAAGATTTGTTGGTACGGAGGGAGATTTAGGATGGATAAATTTCAAGAAATCTTGTCTATGTGTTATGATCATAGCCGCAGATATTATTACACCTGCTAAAATAACGACGGCTGAAATTGCTGCGAAATGCTTCAACGTCATGAGTATATTAAATTATAATCATGCTTTGCAATAATTTATACCATTGTTGTTAATATCAAGGATTAAATAGAACAACGAAAATATTTGAAGTATTAACCGTATGTATCAAAAAATCATTTTTAGATATTATACCACTTTTCTTATTTTTATGATGATATTCATCCCGTCTATACTACAATACTTTAACCAAAAAGCATACGCTGACGGTTTAACTCAAGAAAACTTACCCCCTGCTAGTGTGGGAAACAGGCAAGCAAGTCTTTTTGTTAAGGTCAATCCGCCCTTTTTAACTACAAGTAATAGACAGGATGCATATATGCAATTTAGATTATTTGATGCAAATAATAACCAGACTATTCAACATGTCACTTATGAGATAACAGTAACTAAAGGAACAACGGCATCATCATCAGCCAACCAAAAACCTCTTCTTAGGGACTTTTTTCATGCTCACAATGGCTTGCTTACGTTGAAGATACAACCTGCGAATGGTACCCTTACTATATATGGAGAGCAAGACCCTTTCCAAAATGCTTGGGTGGCTGACCCTGGTGGTACTGTAAATATTAAAGGGCCAGTACTATTAGAAGGTGGACTATATCATTTTCATGTTGAAATTTTTGGAATTGACAACGATAGAAATATATTTGTACCTGATAATGCCCCAAAATTTGATTCGTATCTTAGCGTAGGTGATGTTTATCACAACATATGGAATTATCAAGATCATAATTACAATACGACTCTGATATCTTACTATGATAAAATAAATAACAATAACGTTAATTTCGATCCTGCAAAGAAATTATTTTCTTGGTCAATGCCGTTTAACTGGAATGTAACGCGTATCCAACAACAACCTATTTTTGTACATGAGGAAATGAGACTTCCAAAATCTTGGAAAGGTATTGGCGATTCAACCCAATTCAACGCAACTGTAAATGGGCAACCATTATCGGGTCGTTCTCTAGCTATTGATCCTTTTTCTTTTTCTGATGCGATGGTTGTACATTATCTAGTTAACAAGAATGATATACTAAAACTTGCAGCACAGGAACAACAACAACAAACTACAAAACAAGGTAATAATAACAACAACAACAACGAAGTAATGAGATTCGCATTATTAACACCTGGTGCTAGCGCTCAACAACAGATTGCAACTTCCTCTGATCTAATTACAAATACCGGTGGTATTCATGCTGCTGTGTCATGGTCTCCAAATCCTCTTATGCCAAAAACACAATCAACTGTAAAAATTTCGTTCTATGATCCAGTTACATCTAATCCATTATCAACCAATGATATAAAGTATAATATGGTGATACTTGACAAAAATGGCCATGGTTTAATAACAAAACAAAATCTACTAGCAAAAAATGCAGCTGATAATCAAACAATTACTTTCCCAGCTAAGGACATATATCAGGTACAGCTCCAGATTAACGGACTGCTCAAAGCTGGACAGACGCCTGACCTTACACGCAATGGTGTGGCAAGAGGATACGTAGTTGTTCCAGAGTTTCCAACTTATGCAATTTTTCTAATAATAGGTTCTGTATTCTTAGGCCTGTTGACAATTCAAAGAAAATCATGGTTCTACAAAAAACTACATTCTGTTACTGACCATCTATATTAACTTGTATGTTGTTGTTCTGTATTTCCTATTGATTTAATTATATAATTTCCATGATTATCATCTAGTAATAGTAGTATTTCATTAGTTTAAGAGAATCGTAGGTGTGCGAATGGTGTAATTTGCAAGAAATTATCGTAGCGAATTTTAAATATGTCAAATTCGCCTTAATGATAGACTATGGGAGAAGCAATAGAGCTAGAAGGTTTTGAGATAAATTTCTCATTTCACTGTCCTAAATGCGATTATTTAAATGAGGAAATTTCAGCCAAGGATCTTTCAAGTGGCAATTCTGAATGTGGCATGTGTGAAACTACCTTTAAGGCAGAGGGGCTAGATGCCATAAAGATTACCGCAATCTTAGATTAATTTTATTATCCTTCTTCATAACTTTTATAACAAGATCGAGTTTATGGTAATGAATCTTAAAATATAGAAAACAAAACAACCTATGTGAATGACACTTGTGAGCAGAAAAGTTATTGAAGGTGCATCTAGGGCTCCCCACAGAGCAATGTACAAAGCAATGGGCCTCAAAGATCAGGATTTGGAAAAACCATTAGTCGGCGTTTCTTCTACATGCAATGAAGCAACACCTTGCAATATACACCTGGGTAAACTTGCACAATATGCTAAAGATGGGATAAAAGAGTCGGGCTGCACCCCACGAGAATTTACTTGTATTGCTGTGTCTGATGGAATTGCAATGGGTCATGAGGGAATGAAAGCCTCATTGGTTAGCAGAGAGATTATTGCTGATTCCATTGAAGTAATGATGATGGCTCATCAGTATGATGCTATTGTGGGCATTTCTGGCTGCGACAAGAGTTTGCCTGGATCTTTAATGGGTATGGCTCGTCTTAACTTACCTGCCATATTTGTTTATGGAGGTACGATTATGCCAGGAAATTGGGATGGCAGACAGGTAACAATTCAAGATGTCTACGAAGCTGTTGGCACATATGACGCAGGCAAGATGACTCTGCAAGAGCTAACAAGTTTGGAAAATGTTGCATGCCCGACATCTGGGTCCTGTGCTGGAATGTATACTGCTAATACTATGGCTTGTATAAGTGAGGCAATTGGGATGTCATTACCAGGAAGTGCTGCTCCACCAGCTGAAAGCGACAGAAGATATCAAATATGTTATAGTACAGGGAAAGCGATTTTCAACATGATAGAAAATAACATTCGCCCCAAAGATATCATGACCTTTGAAGCGTTTGAAAATGCAATTGCAATGGCAAATGCAATTGGCGGTTCAACTAATGCAATCCTACACCTTTTGGCAATTGCAAGGGAAATGGGTATTAAATTAGAAATAAAAGATTTCGAAAGAATCTCCAAACGAACTCCACATATTGCCAATATGAGACCTGGCGGATTCTACGTAATGCTAGATCTCGACAAAATTGGCGGCGTCCCTGTTATTTTGGATAAGCTGTTCAAGAAAGGATTACTCCATGGGGATGTGTTGACAGTTACTGGAATGACTATGAAAGATAACCTTGAATCAATGACTTTTGATATACCTGCCGATCAGGATGTTGTCAAATCTATTGAAGACCCTATTCATAAAGAAGGCGTACTCAGAATTCTGAAGGGTTCATTGGCTCCAGAAGGTGCTGTTATAAAAATTGCTGGCATAAAAAATACCCGATTCGTTGGAAAAGCCAAAGTTTTTGAAGCTGAAGAAGATGCTTTTGAAGCAGTATCTCACAGAAAGATCATCGAAGGTGATGTTGTGATAATCAGATATGAAGGTCCCAAAGGAGGTCCAGGAATGAGAGAAATGCTGGCAGTTACCGCAGCTCTAGTTGGTCAAGGACTAGGAGAAAATGTAGCAATGGTGACTGATGGAAGATTTTCTGGAGCTACCAAAGGGTTTATGATAGGCCATGTTTCCCCTGAAGCAATGGTTGGAGGACCAATTTCATTGGTGAAGGATGACGACCAAATTATTATTGATACTGTAAAAGGAAAAATCGAATTAATGATCTCAAAAGCTGAAATGAACAGAAGAAGAAAAAAATGGAAAGCAATAAAACCACATTATACTAAAGGTGCATTAGCTAAATATGCCTCATTGGTGCGGTCCGCCTCAGAGGGTGCAGTAACTCTCCCCCTGTAGACTTTATCTTGTAAATTCTAAAAAAACTCCAATTGATGCCTATCTCTGAGAGTGCTAAAAAAATGATAATTTAAGATTTCATAAGTGATATGTTAGAATTATGAGACTAATGAATGATGTATCATCTTTTTTTAGACAGATTGTAAACGTGAGCAATGATTTACCAGCTGATTAAATGCCTTCAACTCAATTTACTTTCTTCAGGTTTGAGATGGCCATTATGCTGCTTAATTATGGACATTTATTATGAAAGAATATGGAACTAATTGTATACCTACACTCATACTTGCAGACTAATAGTATATTTTAGATAGCGAATTTTTATTTGTCTAAGTTAAAATAAATCAATTAAATTATAACATGGACAGCAGCTACTTTGTAACATTCCAATGCTGTCTGAAAATAATAATAATAATAACGATAAGACCATAGAACGACTATCTGGACGAATAAAATCCCTAGTAGAACTTTTTAACAAAGAAGAAGGAGCATCTGTGACAATCAGTGTAGATAAAGAATATGGAGTCATTAGAATTTGCAACCAAGAAGATACAACCGTTGTTAAAAAGGCATCCTCGGCGCTATCAGAAGTTCTTGAATTATCTTATGCAACATCAGAACATCATCCTTATTGGGGTATTCTTTATCATGCCACCGAAATCTCAAAAACAATTCTTGATGAATGGGATTCAAATCTCACTAAAGATGTAATTAGTGAAATGTCATGGAGAGCAGATAAAATCAAGGTGGCTTTGGAAAAAATATATGAACATAATATCCATGAAAACAGTTAGCAGTAAATGATGGAATTTTTTTATATTAGAACCAGACTCTTATGAGAATTGGATTTTGTCATTAAAATATGTGATAGATATATTTGAAGGCAATTCTGTCGATAAGATGAGGATCTAGTCAAATTAAGTGAACAGAGTGTTCCTAGGTGAAATCCTATTCAAATTATCCAATTAGTAACTAATTCATTTGCTAAATAATTGTTATTTGAATAATGATGAGAGCGATTCAGGCTTGGTTGTAACTATCTCTTGTGTCTAAATTAATAGACATAATGTTATGAGTGAGTTATTATTAATAAACGAAACATTGTAAATGATGGCTGAGAATAATTTAATTCTAGGAATTCCTATACATGTTTTATTAAATTATGTTTGAGATCAACTAATATAGACTTTAAGGCGTTAAAGTTCATACTTACACATTTATCCAATGAAAAAGAAAACGTCTATATTATTTATATTAACTTTATCTTTTGGAATCTGTTTTGCAATTATACTTTCTATGAGATCAGTTCTTGTGCATTCAACTCCATTAACGCATGACGCAATAACTAATAACAATAATAATAATATACCCGCAATTCAAAAGAACTCTAATACTACTGTTATTACAGCAAAAGGAGGATTGGATGTTAGCGGTAAAACAACTGCTTCTTTCAAAAAATCTAATAACACATTCCTTGCCACGGGTTCAATAGCTTCTTTGCTTATTAATACTAAGGAATCCACACCATCAGAAATCACCAGTGTTAATGAATCAAATGCAATCTACAACGCAACTATAACAAATGCTAGCCGTGGCAGTTCTGTTAATAATGGAATAGTCAACAGAGTTGAAGGAAATCATACCAAGACATACAATAATAATTCAACTCCACCAAGCGAGTCGAATTCAATTGTTAATAGTAACATATTTAGCAGAACACTGGATTCTTACAATTCAACATCTGCTAGTCAAAATTTAGACGATAATATGATTAATTTATTGACAAAGTTGATCATGGGCTCGATATCTGGTGGTTCATCTAGTAGCAGATACCCCGAGTCGATTACACAGGCAGCATCTACAACACAAACAGAAACTGAAAAACCATTTGTTTTGACTGGACATTGGAATTTGAGTGTAGAAAAAGGAAATGTGAGAGATTTTGCATCGAATTTTACTATGTTACATATTGATGGAACAGGTAGTCATGTTATTAAACTCATTAACTTCCAAGCTGATGCCAATAGAACCGTTTACCTAGGCTCTGATGGGACTACCTCCATTATGGGCAGAGTTGACATTGAATTAAATGGAGTTAATAAATGGAAAGGGGTACATGCAATAATAGTAATTGAAAGGCTAAATACAATATACATTATTCTAGACTCTAATGCAACTGCCAATTACTTTAAAGGACAACCAATCTATGGAATAATAGGGCTTTTCAAAGAAGGTAAAAATGGCTATAGGGTGTTATAGGTAGTAAGCATAGCATATAGATAGATAAAAGTGTATATATTATACTAAATTCTACAACTTTTTTTCTAGTTAATAAAATTGTATAAGAAATACAACATAGAAATATAGAAACCTTTTTAATAGTGAAATTTATCATTGGCCTAGATGAACAAGGTTATTATTGCAGGTATTGTGGCAGGTGTCCTTATTGCGGGGCTTATTTTTAGTCCTGTTATGTCAGGAAAGTCTCCATCCCAGGCATATGCACAAGCACCTACAGGCAAAACAAAAAAAGTTCTATTAATTGCAAGTGAAAAAGTAGTGCAGGTTGCGCCAGATGACGCTCTTCATCCGGGTGGAATAAAGTATAATGCGATGGTTT
>Ga0157285_10000066_pt1 | contig 10834 bp, 11 predicted proteins | sample NitcycUS074202C1_FD_108400 | JGI IMG/M metagenome (GOLD analysis project Ga0157285, IMG submission 108400) | Soil microbial communities from Arlington Agricultural Research Station in Wisconsin, USA - Nitrogen cycling UWRJ-S074-202C-1 | ecosystem: Environmental > Terrestrial > Soil >... | reverse complement strand
TTCTTTGAAGCGTAATACAAATCACCACTGACTAGGTCAACAATTGCAGCGTCAACTACAGAACTCAGTCTAAAGTCAGTAGCATATGCTATCGAACAGCAGTAAAATGGGATATTTCGAATAGCATTGGTCGTACCATCAATCGCATCCATTATAATAAATCCATTCTCCCCATCTATCCTTCCGCATTCTTCGCCTATGATTGTAGGATTAAAATTATGACTTTTGATAGTATCAATAACTGCACTTTCTGCCACGAGATCAACCTTTCTAGAAATATCTCCACCCGCTCCCTTTCCAAGTTTTTTATTTCCTTCTTCCATTCCGATAATATTCTTGGTCTGTTCTCGTACATGCATACAAGCATCCTTTAGAACATCTATTATTATCATAAACCTATCCTTTGCTACTGACTTAATAAAAGATCATGTTAAAACGAATGTCAATTGAGATCAAGTGAGAAACTATTAGCTAGAGAAAAAATTTGGAATTGATCTAAATAGAGAAAAAATTCTATCTAGCTCGTGACAAGGAATAATAAGGATGAATGTATCTTAAGCGGCTAGCTTCTTTGGAGCAGAAAGTTGCCTTTCTAATTCATCTAATCTCTGTATGGTCTCGGGGTTCGAGCGCAGTTCTGAGAATGACTTGTCACGCCTAATTTTTTGCATGACACCCAAAACCTCTTGTGAAGTCACACCATGTTTTATATCATATTCTATTTGTTTGGCACAACTTGACGTAGTACTATATTTCTTAAAATTACGCTTTTCAAATGATGAGGCGGTTGGTGATATACCCTTTATGTAACGTACAATTACCTTCTCCACATGTTCTAGATGCCAATCTTTCATTGCAAAATTGTTGGGTTTCATAGGTACGTTCACACTATCAATACAAAGATGGATATTTAAGTTGATATTATATACGGACATGATAGCTATTGCTATAGCACTATAAAGGCGAACAATCTCTCTGACTGGTTGGATCGACGTGAATATTAGTGCTTCATTTTAAATACAAATTTCAGAGGATTTTCTAATATCGCTTAAATATATTTCCTACTTAGTATGCATTTGTTGATGCTTACTAATTTTCCAAATTGGGAGCCAGCCCTTACAAATAAAGCCTCGCTAGTAAAATGTATCAAAGAACTCTGCAATAGAAGTTTATAAAACGTTCGTAGTCAGTTGGAAACACGTCTACTTCAAATAAAAGCAGCCGTACTAGTCTAATAATTTTTGAGTTGGATAGACGTGTGTATATATGTATATATGGTTATTGATTAGAGATAATTTGAAAGTTGGATATTTTCTTGTCCTGGGATCTTTGCAACCTCAAACCTCTCTTTAGGCTTTAGAAGAGTTGCAGTTGCATCAATTCCCATTTTTGTTGTAACCAAATTAGCCTGATCGCTTGAAGGATCAAGGCTCGAACCCTTGACATTACTAATTATCATGACGCCTTTGTCGGCTTGACACCTAGTAGAAATTGCATATTCTACTTCGCTGGGATCGCGAGGATCAATATCTTCGTCTACTACTATGGCTATTTTAAGGGAAGGATGCGATGCGAATGCAGCTAGCAGCGCGTTTTTTGGTTCTCCTTCAAGTCGCTTGCGAATCTGAATTACCTCATCTAGCCCATTACTTCCACCGTCTGTCAAATATACTGCCGTTGTAGTAGGAACAACATTTTTGATCCCTTGAAACATCTTCGCTTCTACAGGTAAGCCCATCAATAGCCTATGCTCTGCGAAGCCAGGCAGAATATCATGGAAGATTGCATTATTTCTAAATCTTATCCTGTCTATTTCAAATATAGGCTGTTTGCGCTTGAAATCATATGTTCGAAGCATTTCAACCATCCACTCGTCCCCGGTTTTGTCTTTTAAAATCCTGCCCTCAAGTACAATTTCAGAATGGCTAGGAATATACAGTTGAGAATAATGGCTTTTGCTTACAGTCAGTTTCCCGTCGAGCAAAGAATTTGCAATTAACATTTCATCAAGGCCATAAGCGGCCTGATACGCTGCTGCGATGCTCACTGCTGGGTGTACTCCTATCGTAATCGCGACCTTCAAATCCTCTCCGTGCTCTGTCGCAGAGCAATAACACTTATGGAGATGCCTGCCTTCTACCATTCTAATCACCATGTTCTTGTCATCTATTTTCAGTAATCTATGAGTGGAAGAGTTTTGAATTCCTTTTTCTAGGTCCTTTGCAAAAACTATTGACGATGTAATATACGGACCGGCGTCCTTTTCAAAATGAGTAATGATGGGTAGTTCACTTAAATCTTTAGAGCAATTCTCATGGAAAGGAGCTGCTCTCGACATCTTTTTAGGCTCAAATATGTCGGCATTTGATTGCAGAAAACGGGAATGAATGAGATTCTGTTCTTTCATTGCAAGAGCAAGAGAAAATCTTTTCCGTGTTCCTATAACATTTGAGGCTACTTTGAATTGGCTCTCATTGATTTTTTCAAATAATACCGCCTGTTTACCTTCTAACTTACTTACAACAGCAGCGAGTTCAAATTTAGTGCTAACAGATTTACTTATCCTTACAAGCTCTTCTTGTTTTTCTAAAAGAGATAAGAAAGAGCGAAAATCATGTGATATGTTTTTAGAGTCTTTTGGTTTGTCCTCTATCCACCTTTTTGTCGTCATTGCGACTACCTTCGCCTCTTATGAGGTTCATAATCTCATCCATGATTGCTTTCATATCTTCAAATTGCAACTGCTTTGTGCTATGAAAAGAAACTAGGCAAATACCGTTTATCATAGAAGATACTCTTTGCGAAATTGTATCAACGAACATAGAATCAAATTTGCTTGGAATTACCTTCGCAGTATTGATTTTGTTTGATGAACTTATTGAAATCGAAATGGACCCCAGCGCATCAGAACCTTCATCTAATGCAATGAAACAACCATTTTGAAAAGATATATACTTAACATAAAAAATTCTTCCACTCTGAGATGTAATAGAATGTGTGATTAATAAATTGGACCAATCATTTTGCATTGCTATGAATCCACAATTATATGTGAACAGGAATAGTGCTAGGTATAGGAGATTCTTGCTGTTTCTTTCTTGATCTCAATTTCGCCTTGTATTTCAGATTACGTGGTTTTGTCCTTAATCTATATCCACAGCAGGGACACCACAGCCCATCCCATTTTATAAATATCTCACATATTTGACAGCGTTTCTGTCCAGTAGCATAACGACCAGAACCAACTGGTTTCTGTGCCTTGTGACGTATACATATACCCTTACAAGTCATACTTTCTCTCAAGCTTGCGTGATCGTTTTTCTATTTAAAGTTGTGTAATGATCAATTATTAGAACAATTATCTAGCATTAAATCACGTAAAGAAAATAGAAAGTTACGAGCTTTTGGCTCACTAACGCACAGAAAGGTCCTTGACTTCGAATGCTTCATTCATTGTCAAGTATTCTTCGATCTTCATCTTTATATCATCGGGTTCAGTGTCGTCCATCCCAGAGAATCCTGCTTTAAAAGAGATTTTATTCCCGGAGATATTTACATCTTCAACTTCCATGTCAGCATATACGTTTCCAAGTTCATTAACCCATTCTTGAGCCTCATTAGAGTCTACACCTGACGTATCTATATTTACGGTTAGCATCTTGGTCATCTATCTAAAATCACCTATACCAGATTTAATATGGATATTAATAAAGTTGACTGCGAAACATTAAAAAATGTCTGGGAGAATTTAAACGATCTAGGTTTTATATTTATATATAAAATATAACTACCGGAGAGAGAGCGTATTACTCTTTTTTCTCTTCAGAACCCCAATATTTTATGAGTTCCTTTTCAAATTTTGAAGATTGATCCTCATTTAATGGGTCTCCACAGTTCTTGTGTGTTGGGACAACCCGCATGCCTGCAAGTTTGAATTCTACCTCATAGAAGTGGACCTTAGGACAGTTGCACATATATGGTTAAAAACTGTTAACTTCACGCCTTATTTGTTTATCTAATTACTCACGATATATGTATATATACAATAAAGTATAATGCGTCATTCAGATAAAGATGATAGATTTCAGAAAAATTAACCAGTAAAAACACTGCAAATTGAAGAAAAACTAATCCTTAGTTTGCTTACCTAAAGCTATTTACACCTGTTATCACAGACATAAAAGTGGATATATATTATTGCCGCAAAATACGGAGTGAACGATTGACAAACATTTATCAGTTCGATCTAATCTATTTTATAGACAATGGCAAATATTATAGAGTTTAATGTAGTGAGTAGAAGAAGATTATTTGCATTTGCGTTAGCAACTGTGTTAATGGTATCTATTATGACTACCGCTGCAATGAGTTCGATAAGAAATGCTTATGCTGCAAATGACAACTGGTATGTTGGTAAGGGTGCTCAACCAAATACTTATTATACATACAAGATCCAGAATGGAGATACTGACAATGGCCAACCATTTACAATGAATATTTATTTTAAACAATTTAACAGTACTGGAGGTTACTGGATTGCTCCAGCATATGTTGTCAGTCAAGGACAAGTCTTTAATGGAACCTTTCATCTAAGTGACCTAGACTTGAGTGTTCTTGGAACTTCCAAAATTCCAGATAATATGTCTAAATATGCCAGTGCATATTCTAATTCAATACACTGGCTTGCTTCTTTTGTACCCAAACCCGGTCTATCTTTAAGTGCTCCATACTGGGGTAAAATAGCCTCCATAGGCGGATCGCCAATTGCGCCAGGTAGCTCAGCAAAAGTAACCGTACCAGCTGGCACATTTGATACCAAGGTAATTACCTATCACAAAGGTGCAGACAACAATATTTGGATAAGTCCCAACCTTCCCTATCCAGTCAAGGCACAAACCTTTGCAGATGTAACAACAGGAAATCCACCTGTTCAATATGCATTTGACCTTTTAGCGAGAGGTCAAGGTACTCCTCCACAACCTACAAGCCAAATTGAGATTCCTAAACCTCCTTTGACGATACAAACTGCGCGTGGAACGTATTATATTCAGCTGCTTTGGGATCCGCCGACAATTCAAGCTGGAAAAACTGCAGATTTTGGTTTAATATTTCAGGATAATTCAAAAAGCATAGTCAATCAAGTCAGCTACAGTTTCAAGGTAACAGACTCAAGTGGAAAGGTAATTGCAGATCTACACAATCAAAAGGCTCCAGATGGAACAGGCAAGCAACCGGTCAAATTTGACAAAGAAGGTCCTGTCACTGTCCTAGTAAGTATTGATGCTGTTGAAGGTCAAGCAAGTGGAGAATTTGTAGAGAGTGCACCATTCCATGTAATAGTAGTACGAGCATAATGAGAGTGTGTACATACCTCTACGCATTTTCTATATATGGCAACAGATCGTTTACTCTATAATAAATACTGCATGAGCTTGCAATACATACTATAGTAATAGCAGGGATAAGTGGACTCTAAATGTCTGTGACTAGAGCAAGAGAGCTTCGAAAAGGAATGGGCCTCAATACTTCAAATAAAGTGCATCTAATCTACTTTTATTTTCTCTCTTTATAAATTATCACAATCATCAATCAAAATCCATGTCTCCCATGCAAAAAGTTCTTAATTTCAGAATTAATTACAGTAACAGTTCCTAATTACAGTAGCGATAATAATTATAACGCTACTGTGCGAGGTTTTTCTTGCCCCATGCTTCAATTACTAATTCCCCATCCCTACTGATTTATTGAAAGTAGGGGACAGAAAAACATTTTTTTGTTTTTCATAATGTATTGACGATTTCAATTCATTACCTCCTGCCTGATGATTTTCAGGAGTAGCTATTACAATAAGAAAAAGCACTTCCAGTTAGTACAGAAGCGACGAAGCAAAATTAAGCGGTCAAAAACTAAAAAATCAATTGATTCTCATTAGTATTTTTACAATATTAACGTAATTAATTATCTAAAATAAACATTTTGCATCAACCAGTCAACATAACTTTTTATTTTTTCGTCATCTACTTTGCACCATAAATGGATAGAACCAGGTAGAATTTCCATCCTGCCCTTTTCTAAAATTACCTTAATGCCTTCCTTTCCTTCATACATATATGCATCATGTGCCTGAACATTATTGCCTATAACTTCAATTGCCATGCGTTTTATTTCTTCTCTTGGAATAGGAAAAGTCCTACGAAATTTATCCACCACTATGCCAATGTTTTCTGTTCCATAGGAGTCAATATCAGAAATCTTCTTTGAATCGGGGAAATGCAGTTGTAAGTTTAAATTATAGCGAGAGCCTGTGAAAAGGGCAAGCTCATTAACCTTTTGGTATGCAATATTAGGACTCCTCTTCAAAATCCTATGTAGATTCTCACTGTTGTTGTGTATGTTAGATCTCAGTTCTTCAATCAAAGTCGAGAATAAGATCATTATCATATTTTAGCATTATTCGTTTATAATATATACATCAATTTACAACTTTTTATGATGCTACGCATAAGCCCTTTATTGATGTTTGCTGTTGATGGCGGATCAGAGCGAGCTACAAGTATTGAAGACTACCAGAATACATGTAGTGAATTCATAACAGACATTAGTAAAGATTACAAGGATTGGGTAGACAGATATCAGCTTAGCGAAGAGGAAAGCAAGTCAAGGAAAGCAAGTATAGATAACATCGTACAGACAACAAATGATTGGATTTTCAAATATGCTGACACAATTAAGAAGGTAGACATAATAATGAATGACGGTGTCAATAAAATGGCAGAAAATACAGCAGGTTATCCATTCAAATTTGACGTTTTTGTTAATAACATGATTCGATATGCTAATCACCCCATCGGTGAAGTTCGATTAAATGTAAGAGCAACTCCTAGAGATGGGAGGCTTGCTCGCATAGGAAATTATGGCAAGGACCAATTGTTTCTAATTAATTCCAGCTCACAGGTAAATTTTACGATTAGTCCGGAGAGCCTAAAAGGCGTTGATATTTTAAGTGATTATATCGTTATTGATGCTAAAAACTGCCGAAAATACGATGTTATATCTATTACCGTACTAGCTGAAGAAGTTAGTGAAAACTCTGTTATGGAAAGTAGGGGATATACTACTCTCATCTTACTGTTATAAAAATCTCCATGCCATATCCATATTCAACTCAGGAATATACCGCTATATACTTCAATATATATAGATATATATGTAATTATTTATACAGTTCGTCAGGAAGCATCCTTCGAATGTACAAAAACAAAATTTTTTACTATAAAATACGCTTGAATCCTATAGCCATATTATGGGAGACGATCATTGGATCACTATTTCGAATGGTTAATTAAACACAAGATTAAATCTTTAAAATACCTCGCATAGTCTTGATGGAATATTAGTGCGACGGTCGTCCAGTTTGGTCTAGGACATCAGATTGCCAATCTGGTAACCCGGGTTCAAATCCCGGCCGTCGCACTCCTCATTTTTAAATTATAGCTATAACAGTAGTGTTTGTCTTTTTGGAAGGATCAATCGAGCATGAAGCAATGTTTAGCTATATTGATTGAACTACATGTCAAACAATACAATATCGTAATTTTGAATATCAATAAGAAATTGTGTGGCTGGAAAGAGATAGAACATCTAATTAACTGTAGTTTAATGAAACTAAAGAAGAATAAGAAGCAGGAATATGTATGTGTGAAAACTATTTGTCTAGTGAATCCTATAATGAACACTTCAAGTATATATTTTATACCCATAGTATGTTAAAATCATAATTGAACTTAGTATTATCAACGACAATAAATGTTCGTTTGAATTAGTTCTGCATTTAGTTACTAAAATAGAGAATAATTACAAATTATTGAAGTTTGAAATAAACTATGATAGAAATATGCATATGAGGCTATGTCAATTATTGTATTAAGATACAGTATGAATGGTATCAATATGTCTCATACAAGAGGGCGATCTATATTCATTATATCTTCAATATGCGTCTCCTCTCTCTCTGACACTCTCTTTAATACTTCGATAGCAGCAATCTTGTGAAGATATTCATTATTATTTCCACATCTATAAGAATAGGTACATCTTGGGCAACCACTTTCAGTTTTGCACGAACATTCTGTTAATATTCTTAATGACCTCTCTAATCCATTTTCAAATTTGTCATAAAGCGCTCTACTAGCGCCATTTCCACCAATAGTGCCATCATATATGAAGATCAAACCTGAAGAGCCTAGAGATATTCCTCCCAAGTCCTGAGATGCTCCTCCAGTTATCATTGTACTTCCTTCTATTATTACATGTTCGGAAGCATGATATCCACTCATTTCTACATATTGCTCATCTTCTGCATCTTTTAAAGTATTTACAGGTCTTGGTGCTCTGAATACAAGTCCTTTAGTGATGAATTCGAATTCTATAGGATTTTCAAGCATGACTTTGGATCCTTTTGCAACTTCCTGTCCAATCTCAATATTAGAATAGCCTAACACTCTCTTCTGGATTTTCAAAGAACAATATTTTACTTCTATTCCGATTGTTCTTTTCTGTTCATACGTGTTAAGGACATTTGGCCACTCGTCAACTACTGGCTTCGTGTAGTATGGATAGTCATCTGGAATACGTACTAACTCGGCATATGGCCGTCTTTGATTTTTTGGATCGAAATGAAGCTTTTTTACCTGGTATCTTTTTCCAGATAAAAAGTATACTGCATTATCATGCAGTTCCTCGAGTGCTTGTGGCAATGAACGTTCGCCAATCAACTTTCCACTGAAAAGTATATCGGTACCATTTCCAATTCCTCTAATACTAAAGTCTCTTAGAATGCTAATCGCTTTCTTAAAGTCAGGAATGAATTTTCCGTTTAACAGATGGAGTAATCCTTTAGAGGTAAGCCTCTCAATAGTATTCAATATAGCAGATGATTCTGTCATTAAAATAGGTCTGTCACAAGCCATGGCAAGAACTTGATATTCCGCGACAAACGGATTAGAAGGATCAGTATATGCCAATTCTTGGTCCGCCAGATAGTCATCTGGGTGTGATTTGTAATATTGACTTATTGGATCATTACCTAATGCTAGGAATGCATATCCTTCTTGGCCACTTCTTGCTGCTCTTCCTACACGCTGAATCAATCTGTTAATGGGAACTATATCTGACACAATGGCATCTATATCACCAATATCTATACCCAACTCCAGCGTAGGTGTTGCTGAGATCACCATTAGTTCACCATTTCTAAATGATTGTTCAACTATTTTACGCTCTGTGGGCAAGAGTCCAGCTCTATGTACCTTTATTCTTAGGCCTTGCTTAGATAAATAGAATGCAAGAAGCTCAGAGCCCAAATGTGATTTGTTAAACGCAATTGTCTTATGATTGCTTGTAGCCATTTGTCTAACCAGATCAATCATCAAAGATCTACGTGAGTGTAATGATGGAAATAATATTACAAAATTAATTTTGCCTCTTCTGCCTTTGCCATATACAATATCCATTTTTCTTCCAAATAGAGACATACAGAAGGCTTCTGCATTTGGCAGAGTAGCTGAGGCGGCTATTATTTGTAGTTTCTTATTTTTTGACGTCCTCTCAAGTCTCCTTATAATATAATGGACATTAGCCCCGAATACACCTGTATAAATATGAGCTTCGTCAACGATCAAAAATCTAGCATCGCTAATTAAATATGAAAATTTTGTCCTATTTAGAAGATGATAATGAAGGACATCAAAATTTGTGATGATAATTTCTGGAGGACTAGACAGTATGAAATCTCTTTGTTTGCTTGTAATATCTCCGTCAAATATATTTACGTAGATTCCTAAAGGCTCTGCAAGCTGACTTATCTTTGCCAATTGGTCTCTTGCAAGAGCTTTTGTAGGGTAAACAAAGATTGCAAATATTTTTCGTTTTCCTCTTATTTTAGACTTGGGGGATCCAAAATGTGATAGTTCTTCGAAGATCTTGTGTAACACAGGAATACAGAATGCCTCTGTCTTACCAGAGGCAGTTGGAGCAATAACAACTACATCTTTTCCATGTAAAATAGTCTTAACGGATTCTTCTTGAAATTTGTATAACTTCTTGATTTGTATTTCCATTAGAGCATCAATTACGGCGTCATCTACAGGCAAGTGTTGAACTTTGTTTCCAAGTTCTGGTCCAGGTTGCTGTATCACTCTATAATCGACTACATAATCCTTTTGAGAATGCAGTATGCCTTTGAGCATTTCATTCTCATTAGCATTATTACGTAAGATCATATGGTTTATTTCAGAAGTTGGACGAAGCAGCTTTTCGTGTTCCATCAAAGATTTCAGGCTTTCAATCTCAGTAATATGTCCACTATCGTACATGTACAGGAATTCCAGATATGCTTCATCTCGATTAATCATTGAAGGGACTAGAGAACAGATTCTGCATCCAGAACAAACAAACAACAATCGCCCATCGTATATCCTATTGCCATCTATCGAATTAGGAAGTTTACACCTTGGACATCTATATCGAGACACGCTTTTCAAAGAGCACTAACAAGATAAATTTTTTCTGGAATTATAGCATGACTTTTATTGGAAATCTTTTTTGCAGGTTATGTAAATTCTACATTACTTAATGATCCTACGTCAATACAATATCGTTTAAGATATAGACTTATTTATCTGGGCAGTTTAAGATTACAGAATGGTAGACATAATTTATGGTCGTGGTGTAACTGACCTTATCCGTGAAGTGCCTTTTTTTGCCAGCATATTTAAAAAATACGTTAGCATTAAACTCTTTGATTCAAAGCCTGCAATGTATGGCTCCGTAGATG
>Ga0157285_10000063_pt1 | contig 10965 bp, 9 predicted proteins | sample NitcycUS074202C1_FD_108400 | JGI IMG/M metagenome (GOLD analysis project Ga0157285, IMG submission 108400) | Soil microbial communities from Arlington Agricultural Research Station in Wisconsin, USA - Nitrogen cycling UWRJ-S074-202C-1 | ecosystem: Environmental > Terrestrial > Soil >... | reverse complement strand
TCGCCCTGCTCGAGCGCGTACTCGAGATCCCTCACGACCCCGCCGTCGAGTGGTGCCCGCGTAATCACCGACTCGTCGCTCGTGTCTCGCTTCGTTGCGTACATCTGGTTGTCGGCGCGCGCGAGCAGCTCCTCCGGCGAGACCCCGTCCTCGGGGAAGAGGGCCCACCCGATCGAGGCGTCGAGCTCGACGACCCCGCCGTCGACCCGGTACGAGCGCCGGAGGGCGTGGCGGATACGGCCGGCCAGTGCAGCGGCTTCCTCGTCCTCGGACGTCCCGAGGGAGAGCACGACGAACTCGTCGCCACCGACGCGCGCGACCGTGTCCGTCTCGCGGACGACCGACTCGAGTCTGCGACTGGTGGCGCGCAGCACCTTGTTACCGACCTCGTGCCCACGGATGTCGTTGACGCCCTTGAAGCCGTCGAGGTCGACCACGAGGAGCGCGAACGGCTCGTTCGAGCGCCGCGAGCGCGCGAGCGCCTGCGCGATGCGGTCGTCGAGGAGGTCGCGGTTCGGAAGGCCGGTGAGCGGGTCGCGGAGCGCGAGCCGCTGCGCCGCCAGGATCCTCGTGACGAGGAACGTGGTGGCCGCGCCCGCATACCCGGCGAGCGCCATGGAGAGAAAGAATGCTTCCTGCGGCCGGTCCGTGAGGCTCAGGTTGAGTGCCGCAATGCTTCCGAGCCCGAACAAGCCCACTGCCGCCGCGGGCCATGCCAGCCAGCGTCGAGCAGCCCGTCGATCGAGAGCCTCACGCACTTCCCCCTCTGTTTCTCGCGCCCCGACGCCATGGAGCGGGCGCGTGCTCCGCAGTGACCGGATCGTCGCCGAGGAGGCCGCGGGCGGCCCCTCCCCGGGTGGGTGAATCCCGTCCCTCGTTCGGGGGAGAGGATCGCCCCACTTCGCGGTGAATCCCGCTCCGTGCGCCTTCGGCTCGCTGCGCTCGTCGTCTGGCTCGCGCTGGCAGCGGCGTGCCTCGCGGTCTTCGGCGTCACGGTCGAGGCGATCGTGAACGTGCTCGGATGCGCGGTCGTCGTCGCCGTCACCGTCACCGACCTCGAGCGCCGGATCGTCCCGAACCGCATCGTCCTGCCCGCGCTCGCTGTCGCGCTCGTCGTGCAGACGATCCGCGATCCGAGCGTGGAGTGGTTGCTTTCCGCCCTCGGCGCGGGAGGCTTCTTTCTCGTCCTCGCACTCGTCTACCCCGCAGGGCTCGGCATGGGCGACGTGAAGCTCGCAGCCTTCCTCGGCGCCTGGCTCGGCTGGAATGCGTTCGTCGGCCTGTTCGTCGGCACGCTGCTCGGCATGCTCCCAGCGCTCGCCGTGCTCGTGCGGCGGGGTGCGGCTGGACGACGCACCACGCTGCCGTACGTGCCGGCGCTCGCGGCGGGCGCAGTGATCGGGCTGTTCTTCGGCGACGCGATTCTCGACGCCTGGCTCGGCTGAGCTACTCGTCGACCGGCAGGGCCATGGGCTCGAGCACGGCGCAGCTACGGTCGTCGCGCGGGAAAGGCGATGCCGTGATCCGCACGCAGCGGTAGTAGCCGTCCTCCAGCTCGACGAGCTCTCCAGGCTCCGGCGGCGGGCCGGTGCGTACGACGAGGCGATACCGGTCGGCTGCGGCGAGCGCGACGTGCTCGTCTTCGCGGACGACGCGACGTACGCCGGCGCCCTCCAGGGTGCGGCCCGGTTCGTCCAGCTGTCGCGCGAGCTCGGCCAGCTCCGCGGCCCTGTGCTCGAGCTCGACCTCCCGGAGCCGGACTGCCTCCTCGCGTCGTTCGATCGCCGCGGCACGCAGCTCGACAGCGCCGAGCGCGCGTCGGCGATCCTCGACCTTCGCCTCGGCGTGCTCGAGGGCGGCCTCGCGGCCGTCGAGGTCTGCCGACCTGACGCTCAACTCCGCTTGCCGGAGGTCGAGCTCGGCCGCACCGTCGCGCAGGATCTGCTCGACGCGGTAGTGCAGCTCGCGCGCACGCTCCTCCCGGTGTTCGAGCTCCTCGACCGCCGCGCGGATCTGTGCCGAGCGCTCCTCGAGCTCGCGTCCGCGCTCGGCGATGAGCTCCGCCACGGCGTCCGCGGCGTCGGAGGGCGTGAACAGTCCGCGGAGCCGGCCGCGCTTGTCGCCGCCAGTACCGCGACCGGGCCACTGCTCCCACTCGCGCTCGTTCCGTGCCTGGCCCTGCATCCGTCTCCCTTCGCCGGAAAGCGCCGGCGGCACATCCTCAGCCGTCGAGTTCGAATGAGCCGCCGGCGCCCTCCGGCGTTCGTCGCCCCTCGACCCTTTCCTGCCCGAAGGGGTAGGTCGACTCATCCGTCCGGGGGAGGATGGCGGGGCCTGTTGTGCGTACAAGAGTGAGCATGGATGCAATGGGTGCTCGTCTCCTCGCCGCGCGCATCGCGGCGGGCGTGCGCATCGGAAGCGTGATCGAACTCGTGTCGGACAGCGACGCCGAGCTCCGGGCCGGTGACCGCGGCGTCGTCCGCGGGATCGAGGCCGGCGGCACGGTCGTCGTGGAGTGGGAGCGCGGCTTCGACCGCGCGATCGACCCGCGGCAGTCCGCGTTCCGCGCGCTTCCTGCGGCGTAAGAACTCAAGCGGCCGGGGACCGGCACCGCGGGTGCCTGTCCCCCGTGCGCGTCGCCGTGCACAGAACGTCGTGCTCGGACGCAATCGTCACAGCGGTCAGCCCCCTTCGGCGACAGACCCCTAGATGTCAGCGGCTGCCGAGGTCGAGTGTGACGACCCAGGTCGACTCGCCGCCGAAGACTCCGCCGGCTGCGGGGTTGAACATGATCGCGAGGCCGGCCTCGTGGAAGAGGCCGCGCAGAAGGTTGGCGCGGTGCCCCGGCGAGCCCATCCAGGCGTCGACGATCGCTGCGGCGCTCGGTGTCGAGCCGCCGAACATGGCGAGGTTCTCACCGACCGTCCACGCTCCCGAGCGTGGCGCATAGAAACGCTTGATCCGTTCCGAGAACGCTGTTCCGTTGCGGGACTCGTGCGAGAAGAACCCGTAGATCGCCATCGCGCGGGAGTGGGCTGCGGCGGAGCGCGACAGCGCTTGAGATGCGGCGAGACCTCCGAGGCCGCGTCGTGTGCGTACGGCGTTGATCTCGCGCAACACAAGCTCCTCGAGCGAGGGTGCGCGGGTCACCGAGGACTTCGACGCGGTCGTCGCGCCCCGAGCCGTGCCGGTTGCACCGGCCGACGACGCGGCGAAAGCGCTCGCGAGCGCTACGAGCAACACGACGATCGTCCGGCCGCGGAGCATTGCGCATCCTATCGTCGATTCGAGGCTCGGAGCGCGACCCCCCTTTTGGGGGTTCGTGTCTCTCGGCAACGCCGGCTCTACGGCTTGCCGTTGTCCTGCCCGTAGGCGTTGCCGACGCCGCAGCCCTGGCCCTTACCCGGGCCGCTACCGGCACCTGGGCAACCCGGCGTGGTGGTGGTGGTCTCACCCGCCGATGTGTCGGTGGTCGGGGTCGGCGCCGGCGCCGGCCCCGGCGATTCGCTCGTGCCGCCAGATGTCGGTTCGGGGGTTGGGGTCACCGGGTGGCTTCCCCCTGCGGACGAGCCTCCGGCTCCTGGCTGTGGGTTCCCGCTGCCGTTGCCGTTCGATGCGCCCGGTCCGACGGGCGGCGCGGTCGGCTTCGCCGCCGGCGGTGTGGGCTTCGGCTGGGGCTTCGAGGCTGCCTTGGGATTGCGGACCTTCGGCTTCTTCGGCTTCGCCTTGGCGGGCGTGGTCGTGCCCTTCGGTGGCGCGGACGCCGCCGTTGGTGACGCGCCCGGCGCGCCTCCGCCCGAGACCGAAGGCGCGGAAGACGGCGTGGCGGCTGCCGGTGTCCCGGCGGCGCCTGCTGGGGTCCCGGAGCCGCTGCCGGTGGCAGGCCCGGTGCCGGCGTCCCCGGCGGATCCAGCCCCGTCCTTGGTCGCCCCTGCGCCGCTGCCGTTCGCGGATCCGGTGGCCCCGTCGCTCGCGGTCTCGCCGCCCGCGACCTGACCGACCACGGAGGTCTCGCTCTCCATCGCGACGCCGCCTGCGACTGCGTTGGCGCCGTGCTGGGCGCCGCTGGACGGGCTCGCCCCCCGGGCCGGCGGAAGTGTGGTCGCCTTGGTCCCAGCTGGACCCTTCTGGTTCTGGCCGGTGGCCGTCGTGCGCTCGTGCGTCGCGCTTGGGCTCGCGGAGGTGGACGACGGGGATTCGCCCTGGGCGAGCTGCACACCCTTGTAGGCGAGGCCCGTCGCGACGGTCGCTGCGACGATCACCGCCGCCACTTTCACTGCGGCGGCAACGAGCGACCCACCCGCGACGGCTCCGCCGCTCGTCGCGCCCCCGACGCCCACACCGGTCGCGCCGGCCGCGCCGTTCGACGCGGTACCCGTCGCGCCGAGGCCGATGGTCGGCAGCGACGCCGCAGCAGAGGCGCTCGGCACGCCCTTGAAGAGCGCAAGGCCGACTGGGATCGGAAGGACGGCGAGACCCTTGAACGCATGCCGCTGGCGCTTCTGCATCTGCGCCAGCCGGGCGCAGTCCGGGCACTCGGCGAGATGCTCGTCGAGCCGCCGCCGATCCTTGCGTGACAGCCGACCGTCGAGCTGCTTCGACATCGCGAGCTCGGCGTTCTGGCAGGTGACGACATTCTCGAGCTCCTCGGCGAGCGACCGGCGCGCTCGGAAGAGCAGCGTCTCGAGCGCCGATGTCGTGAGCCCGAGCAGCCCCGCGATCTCGTTGTACGACCGTCCCTCGAGCTCCCGCATGACGAGCGCCTCGCGCTGCGCCGGCGGGATCCGCTGGAGCGCGCGGACGAGCTCGTCGACCTCGATGTCCTCCTCGGCCGGCGTCTCCGGCACGTCGTGGACGAGCTCCACCTCGGCCGGTCGGGAGGCTGCCTGGCGCCAGCGTTGCCGCACGACGTTCTGCGCGATCGCAACCAGCCATGCCGAGGCGTTCTGCGGCGACTCGCCGCGCTCGAGCGCCCGGAGCGCGTTGACGAACGTCGTCTGCGTGACGTCTTCCGCGTCCGCGTGATTGCCGAGGACGGCATACGTGTAGCGGTAGACCTCGCCGACGTGATGCCGGTAGAGGTCGTCGAGCGCGGCGTTTGCGCGCGTGCTGGTTTCAGTGGCAGCCATTGCCGGTTCTCAGGATCACGTATTCCGTCGGCGCGCGCATCCCCCTTACAGAGTCTTTACAAGCGAACACGCAAGTTTTCCGGCCGCCGCGCATCTTCCTGGGTGAAGGGCCAAGAGAAACACGATGAAGAAGCTTTCACTCACGAACCTCCTCCTCCTTGCTTTCGTCGTCCCGGCGGCTCATGCGGTCGAGCCGTCGGCGGCGCCGAACGCAGGTTGGTCATGGAGCGACAAGACGAACATCTTCGGCCGGTGTGTGTCGATGACGGCAGTAAAGCTCGCTGCGGCGCAGGCGGCCGCCGCGGCGAGGCCGTCACTTTCGAAGCGATGCACGATGGCTCTCGCCCGCGGGGGGTCGGCGCTCGGGAGCCTTGGCCGTTGGATGTCGGACAAGGGGCGGCTCCTGCAGCCGTAGAGGGGTCCCACATCGCTGCTCACCCCGGAGTGGGGGCCGGGGAGGGCAGAGAGTTGGGGAGGGCTACCGGCGGCGGAGCCCTCCCCTTCATTTTTTTGGGTCTGGCGAGGTCCGTCCCCGGGGTCTGTCCGCGGGGTCTGTCCCCCGTGAAGCGTGGTCTTGGTCGGGAGCGCCGTGGGGGACGGGCCCCTGCTGGGGAGAGGCCCCTGGGGCCAGATCAGCGGAAGGCCGACCGCTCGTCGGGCGTCACACGCGGCAGGGCGAACGTCAGCATCGTCGGGCCGCCCGGGGTGCTGTCGATCTCGAAGGTGCCTCCGAGCATCCGCACGCGCTCGCCGATCCCGACGATGCCGAGGCGGCCTCGCTGCGCCGCCCGGGCGAGCGCGCGTCCGACCTCGAAGCCGTGGCCGTCGTCGGTCACGCGTACCTCGATCGAGGCGCGGCGCATGCGGAGCCGGATTTCCGCCGTCGATGCGCCCGAGTGCTCTCGGATGTTCGACAGCGACTCCTGGATCGCGCGATACACGGCAATCCGTTGTGCCGAGGTCAGCGACTCGGGGTCTCCGCGGATCTCGAGCCGCGTGTCGATCCCCGTCCGCTCCGCGAAGGAGTCGACCTCGCGGTGGAGGATCTCGCCCAGCGGACGCGTGATGATGCTCCGTGACTCGAGCGACCGCGAGAGCTCCCGCAGCTGGCGGTCCAGCTCCGTGACGCGCGCCAGGATGTCGTCGAAACGACCCACGGCGCGCTCACGATGCGCGTCGTCGACGAAGGGGTAGACCTGGTCGCGCAGCAGGGAGACCTCCGCGCCGAGCGAGAGCACGTCCTGGATCGGGCCGTCGTGGAGATCGAACCCGATGCGCATGAGACGTTGCTCGCCGGCCCGCACGAGCACCCGTTCGCGCTCGGCGGAGCGCTCGAGGAGGAGCTCGCGCTCGTAGATCGCCGACATCGCCGTGGCCGTGGTGGAGAGATAGGCGTCCGCTCGGGAGACCGGGTCACCGACCCGGGCGACGATCGCCGCACACGGGGCGTTGAACCGACGAACGAGCGATGAGCGAAGCGTTCGCCCGCCGAGCAGGCTCATGGGGCCGCCCCGGCGGAGTGCCGCCTTTGCCGTGGCACGAGCGCGGCGGCTCGATGCGCCGTCGCCGAACGACAGCACAGGGTCCACGACGCCGTCGTGCGTCCGCCAGAGAGAGACGTCGCTCGCGACGCCGAGGTGAACGAGGAGCCGAAGCTGCATCTCGCACGCGACGAACGGCGGCAGCTCGAGCAGGAGCCCGTTCAAGCACGCGATCCGGTGGAGATCGAAGCGGGCCGCTTCGAGCGGCTCGTCACGCGTCTCCGCGAGGGTCGCGACCGCAACGGCAGCGTCGTGCTCGTCCAGTTGCCCCTCTGCCGCGAGAGCGACAACGACGTTTGCCACGTAGACACCGACGGCAATCCGGTCTGCGGCGTCGCTCCGTCCCGCGCCGTCGTACGCGGCGAGCGCGACGCGGTGGGCCGCCTTCAGATACGGCTGGGCGCGGTCGTGGGTCTCCGCCTGCAGCGCTCGGTGCGCGGCGTCGAGCCTCTGCGCGCCGCCATGACCTCCCGGCGCCGTTGCCGGCGAACGTGACGGCGATGCATCCTGGAGATTCGTGAGCTGCGCGACGGAACCTGCCGCGGACGTACCGCCCGCCGGAAAGCTGGTCATGGTCCTCGCCTGATCGATTGTTCGCTTGGAGTCATCTCGTGTCGCCCCCTCGTTCACCCTGTCGGACACGACCCCTGCACGAACCCCTGAGACTACACGGCTTTTCGCTCGATCGCGTCCTCGATCGCGGCGACGACGCCCTCCGTGTCGTCCCATTTCTCGTACACGCGCATCCCGGCCGGGGCGCGGTCGGCGGCGTCCTCGCCGACGAGGACGACGGTCGCCTCGGGACGCCGCGCGCGGGTCACGTTCGCCAGGCGGAGTCCCTCCGTCATGCCGCCGGCGTCGATCACGACGACGTCCGCCGCCTCGCCTCCGGCAGCCTCTGCCGCGCCCTGAGGCGGCACGCTGGCGACGACGCCGATGCCCTTCCCGTCGAGCAGAAAGCGGACGAGCTTCAGGTAGCGCTGGTCGGTGGAGGCGAGCACGACAGCGCCGCGTCGCTCGCCCTCGAGATCTGCGACGGGGATCGGCGCCGCCTCGTCTGCAGCGCGCGCCGCCCAGGCGACACGGTCGCCGAGCGCGAGCCCGCGCCGCTCACACTCGCCGGCGCGGAGCTCGACGACCTCCCGGGCCCCGCGGCAGGAGGCGGTCTTGAAGGACGGCAGATTCGGCACGATCTTGACCACGATCTGGTCGGCGTCGAGAAAGACGACATCGATCGGGAACCGCATGAACGCCGTGTGAATCGACCACGCCGGGCGGAGGAGGACAGCGTGACCCGACGGGAGCTCCTTCTTGCCGAGGAGGCCGCGGAGCCGCCGACCCGTCGAGTCGGCGACCACCACGGATTCCGCGACGACCCTTCCGTCCTCGCGGCGAAGCGTCAGGTTCGGGACCTTGCGCACGGCGGGCGCCGGCTACTCGCCCGTCCCGCCGCCGAGCACGTCCAGGATTCGGATCATCACCGGCAAGAGGATGACGATGAAGAGCGCGGGCATGATGAGGAAGAGGATCGGGAAGAGGATCTTCACCGGCGCCTTCTGGGCGCGCTCCTCTGCATACGCCCGCTGTCGCTTGCGTAGCTCGATTGCGAGGTTCCGCATGATCTGGCCCGTGGAGACGCCCATCGTCTCACCCTGCGCGATCGACCTCGAGAACATCCGGACGCCCGGCGTGTCCACGCGGGCCAGAAGGTTCTCGAGCGCCTCGACGAGAGTCAGGCCCATGTTCTGCTCCTGGAGTGTGAGACGCACCTCCGAGGACAGGGGCTCCTTGATCTTCCCGGCGGCGAGCCTCAGCGACTGGGGGAAGCTGAGGCCGGCCTCGAGGGTCACGACGAGGAGATCGATCAGGTCGGGTAGGCCACGCTCGACCTGGTCCCGGCGCTTCTTCGCCCGCGAGTCCACGATGAACGTGGGGAGGACCCAGCCCAGCACCGCCGCACCGATCGTGCCGAGCACGACGAGCCACGCCTGGGCTCCGCCGACGCCGGTCAGCAGCAGCCACAACACGGCAAGCCCCAACGCCGCGAGGAACTGTGTCCCGAGCAGGCGTTCAGGCGTGGTCGTGTACATGCCCGCGGCGATCAAGCGGGCGCGGTAGTTCTTTCCCCTGAGACGCGAGAAGCGCTGTCCCAGCCAGCGGCCCGTGCTACCCGCGAAGTCGCCCACGCGAACACGGAGGCCCGGCCCTTCTTCGGTCGAGGTGGGAAGTGTCCCGGCGAAGCCGTACGCGCTGATTTGCTCCAGCGTCTCGGTCGACGGCCCCGCGGGGCTCGTGAGCGCCCGGATGACCATCGTGACCGCGACTGCGAGGAGGAAGAGCCCGATGAGTGCTACGACATGAATCATGGTCAGAGCTCGATCGTGATGATTCGACGGATGACGTAGAAGCCCAGGATCATCATCAAAACAGCCGCCACGGACGCCACTTGGCCGACCGTCTGATGGATGAGCGGGTCGAGGTGCGACGGGTTGACGAGCAGCAGGAAGACGAGGATCCCCACTGGGACGAGGGCGATCACCCAGCTCGAGAACTTGCCCTGGGCCGTCAAGACCTTGACGAGACGGCGGATGTCCATCCGCGCGCGGATGTTCGCCGTCACCTGATCGAGAACCTCGGCGGTGTTACCGCCTGCCTCACGCTGCACGAGCGCGAGGACGGCGACCTGATCCATGTCGCTCGACTGCATCCGCTGTGCGGTCACCTCGAGCGCCTCGTCGAGCGGGATCCCGAGCTGTTCGTCGGTGACGACGCGGCTGAACTCCCGCTTGGACGGCTCGGGCGCCTCGTCGGCGACCACGCCCATGGCGCCGGCAAGGCTGTGGCCGGCCCGGAGCGCGGAGGCGAGCACGTCGAGGTTCTCGGGAAGCTGCTCGCTGAAATCGTTCCGGACGGCCCGAGCCCTCCCGCGGACGAAGAGGTTGAGGCCGATCGGCGGTATGACGCCGATGACGAACCAGAACGGCGCGAGCGCGACGGCAGCGACGACAGCGATGAGAAGCCCGCCGAGGACCGACAGCCACACCATTCTGCTCGGATCGTGCTTGATCTGTGCGACGTCGACGTCGTCCGCAAAGCCGGACATCCATTGCATCTTCCGCTGCTTCTGCTTCTGCTGGCTGACCGCAAGGAGCAACGCATCGACTTCCTTGCGCCGCTCGGTTGCGCGCTCCTCTGCCGGAAGCGTGACGAACTCTCCGAGCCTCGCGACGAGCGCTCTGTTCGAGCGCAGGCTCCAGAGCGAGCGGAGCGTGAAGATCGCGAGCGCCAGGACGAGCACGACCACCAGCGGGATCAGGAACCACGACTGAAGGAGCTTGTCCCGGAAGGCCGGCTCGTACGGCGCGGCGGTACCGGTCGACGGGCTCTGATACGAGAACGACACGGGCTCTGCGCCCTTGACGGCGACCTCGACGTCGACCTGCTGGTCCGGCTGCGCGGTCGAGCGGTACCGCAGAAGGTACTCGTTCGAGAGCTGGAAGCCGAGCTCGTCGTAGATCTTCGTCAGGGCATCGGGCGACGTGGCCGCCGCGTACGTGCCGCCCGTCTGGTCTGCGATTCGCTGGAGGTCGTCGGCGGTGAAGTCGGGCGACTCGATGCCGACCGTGAACACGCGGATGCTCTGATCCTGGAGCTGAGCCAGAGCCGAGTCGAGGTTCGTGACGCTGCCGACGTCGTCTCCGTCCGAGAGCAGGACGATCCGTGCCGCGCCGAGCGCCGAGCCGCGCACCTGTGCGACCGCCGCCGCGAGGGCGTCGTACAGGCGTGTTCCTTCTGCCAGCTTCGGAGGCTTGGCGAGCACCGCCTTGATCTGCTTCTGGTCGGTCGTCAGCGGCAGCGCGACGGTCGGCTTCACGTTGAAGAAGACGACCGACAGGGGCTGCCCGGGGTTGCGTGCCGCGAACGCCCGTGCCGCCTCCATCGCCGAGTTGATCGAGCCCTTCATGCTGTTCGAAGCGTCGATCAGCAGCACGGTGCCGATCCCCTCCGCCGATGCGGCCGAGAGGACACTGAGGTTCTTGACGGCCTTGCCGTCCTCCGTGACGGTGAGATCGTCGGCCGTCAGCACGGATCCCTTCGCGTCCGGCAACGTGAGGACATAGGCGCGGTCCGGGAACACGCGGCGCCGGCCTCGACGATCTGCACGCTGCCGCTATCCGCAGCGGCGGCCGGCAGTGCCGCGACCGCAGCGACGATAGCGGCCGCGGCGAGCCAGATGAGACGAGCGCGCCGCGTCACCGTCGGAGGTCCGCGACGTTCGCAGTGACGGGCCGGTG
>Ga0157285_10000062_pt1 | contig 10992 bp, 10 predicted proteins | sample NitcycUS074202C1_FD_108400 | JGI IMG/M metagenome (GOLD analysis project Ga0157285, IMG submission 108400) | Soil microbial communities from Arlington Agricultural Research Station in Wisconsin, USA - Nitrogen cycling UWRJ-S074-202C-1 | ecosystem: Environmental > Terrestrial > Soil >... | reverse complement strand
GTTTTTAAACTATTCGTTGCAATTAAATTATATAAATAATACTTATAACTATTTACCAGGTAACTTTATACTAAATATTATGGAAAACATATTTAATTGTATGTATTGTCACAAAGTCAGAGTGGTAATCATCTAAAATGGCCGATGGTCATTGTGACTGTATGGATTGTAAAGAGCCGTTAGTAGGGTGGATTCCCTTACAAGCAAATAATAACACTTTAGCCGGAAGATTTGATCTGTGTGCTATGCATAAAGAGAAATTTATAGAGGAAGAATGGAGCAAGGGTAGTTTCAGAGATAGTAGGATAGTACAGAACAACTAATTACTCTTAAAGGACATCCATGCGAAATAGAATAGCATATTGAGTAAACAATACGAATTTAACACCATGATGTATTTAATGAACAGTATTGATTAACAACATAATTGCCATTGTAGCAATTTCTTTTATAACTGTTGGCACCATCTGGGCTGTTGGTAATTTCATGATCCCTCATAAAGGGTCAATGTTAAAAAATATCCGAGGAATTTTATTGGTTGCACAAAATAATGCTTTCAATGGAACTAATCCTGATATCTACGCAACGGTAAATATTCCTAAGAAACTCGTCTTGGTTAATAACGATTTTGTAAGACACGACCTGATTGTGGATAAATTACATATTAATACAGCCTATTTATCTACCGGACAGATTTTTACAACTGCGATTGCTTCAAAAAGTCCCGGAGTATTTGAATACTATTGTTCTCTGCACCCCATAACAATGCGTGGTAAAATAATAATCAAAGAACATTGAGGGACACATAATCATTTTAACAATAGAAAAATTTCTTTATAATGAACATAAATACAACAACAATAACAACAAATACCAAACAACATAAAGTAAACTTAAGAATTAATGTAAATATTTACAATGATGCTTTTATTTTGAATCCATTGCTTTTACTCTAGCATATATACATGTTCTTTAACAAGTAACCGTGATATTGGAGAGTAACAAAACAAGCTGTATATATATATCGCTAACATTAAATGCTGGAAAGTTAGTATAATATAAAAATCATCAATGGGCTTCGTTATTTTACCATATAGCCTCTAAAATACATCTTCAACTTCTTTCAATAATTCAGGCAAGCAACGATTGTTAGCAGCTTCTACATAAGTAAATTTATACCGGCCAGACCGCCAACATCGATATGCCTATTAAACAATAACCAGAGTTATTACAAACAATGGGAAAAGAATTAACCTCTTTATACTCAGTTAAAAAATTATCAGATGGAATAAAAGATAGGAACATATCCTCTGTAGGTTTAGTAAGTCTCCTTACAAAGAATCAAGAAATTTAATTCTGTGTGAAAGACAGGATCCTTCTTGCTTCAATGTATGCAAACCTGGAGAAACCTGAATAAGATCAGAAGATAATGGGCCAACAAACAATCAACGGCAAAGAATGATAGAGGGTCCGCCTGAATGAAGTTTATAGACCAATTCATGAGAAATAGTAAGAAATGTTTCCTAAACATATTCATTTTGCCAGCATAAAAGATACGATTACAATTATTTTGCAGCTATTGGAATGAACGCCTATACGTCAGTTCATCTCAGCATTTTTATCCGCGCTCAAACGGCAAACGGTGCCGTCTGTTTTGGAAAGCCTGGATACTGGCAAGTAATATCGCTAGCGACTATAGGTTTAAAGTAATTTGTTAGCAGTCAGCAGCCTTCCTTTCTCCGCTATTCCCGTCTTTTAATGGCTAATTTTAATAAGTTTTAAAGATTATCTTCATAAGGCTTATGGCAAAGGGGCTAATCCCATCATCATTATTTTCAGTTAAGCAATTGTCAGATAAAATAAGACTTCAGGAGATATCTCCAGTTGATCTAATTGAAATCTGCTTAGATAGGATCAAGAAATTCAATCCAATCCTGGATGCTTTCATCACTGTTATTGAAGAAGAAGACATCTACAAGCAAGCTCAAATAGCTGAAAAAGAGATCAAACAAGGAAACTATTGTGGTCCCCTGCACGGCATCCCATTTTCAATTAAAGATATTTTCTATGCAAAAAATGTTAGATGCACTGCAGGTTCAAAGATATTATCCGACTATATTCCTGAGTTTGATGCGACTGTTGTTAATAAAATGAAGGCAGCTGGTGCAATTCTAATTGGTACAAACAACCTAAATGAATTCGCGTCTGGTATAACAGGTATAAATCCTTTTTATGGTTCTTCGAAAAATCCGTGGAATATGTCCAGAATATCAGGAGGTTCAAGCGGAGGTTCAGCTGTTGCAGTTGCTACAGGCATGACCCCAATTTCTTTAGGATCTGATACTGGAGGTTCGATTCGAGTGCCAGCATCACTCTGCGGTGTGGTAGGCCTAAAATCTACCTATGGTAGGATCAGCAGACATGGTATTGTGCCTTTGGCACCCTCTCTTGATCACGTTGGATGCATTACAAGGAGTGCGTGGGACGCAGCAACTGTATTGGAATGCATAGCAGGATGGGATCCTTTGGATCAAACATCAGTCCGCAGAAAAGTACCTGTCTATACAGATATTATTGAAAAAGAACCAAGTGCTGAAAAAATTTGTGCTAGAGTACCAAAGAGTTATTTTTTTGATTATTTGCGTCCAGAAGTAGAAGATCTGTTCTATGATTTTATGGAAACGGGATTAACTAATGCTATAGTCTACTATGATGATGATGTATATTTACACAATATCGATAAATATTACAAGTGTTGGAGAGATATTAGACTTGCAGAAGCCGCAGAAATACACTCAAAGTGGATGAAAACAAGGGCCGAAGATTATAGCGGTGAAGTAAGAAATATGCTAATAGAAGGAACAAAGGTAACTGCAGTTGAATATCTGCATGCTATGAATATTACAAAAGATATAAAAAATGATTTTCTATCAATATTCGACAACAACAAGAAGAAGACTGATATCATCATTGTACCAACTACTATTATTCCTGCTCCTGGCTTTGACGAAGAAACAGTTAGTATTGATGACAATGTTTTTGAAACTCGACGAGCTTTACTCCAAAATACAATTATATTTAACAGTACGGGCCTACCATCAGTTAGCATTCCAATAGGATTAACTAAAGACAGTATGCCAGTCGGAGTACAAATAATCGGGCCTCCGCTTAAGGAAGATGTGATCCTATCAGTAGCATATAATTATGAATGCATAAACAACACCTTCAATAAGTTCATACCTCCACTATTATGTAGCTGAAAGAGCACAGAATAGCAGGAGTTGCAATCTAATACTATATGACTACTAATACTACTGCTACTATCAAGGAAGAACAGCAGAACAAGTATCGTTATGAAGATGGTAACAATATGATGATGATAAGAAGCTAAATGAGACAATAGATACGCTAAAGCATTACAAGACTGCTAGGCATTGCACCTTTTAATTCATTAGACAGGCATGGCCACATATCACCAAGTCGTCAGATCAAGGTTATAGGACATCTATTTTCTTTTTTAATGGTTATGAAGGAAATTCCTGCTGATTTATTTTGTATAACTATTAAGGCTATCAAATAATGCTTATTCACTTATTTACCTATCAATCGTATCATTGAGTTGTAACATAATAACACTAAATATACAGTATTTTGTTGTTTGATAAGGCTTACATTGCACTTTTTAATTCGCGTTAAAATTAGTGATAGTCTAAACCATAGATTCATTAACAGTAATCATGCTCTCGCTGACACATTGTACAACGGTTACTAGTAGTATGTTTTGTTATAACTGAGTAAGAGTACTAGAACGTTTCTTGTGAACAGCATGAATAATATAGCATTATACGTCACTAATTGCAAGATGGGTATTGTAGATGCTCTGATCATATGGCTGCATCTTATTTGTGCTTCAATATGGGTTGGAGGCTCAATTTTTCTCGGTATAGTTCTTTCACCTATGCTCAAATCTCTTGCAAAAACGGTAGAAGAACGCCTTGCGCTTATGATCAAAATCGGTAGGAAATTTAATAAGATTGCAATGCCATGTTTTGGAATTTTAATGATAACAGGTCTTTATAACTCACGTGCATTCTTTGGCGAACCGGGTGCCCTAATTGGAACTAAGTATGGTATAATCCTCCTCCTCAAAATCATCCTAGTGGCTGCAACTATCTCTACGTATGCAATACATATTCGAGTTATTAATAGAGAAACGGAAAGAAAACTTGCGGTAGGTAATGCCGGCACTGTCTACATTCAATCCATTCGTTCCAAAATAATTTCTCTTGGCAGAATTACGATAATTCTGTCAGTAATAATACTGTTGCTCGCAGCATTGCTTCACAACGGTGGCTTCTAAGTAACATAATTTTAAATATGGTTTTACGTGCATCATATATTAGGTGATGACACTAACCTGCGCCGATCGCTTATTCAGCGAGATGAGGATATGCACCTCGTCTGAAAGACATACATTCATACAACGTGTGCACTTGCTTTGTCCAACATAACGTGAATGTTGGTGCATACCGAAACAATTTTTTATTGCTTCATTAAAGACGATATGGCTTTAGCAGCTTCAGAATTTCCTAATAGCAAGACTATAGAATGGTCTTTCGTTTTCCTAGACGGATTTAGTGCCATTATGTTTAGTTGACTATCAATCAAAAATTCTAATTGTGTTGAATGCCTTGTAACATTTACATTTCTTATTCCAAATTTTTTTCTAATTAGGCTTTCAGGATTACTTGGATCAAGTAGTGTTAATTTATGCACTGCATTTATGAATGAATTGAGTAGTGTGAAGAGAGGATCTACATTTGGATATTTGTTTGTAACTATGCCCCATTTGACTCTATTTTCCAAAGATGAACTCAAATTGTCAAAACTTTTTACAAACTCTGCGAATACAGATTCAACAATAACTTCAATTGCATACTCATTGAACCTGACAAATTTTGATGTAACCTTCTGCTCTGTGAATTCTATACCTCTGTATTTGATGTATAACATTGGTTGGCCGTATTTTACAATATATGCTTCACAACCTGCTATTTGCTTTACCAAATTTAAAAAATATTTTCTCGAAAGCTCGCTATTAAATGGACAATTCATCTTTGAAATTATCATTAGTTTGATTAAATCATGGATAAAGTCGTCGGCATATTTACGAAATTCTTTAAAGTCATAACGTATCTCTTCTATCATTAAAATCTTGTACAGTTCAAGATATGTATAGAAAAAAAGCTTTCTATATTTATGTCTGTTAGATTGAAATATCATTCAAGCTCTATATGTCTTATTCATCGCAGACAAATTCATGATTATTCAAAGCACTATCAAGTATTTGGCTAGTACTTTGATTCCGAATTGAGTTTAATAAAAAAGAAAGATAGCAAAGTTCATGGAGAGGATCAGGTGGCTGCGATTTTTGATTTGGGAAGCATACTACAATTACAAGCTGAAATCAAAATAGAACGCAATAAGAAGACGAATAATGAAATTACTCTTTGATAAAATCTGTGACAATTTTATTAAATAGTTGCGGTTTATTAATAAAAGGTACATGACCAGAATTCTCAATTAGAATTATTCTACAGTTTTTCATCTTTATGAAGGGCTCGATATATTTTACAGGAATTATTTGATCATTCTTACCCCAAATTAACAGAGTATTTGCCTGGATTCTATCTAACCGCTTACTTAACCTTGATGCATCTGCACTGCCTTTAAGGGCAGATATGAATGCCTCTTTGGCACCTGGCGTGGACAATTTATGATAAAAATCTTGTGCATAGTTATTATTAATAATATTATTATTATCTACTACGGACAGAGCTTCCTTGACTTCTTGCACAGATCTGGCTCTTGTAACACCAATATATTTACGCAAGGCGTATGTGCCCTTAAATGAATAAGGCGGTGCACCTGCTGGGCTTATGAGAACAAGTTTAGAACTTAAAGTAGGATACTTTATTGCAATTTCTGCTGCAATTTGACCACCGAGAGAGCAGCCAACAATAGACAGACAAGAATCTATCTTCAGACTTTTGATGAACTTTGCAATGAATATGGTATAGAAATTGATAGTGTAATTAATTTTCGGCTTATCACTAAGGCCAAAGCCAGGCAGGTCAAGTACAATTACTCTAAGTTCTTCTGCTGAAATTGCACTTATGTTCTTGAGCCAGCTTTCTATTGATCCTCCTAAACCATGAAGTAGCAATACAGGATTACCTTTGGATTGGGTGTCATGATAACGAACAAAAAGGTTATCTATATCCAAGTATTGAAAATCCAATTAGGTTATTTAATTTCATTATCTTTTATCTATTTAAAATAGTTTTTCTTTCTATAATAATTGGATATCGTTAATTTTACTAACGCATAATATAACAAGCTTGTATACTATACTTTAATTTATATTAATTGTCTAAACTAATTTGATAATATCATCATCGTTAGTTAAAACAAGTGCTGTTATTTGTTTCACTATTTTCTAGCCTTCACAAGTACGAATACTGCTACCGCACCCATCATTCCACCCAATACGAGTAAAACTTGCAATGGGAATGATCCCGTTGCCGTAGCAGTTCCTGCGGGAGCCTCTGTCGAAACAAAGGCAAACTCGCTGTTACCTGATTTCTGTACCTTTGAAAACCCAGCAATTTGTAACTGAGCACTAGGTGGGGGAGTTGAAGAATGTACTTGCACCTGTGAATTATCTATTGTTGCTGTTACATCTGATGTTTTTTCCGTAAAAGTGCCTTCTCTGAAACTACTTTCCCCTATTGAATAAATGGAGATTGCCCTAGCTCCTCCTTGTTCTTTAAACCCTAAACCTGCTGAACCTGCTACACTGCCTGTTGGATCAAATAGGAAGTGCCACCTATCCATAGGTATTCCAATATCCTGAAAGTTAAGTAATGGATCTTTCATTAACGCCGAAGCTTGGGAATTTAAAAATGCTTGGGCTAAATTAGGATGTAAAGCTTGAATTAAGCCAATCGGGTAATTGACATTCATCTTGCCATACTTTGGTGCATCCACTACAAGTGGATCATTAACTACTATACTCCTCCAATCTAAATCTACTATTGCACCTTGTGATCCATTTTTCTGGAGAACGAACTTAGAAATCGTTGGTTTAAAATCCACCTTGTAAGAGAGCAAGGCATTATCTGGTTGTCCTAAGATATCAGCCGAGTATGATAAGGTTGCATTATCAATTCGTACTGGACTTTGCTTCTGAGTTGCAATAGCTCGATTGAAAGCAGATATAACCCCAGACATTCCTCCTGCTGTTCCATTCATAGTAAATGTCACATGTTCATTTTTTCCGTTAAACAGGTTAGATAATGGGCTTCCGGGGCTGTACTTTAAAGTAATGAATTTAATACCACTAAAATCAGGCTGAGACATATCCGCAGAAGGTATTAGAACTGCCGTCATTTGCGCAGCAAAAGCCTGGAATCCAAAACTCGAAAATAAAATTATAGTTAGAACAACAGAGAAGAGAGCGCTCGTAACTTCCACATAAAAACTCTCCTATATCCTGTTTATAATCTTTATTGAATGAGCTACTGATGTGCTTAAGATTAGAGTTAATACAAGTCACTTTACACAGATTTTAGAATTTTAGTTGATTATTAGTTTGTATCTTTTAAAGATTATGGCGAACTTATATACTCTCGCTTATTGAAAACAGAAACTATTCGGTTGCGATATGGATCCTTCAGTAAAGGCCAGGCCAAGAATATTTATGCTCCTAGAGACGCTTGCTATAATTTATAGACTGTAATCTGCATTTGTATTTACGTAGAAGGATTGGGTAGAGTGCTGGTTCTAAATGGTGGCTTCATTGTCTGGTGACTATAAATTTAAATTTCCATCGGAATACCATGTACAACAAGTGCTCCTTCAACAAAGCTTTCAGAGATTATCGAGCTCTTCATAGCTAAGGACATCTGCCCTTTATCATATTAGTTGTAGATAGGTACGCGGTATCTCTCAGGATTTGGATTTTTCGGCCTTTTTTAAGTTCGGGGTATGATTGTATCTACTATGTACTGGATTTATATTTACTAAGGAATGGTAAAACGAGTATTCTCAAACGACCGTTCCACCTTACTGTTGGAAAAAGACGGAAGAATTGAGTGAAAATGAGATAAAGCTTATTGGAATCACAGTATTAAATAATATCGTGTTTATGCAAAGAACCTTTAGATATGTTATATTTCCGAAAATTATATACATTGTAGCACTCTATAAATTTTAACTTTGATTACGGTTTTAGCCGGTGGAACCGGCTCAGTAAAGTTAATTCGTGGGCTCGCGTCGCAGACCAGGGATCTCACAGTTATCTCCAATATTGGCGATAATATCTGGCTTCACGGGTTGTACATTTGCCCTGATATTGATACACTGATCTACGGCTTGGCTGATCTGCTTGACAAAGTAAAGGGATGGGGTATCAAAAATGATTCGTTTGGTTTCCTTCGTCAAATGGAGATGCTAGGAGAGCAAACGTGGTTTAGACTTGGCGACAGAGATCTAGCCACTCATTTATTGCGGACCAATCTGCTTAAGAATGGAAAAAGTCTATCAGAAATCACCGAGTGGCTAAGAAATAAGTATGCAATTTCAACAAAAATCATCCCTGCAACAGATAGCGCTATTGAAACAAAAATTATAACGGATAAAGGAGAAATGCATATTCAGGAATTTTGGATTAAACACAAGGGTGAACCTAAAGTTATTGATATTATATACGATGGAGCAAACAGATCAAGGATTAATCCTGAAGCAATTCATGCTCTAAAACGCTCCAAAATAATTATCATCGCACCAGCAAATCCAATCACAAGCATAGGTCCAATGCTAGCTATAAAAGGTGTTAAAAAAGACCTAATTACTGAAAGGAAAAAGATCGTAGCCATTTCTCCTTTGATAGGAGACAGGGCTATAAGTGGACCAGCAGTCAAATACATGCAGGCTTTGAAACTGCAAAATTCTCCACTTGGAGTAGCCGAATACTATTCTGATTTTATAAGTACGTTTGTCATATCAAGGAGTGATAGTGATTTATCACTAAAGATACAGAGTTTGGGAATTAAAGTCTATGAAACTGACATCCTAATGAAAGATGGCCTAGATGAAAACCGTTTGGCATCATATCTAATCAAGCAACTCAAAAGTTTCTGATCTTGAAAATATTTGCAATTGTACCTGTAAAACGGTTTGAAAATGGGAAATCAAGACTGGCAAAAGTTCTAAGTAGTGCTGAGCGCATTAAACTATGTGAATTATTACTTTACGATACGCTGGATACTTTGAAAAAAACATCTATGATATCTAAAGTCATAGTAGTTTCAAGTGATGTACGAGCCGAGAAAATTGCAAAAAAGTATGATGTAAAATTTTTGAAAGAGAACACAGATAGCGGAGTAAATGGGGCTGTCGCTTTTGCTGATGATTACTGTTCTGAAGCTAGAGCAACTGCTACGATTGTAATCCCACAAGATCTGCCTCTGCTTCTACCTGAAGATATAGATAGAATGTGTGAATTTGCAACAGAATATGAAAAATGTCTAGTAATATGTCCATCACTTAGATTTGATGGCTCGAATGCTCTATTACGTAAGCCCTCAATGCTGCTCCAGACACATTATGATAATAATAGCTATCAAACGCACCTCAAAGTGGCTAGAGAACTTGGAGTGAATATTAAAGTAGTTCTATCGCAAAGAATTATGATAGATCTTGACACAGTAGAAGACGTACAAAATTTGATAAAAGAATCAAGTACTCACAAAGCTGTTAAATATTTAAAGTCGACTGTACAATAGATCATAGTATACTCGATCAGGCTTGAATTAGGAATGATAGTTAGATGAATTATTAAAATATCAGCTAAATTCAGTTTCTCCAATGCAAGCTGAGCTGGTGGCAAGAGCTATATCAGGTATATCGCCAAATACTACTTTTGACGAATTTCGCTCCAGATCCGGAATCATTAGCATGACAGTCGCGAAGGATGTTTTACAATTTTTGAATATTCATGGCATAGGCTCAGTTTACACAAATGTCATAACGTTTTCACAACAGGACCGGTTAAAAACAGCAATCATAGCTTTGAATATGGGATATGACATAGAAAGCGTATCAAAGAAATTAGGCTGGAAAGATTTTGAGTCATTGGCTTCAGAAGTATTACATTTGCTAGGTTATGTAACTGAAACTAATGTGCGTTTCACAAAACCACGAACCGAAATTGATGTGATTGGAGTTCATTCAAAGTTTGCCATTGTAGCCGATTGTAAACATTGGAAGAGAACTAGCATATCACTAATGACGAAGTATACTAGAAAACAAGTGCAACGAACAGTACTCTTGCTTGATATTAGAAAAAATAAAATTAACTCTGCAGTTCCTATTATATTAACTTTGCATTCCGAAAGTGTTCAGTTCATAGACAAAACTCCTATTGTGCCCATCAGTAAGTTTAGATCTTTCCTACACGACGTTCAAAATTATTTGCCAGAAATTCTTGTAATCCCTGCTCCCTAGTTGTAGCGTTATATACTTTTATGATTAATTGAAGCTATGCAAGAAAATGCATTGTCCAATGGATAAATAACACATATGAAACATGTACAGCTGAATCTTTTACTTTAGAAAATAAAATAGCAATTATCTAGGAAGGTAATGTATTCATTTGACCTTCAAAGCTGTTATATCTTCTGTTGTTCTGCTCCCGGAAAGTTACCAAAAAATTGCATACAATTAATGCACTATTCAATAGAAGAATACAAAGAGTGATACATAGTGACATCGGGATTAATAAAAAATACAACATCACTATATACTACATTTCAAAATTTAAAATATGTAATCAATACATACAATCCTTATGTATTTTAGTTTGCTAATAGTTATAGTAGTATGTCTTCAAGAAAAGAAGATAAAGAACGAAAAGAGAAGATGACCTCT
>Ga0157285_10000061_pt1 | contig 11044 bp, 11 predicted proteins | sample NitcycUS074202C1_FD_108400 | JGI IMG/M metagenome (GOLD analysis project Ga0157285, IMG submission 108400) | Soil microbial communities from Arlington Agricultural Research Station in Wisconsin, USA - Nitrogen cycling UWRJ-S074-202C-1 | ecosystem: Environmental > Terrestrial > Soil >... | reverse complement strand
TAATAACAAGCCTGCATACAAAACGGTTGATGGCCAAAATCGCTTTAATAGTAGGCTCGGTTAGACGAGATAGACAGGGCATCAAAGTAGCACGTTGGATGGAAGAGAAGCTGAAAAATCGCAACCATATTGTATTTTTTATTGATCCAATGGAGCTTAATTTGCCTTTACTCGACAGAATGTATAAGGAGATGACTAATCCTACAGAAAACCTAAGAGATCTTCATAATAAAGTTAAAGACGCAGAAGGATACCTGCCTGTTACTCCAGAATACAATCATAGTACATCTGCTGCAATGAAAAATACATTAGATTATTTTTTAGAAGAATATTATTTTAAACCTTCTGCTATAGTGTCTTATTCTCCTGGTGGTTTTGGTGGCATCAATGCTGCTCAGCAAATGAGATTAATATTTGCTGAGCTGGGAGCACCATCTATACCATCATCATTTCCAATATCAAGAGTACACGAAGTTTTTGATGAAAATGGAAAACTAATTGATGGAAGGTACGAAAAAAGAGTCAAACGATTCCTAGACGAATTTGAGTGGTATATTGAGGCATTGAAAAATCAAAGAGCAACAAAGGGTAGTCCGTATTAGGTTGAATTAAGGAGTAATCTGTTTTACGTGCAATATAAAACCTAACAATATTCTATAAATATATTTTATAGAACTGATAGATCCATGCGAGAATGCTATAGATCTGTGCTATTATTGTTCTGATGTTTATATTTAAGAATGGATCACACGTAATTTTGTGAGTAGAATATGGAAAAATGCACTTAATATCAGGCCAGATAGATATATTGTGCAATATTAATAGTGTCATATAGTTCATTTCTCTATGAAATACTCGACAACAGTGGTTTTAACTTCTTATACTGTAGCATCTTGACAAATTTATCGTATAACATTACCTTTCAGTCCGGCTTCTACTTTCTGTGTAGAGAACTTCTTTGAAAGAAGCTCTTTACCAAGTACTCTTTTGCAAAGACACTATCAAGTGACTGCTATATATTCATCCAATCCCCCTCAGATCGTCATAAATTTCCCTCCTCCATAACTTTTGGAATATTTTAGATACTGTCCGTTCTTGAAATTGTCTATGACGTGTGAAACCAGAACCACATTTTTTTGGCAACATCTTCCATTGGCATCCGGTTCTTAAAACATATAGAACGCCATCTAATCGTACTTTCTAACTGTAATTGCAGGACATATATAGTCCTATTTGGTTTTTCTAATGGAAGCAGTTTCTTGATCTCATCCCATAGTTCGTCTGGAATCCTCTTCTTCTGATATGAATGTGTTACTTTTTCTCATATGGAAGAACCACATCTATAACAGGAATTTTCTATCTATATGCCTATCTTTTTTGGGATAGGTTAAGTAATTTTCATAATGTATTCTTGATTAGTTAGTCCTCAAACTATTTTGCCAAAGAGTAACTTCCAGTAAGAATATCACGACATTCTAAGACTCCTCCTTGAATAATAATGCAGTTGTCTGGAACCATCTTACTGTCCGATGCTACTCCTCCACCTTTCATAAATTTCATAGCTTGTGTTTCATTTAATGTACCCATATCTTTCATTCCTAGCATTGACAATTGCAGATAAGCTAGGTTCATTTGATTAAATGCTGCTGTAGTATTACCTTTCATCAGTGCCCGGTCAGCTGCCATCAGATGTATCTTTGCTAATTCAGCCATAGCAAAGTCCATGCTTGTCTTGTTGGTATTGCTACTATTCACCTGTGCTGACACAGGATAAATTACAAATCCATTTGTAACTGTAGATGTTATTATGAATACTAATACTGCTGCTAAGATACTGACAATTATTGGTAATGCTGATGTTTTTGTAGACATACTGCTTTGACAATCATACGATATATAAGGTTTCTAAATGATGGAAGTCTGCAGCTTAATTCCATTCCGGTAAGGTTCTAGTTAAAACAACACTGACATGCTTTTTTTTCTTGCGTTGATTTCTATAGGTTGATTAGAAATAACCCTTGCTTGCACCTTTAAGGCCACCTTTCTTTTATGTCGGCATTAAAGTTCAGCTTTTCAAATTTGTTGCAATTATCCATTCCTTAATTACATAATAGGCGTCTTCCTTTGGCAGTCTCTTTACATTCAGTAGATTATATTATTGCGAAGAGATGTTTGGCGGTATGTAGTTTGTTACAGAAGAACCGTGGTGGTGGATAAGTAGCCACTGGTTTAGTTCATTTCGCTCAAATACATTAGTAGCAATAACGCCAATTTTAATGACTTGTCCACTAGCTGAAGTTTCTATATTTTCTAGGCATACAAGTACTGCTATGTTATTATTATCAAAGATTCTCACTTTTGTATTTGTAATTATAAATCTTATCATCTCTGTATTGCTAAATATTGTTACCCAACTTTCGCGTATTGCCAACCAACCATTGAATAAATCCCAACCTGGGTGTATGCAAACAACATTATCGTCGTGTTTCCATAATCTATCCATCATTTCTACAGATAGGCTTTCAAAAGCATGATAGAATTCGGTGTTAACCTTGTTCACCTCATCTACAATCTCATCGTCTTGCATTTCTATAATCTGTGTAAAGTATATTCAAACTATTTTCTTTTTTTCTTTACTGCAAAATAATCCTTGTAGTAAAATTTAGGGCTGTATCTATGATATCTCGCATTAGTAAAATTATTACTATCCTTCATTTCATCATTGAAACCTTTACTGCTATCTATTATTTTATTACTGGACTTGATTTTATCTTCTGTAGCAAACTTCTTTGTTGCCTGCCATCTATAGATAAACTTACCAGCTATTATTACGCCTACAATAATAGCCCAAACCCATAGCGGAGGATTTTCCATTCTCTTTTTTCCTTCCTTTACGTATTCATTAGGCAATAATCTAATATCAAGCTTCTTAGCCTATTTCCATAGCCATTCTTGATAAGGAGAATCAATGAAGCTGTTTGTAAAATTAAATGCACTATGGTAATGTTTCAGCTCTTAATTCATCTTGTATTGTTATACCGCGCTTGTCTTTTTCTTCTTGCAGAGACTCTGGCGTGTTTTTAGATAAATGGCATCTACATTCACATTTTTCACTACTGTTATTCCCAAAAGACCTAGTGCAGCTCATATGATCTGATTTTTTGCAATCAAGTGAAATAGTCATCCAGATCATTATTACTTCTTCCTCATAGTAAAAAGATTTTAGAAATTATAGGCAAATAGTTGTTATTAAGCAGGCGTAAATTATCTGGAAGATAATTTAAGTTTTTAATTATATCTATTAGTTTAATACCGCAACTCTTTATATGATTGCTCAAGCAATATAATGTCTTTGTTCCTTTAGCAAATAAGAGATCTATTACGTTACAATAGCCCAGGTTATTCTGCATCTATATGTTCAGAATCTATATGTACTACAAGGGAGTTGTGGGTAAAGAAAGCAAGACACATATTTTTGCCGCCCGCCCCCATGAGTACTGTCGCTAGCTTAGGTGACGTAAATTCCGCATATCAATAGTTATCATCTGGCGAAACATAGCTTTGGCAAAGCAAGAGTGCCACAAATCATCTGCTGATGCTGTAGTTGAAACGCCAGACTAAAATCATATCCAGCTATCCAAATAGATGATATAAAGAATCAGACTGTGGATCCGAATGACCAGAGTCCGAATTAATAACTCCTCCTCCACCTTGTGATTTGTCATTATTGCTATGTGATGCTTTTGTCTTTAAACTGCTACCTGGGTTTATGCCGTGGTATTCAGCAATATTATTAGCACTAGTAGTTGTTTTTATTGATTTATGGCTACTACTTGTGTGTTGCGTTTTTATCTTGGTGGTAGTAATACTAGTAAAAGAATTGTCATTACTACTGTCTTGACGTGGTACTGCTGATTTAGTATTGTCTCCTTTGTTAGCTGATTTAGTATTAATACCTAGGTAAAGCAACTCACCAGAACCTGGCGTATTTGTAGGTGTTGACACAGGAGAAGGACGGGGATATGTACTAACACTATTTCCTATGGCAGTAGTATTATTGTTGTTATTATTACTCATCATTAATGATGGCTTGTCTTGTGCTATGATTTTATTAAAATTACCCTTACTTGTAGTAGCTCCAATATTATTATTTGTTGTCGTCATCATATTTGGTTGTTTTTGTAGTTCATGAGCAGTGGTAGTTGCTGCTGGAGCTGCTGCGTATACTGCCACTACTCCAGTAACGTTTACACTAGCATAAGATACCATGGCTGGGTTGTCTGTGCAAGTGTACTTTGCAGTAATTCTGTTATCTGGCCCCGGTTTTATTGTAGTATAACTAGGGGTCAGAACAAAGTTCCATTTTGAGTAGTCGTTAGCTCCCGCTCCTCCTGTGCCTGCAGCAGTGGCTGCTTGATAGGGTCTTACACGATTTATACTCATAGATACTTGACAATTAGATGTTGCATTATCTATAGATGTTCCAGATATTGTAATGTCCTTTCCTACTGGTATCTGCTGACCTTTAGATGGTGATATTATTTTGACAGCATGTAGTTTAGGAGAATATGTCGATGATAGTGATTGTGCTGGTTTCTGTGTCGGTGTATTTGATGATGATAATGGCACTTGCTGAGCGTATACAATAATTGTATTTATCAAAAAAACAACAAAGAGCAATAAGCTAAAAACCAGTACTGTAGTAGTAATTATTGTTGTGTTATTCATATAATCATCATTAGGTATATGTGTATATTAGTCTCATTGAGTTAAGTAATATAACTATTAAAAATATCAAATTACCTACTGATTAATCGTAAGAGAATTTTCTGAAAAGAATAGGAAAGGACAATAACATATTAGGAATTTGAAACTAAAAAGGAAACAAACCTGGAGTTATGTCAGATACACGCATTCATAATAATAGTAATAAACTACTATCTTAGAATAAATTAAAGAAAAAACAACAGTAATTAACCAATCCAAGATGACCGATCTACTGATGACTGCTGTAGAATATTACCACAATATTACTAATAGTGGCAATAGCTCTAATGGCTATATATTGGATAGAGCTTTTGCTGTAACATATTTAGAACAAGCAGATGCTGCTACATTTACTAGGCTGCTGAGGTCAGGCTAACAAAAATAATGTTGCTATTATTGTGAGAAATGAAGATCCTTTCTTTCATTAAACAGTATCTAAAATACTGATTATCAAAAACAGCAAGCAAAAGTTCTAAATTAGTACGTGTGTACTAATCTAAAAATTCAGAAAGTGTCGTTTGCTTTTCTGGCAATAAGCGGCCTTTACTTATCAATTGCGTTGTTTTCTTTTTATCTTCCCATATTGCTTCCGGTAATTTAATCATTTTTCTAAATGTGTTTGAAGTCGCTGGACCAAATCCAGCATAATGATTATTTGCTGATACTATCGCAAGGCTAACGTCATCACCATTATATAGTTTCTTCTCGCCTTTTTCAACCCTTTTCAGATAGTGCGCCCATCTTTTCATTTCACTAGTTCGGTCTTTCTGTATTTTGCCAAAATCCTTTTCTTGTATAGTTCTATCGCCAATCAACCTAAGATATAGAAAATCTGTAGTTACTACTGGGGGAGTTCGTATTTCAGCTAGCTGACTCCAAGCTAGACAGATATTGTTGTTAGCAAAGAAATTGTACGCTAAATCCTGGAACCATGATCTATCTCTTACTTCTACTGCATATCTGTAACTGTAATCAAGTAGCGGCACAAGCTCTCTGAGATTTGCAAGACCTTCAACTATGCCAAGAGAAGGAGGTAACTGGATTAGCAAAGCTAAGATCTTTTGCTTAAGACCAGAGATTGATTTGAAGAAATACTCTAATTCATTTTCCACATCTTTTTTTAACCTTTTATCATGAGTTATAACTTTTGGGAACTTTGCTGTAAATCTAAAATTATCAGGAGTTTTATTGTACCAGTTCTTTACTGTAAAAGGATTAGGCATCTTATAAAATGAAGAATCAACTTCTACAAAATCAAAAACCTCTGAATAGTATCTTAACCAATCAGAATTGTCGATATGAGGAGGATAAAATGGACCTTGCCATTCTGAGTAACTCCAACCTGAGCAGCCTACGTAATACTTCAATAATATGTATACGAGGTTCTGAGTTTAATATTTTCTTTTGATACTATTTGGGAATAGTATGGTTTAGTAAAGACAATTTGACAAATATAACAAGAACACTGTAACCACAATAAAGAAAGATGATAATGCTTTTACTTCTTTACCCTATTGCGCGCAGATTAATAACAACGAAATTTGACAAAAAATTTTTTATAATATTCAAAAAGAATTATCAGAGAAATAGCTGTAACATCTATGTCATTCTTTCCATTATCCTTCCTCCTGTAGGGCTGACTAGCCATCATCACCGATCCCATATAACAGCAAGCCATCATTAAATAACCAGATACTATCATACCATCTTAACGCATTTTACGAATTACACATTTACACTTCTTTTTAAGTTTGTCTATATAGACTACTATGATCTACGTTATCATCATATGTAAGCATAATATAACAAATTATTCACGTCTTTTATCTAAAATAGGTGTTTATGCTATCAGCCACGTAGATAAGCAACAGAGAAGGCTAAGTCCTTCTTTCTCATTTCTTCGTCAAGGAAAACGCAGGGGAGACAAAATCTTTCGTATCATTGTAATCGGGGCGGCATGTTATACTCTATTGATGATTGGACTTGTAGCTTTTTCTGTAGGAAATGGTTCCAAAGACATTTTTTTAAAAGAAGGCTTTGTTAAATTTTTAACTGGTACCGACTGGAATTCAGTAGAAGGTCGTGAATCCTATGGTGTGTTACCTTACATTGTTGGAACCCTAGTTAGCTCAGCTTTGGCCATGGCAATAGGAGTTCCAGTGAGCCTTGGAATTGCCATTTTCTTATCAGAAATGGCGCCCGCAAGAGTTAGCACACCATTATCCTTTATTGTAGAATTGTTAGCAGCAGTACCAAGTATAATTTACGGTTTGTGGGCGCTATTTGTATTCAGATTCTGGATCAGAGATTTGATCGAAATGCCTTTGTACAATGCTTTTGGAAAATCACTTCCTTTTTTTGGTACAACTCCATTTGGCCTGGATATCTTTACAGCTGGAATCGTCTTAGCTATTATGATTATACCTATTGTGTCTTCAATTTCTCGTGAAGTAATAAAGGCAGTGCCAGATACCCAAAGAGAAGCTGCATATAGTTTAGGAGCAACCCGTTGGGAGACGATGAGAATTGCCATATTTCCGTATGCGAAGTCTGGATTACTTGGAGCTGCAATTCTCGGATTAGGCAGGGCTGTAGGTGAAACGATACTGGTTACGATGATTATTGGAAATACCATAGGGATAGCCGCTATTCCTAACTCGCTGTTTTCTCAAGGCCAGTCACTGGCAAGTTTAATTGCTAACGAATTTAATGAAGCGTCTTCAAATTTACAGCTATCAGCTTTAATTGGTCTTGGGGCAGTTCTGCTCATTTTAACAATGGGAATCAATATTGGTGCACGTGTATTGGTCTCGAGGATGGTGAAGGTTAGTCAGGGAGGAAGAGAATAACACATGCATAGAAATGAACTAAACTCTAACAACAACAGCAGCAATCATGATAATAAACAGAAAATTCGCAATATGATCTTAAGGCAGTCCTATAAGCGCAGGCTAATAGACAAGATCGTAAGTGGTTTTGCAGTACTTTGTGTTTTAGTGGCTATAATCCCGTTAGGAAGTATATTACTAGAGGTAATAAAGAATGGCGGTCCGGCAATTAGCATACAATTATTGATTCTACCTCCAGGCGCTATAGGATCAGCAATAGGTGGTATTGCTCCTGCTATTCAAGGAACATTGATTGTTGTTGGGTTGGCATCGTTAATCGCAGTTCCAATAGGAGTGCTCGCCGGGATTTATTTATCGGAATTTGCTTCAAGTAACTGGCTGCTTCCATCTGCAGTAAGATTATTTAATGATGTCCTTACAGGTCTGCCATCTGTCGTAATTGGTATAGTTGGATATCTAACAATTGTTCTTGCACTAGGCTCATTTTCAGTTTTTGCTGGCGCCTTCTCCTTATCGATCATCATGATGCCTATTGTAGTAAGAATCACTGAAGAAACGCTCAAGATTGTACCAAATTCACTTCGCGAGGCTGGTTACTCGCTCGGTATCTCAAAATTTAAAGTAACGTTCTCCATAGTTATGAAAAGTGCTAAAAGTGGAGTTCTTACAGGTATTGTACTGGCTATATCAAGGATTGCAGGTGAAACTGCGCCTTTAATTATGACCATCCTTGGTACGAGTTTGTTCTTTACAAGCCTTACCAAACCTATTGATGCTCTACCACTCAGAATATGGAGATTAGCTTCACAACCATATGAATCTGCTCACTCTCAAGGATGGGGCGCAGCTTTAATACTCATGATTATTGTCGTGTTGTTAAGCGCAATTCTAAAATTTCTCGCTCAACGCAAGGGGTTTAACGTCAAAACATCCCACATCTAACCTATATAGATCTATGCCATCTATTTAGACAATGTATAATTATTCATAAGATTAGATCAAGTTGCTTGTTAACAGACAACAAATTGCGTGATGTATCCTTGCAAAAGGCTTCAAAAAAGGTTCTTGATGAAGATCGTGATTATAATGAAGAACAAGAAGAAGAACAACGCCAACAACGATACAAAGTATCGATCAAAGACCTTGACGCGTGGTTTGGAACTAAACAGGCACTAAAGAGTATACATTTAGACATAAAGCCAAATACTTCAACAGCTATTATAGGTCCTTCAGGATGCGGTAAAACAACACTTATTCGTTGTTTAAATCGTATGCACGAGATGACTCACGGTGCAACTGCAAAAGGACATGTTATTATTGATGATATTGACATATACGACAGAGGCATAGATCCTGTAATTATAAAAAGGCGTATTGGCATGGTCTTTCAAAAACCGAATCCATTTCCCACTATGAGTATCTACGATAATGTTGCAGCAGGATTGAAGCTTAATGGTGTAAGAGATAAGAAATTGATTAACGATGTCGTTAGAGAGAGTTTGGAAGATGCTGGTTTATGGAATGAAGTAAAAGACGAACTTGATAAACCGGGAATGGGATTATCTGGAGGTCAGCAACAGCGCCTGTGTATTGCAAGGGGACTTGCAATGCAACCTGAAGTACTGCTCATGGATGAGCCAACCTCAGCATTAGACCCTTTAGCAACCTCGAAAATAGAGGAACTTGTCCACAGATTAAAAAATGAACTCACAATAATTACTGTAACACACAATATGCAACAGGCAGCCAGAATTTCAGACTATACAGCTTTTATGTATTTGGGCGAATTAGTCGAATACGGGCCAACGAAACAAATATTTGAAAACCCTCGAAAAGAACTAACAGAGCGCTACATTTCAGGTAAATTTGGATAGTGGCATCTAATTCGCATGGTAACATATTGGTATTACAGTGTTGTTTAGTTGACTCGCCTTTTAGATCTTGGCATTGATCGCATTCGCAATATAATTATGGACATGGCCAAGCTGTCGGAGAATTCAGTATTTGCCGCGATAGAATCTTATGAGCAGAGCACCCATTTAAAAAAACAGATCTTTGACTGGTCAGAAAAACTTAGAATATTGCAAGATGAAGTATCTGATCTCGCAATAGAACTGATAGCACTCTATCAACCAGTAGCGACTGACCTTAGATTTATCAAATCTTGCATGGAGATTGCATATGGATTTTCCAGATTTGGTAGATATGCTTATGATATTGCAGACATACTTGAAACTATAGGCTCTGTATCGGAATGTGATAAATCTGCGGTATTAGAAATGTCAAAAACAGTCAGAGAAATGATACTCCTAAGTCTACAAGCGCTGCGATCTCGTGATAAAGATGCGTCACAAAGATTGTACGAAATGGATAGTATTGTCGATACACAATATAGAAAATACATCCATGATGCTATCGTCACACAAGAAGAAGAAGACGCGACTGAAAAATTGAAAGACCTCAGGTGCTACATATCAACATCTTTGATACTCAGATATTTAGAGCGAATTTCAGATCATGCATGCTATATCGCCGACTCTGTAGTCTACATTGTGACTGGAAGTTCAAGTCCAAGACGTTGATCAAAATTTATCATCCATCTTAGAGCCAGAAGGATTAAAGCTTCTTTTTCGCTGTTGGGTGCCATCATTTTGAGAAATTTATCAATTTTATTTTGCAAGTAACTCCCAATTTCTGCAGCAAAAATGATTTACATTTGTCCACACAATAAAAAACGATTTCACGGTTTATGGAAATCTCTCGTAAGTATTGGATATTCGACTAGAACGGGATAACATATCTTCTGAAAGATCAAGCTCATTATTTGAATCATAATAATCGATGAGCAGGTTTTTTTCTGAGAAAGGCATTCTAGGTGATAGAGAGAGCACATATATCAGCCAAACAATATCACTAGCACCAGTAGTAAGGAAAATATCTTTTTCATAGTTACATCTACATAGAGCAACAAAAATGGCAGGGGGGCTAGATTTTACTTAACCTGCCAATAGGCAAACATGAGTAGCAGCAGACAAGACTCAAGCCTGACTTTGTAGTATTATCTCATCAGTAAAATTTGTCTTGATAAAAGCGGAGCACTTACACTAATAATAGGTTGTGTAATGTGTAGGTGGCTAAAAAATAAAAAGGAGATAGGCTTTCCAGTATCCTTGGCCTACAGTGGTTTTCCCTTAAACGTCAATGATTTTATGGTATCCTGGTCAAGCTTAACTACTTGGTCAGGCAATGGAACGTATGATAGGTTTGGCGCTAATTTTTGCCCATCTGTAATAGCCCATGAGAAGAAGTCGATAAGAGCCTTTGCTTTGGTCTGGTCAATACCAGGATCGGTACTCAATTCCTTATACAGCAATACATAGACAAAGCTTGCAACTGGATATGAAGCGTCACCAGGTGCATCTACAATC
>Ga0157285_10000060_pt1 | contig 11054 bp, 13 predicted proteins | sample NitcycUS074202C1_FD_108400 | JGI IMG/M metagenome (GOLD analysis project Ga0157285, IMG submission 108400) | Soil microbial communities from Arlington Agricultural Research Station in Wisconsin, USA - Nitrogen cycling UWRJ-S074-202C-1 | ecosystem: Environmental > Terrestrial > Soil >... | reverse complement strand
TTCGTGTTTTGCTGAAGATATGATTAAGAAAATTAATGCTTCCTTTGAAGTTCTTTCAGATAAAGAGAAGAGGCTAGAGTACAATGAAACAGGCTTCAATACTATATTTCATAAAAATGAAGGAGAGGTTGATAGTAATAATTATTATGATAACCAGGATCAAGCTCATTATGATGATGAAAGCAGGAAGCATTCTTATTCTGATTCCAATGATATTTATAATGATGATAATTATTATGATAAAAAGAAGATACATACAGACGTCCGTAAGGGGGAAATAGACCCTCAAGTACAAACAGCAATCACTGATTTAGATATTCCAAAAGGGCGTTTTCATATAATTGTAGAACCTTCTCTATGTATGGCATTTGGCAGCTGCGAAACACTTGCTCCTAAAGTCTTTGTAGTTGAAAAAAATAAAAGAATAAATCCCAAGGCGGTTATCGAGTCGGAAACTGGTGCAAACCTTGAAACAATACTTGCGGCGGCGCAGACATGTCCTACTAAGGCGATTAAAATTATAGATAGATATACTGGCGAGCAAATTTATCCATAAATAAACTGACTTGTTATTACCGTAAAACATTATACATGAAAGTTCTGATGTTCAGAAAAGAACACTGACAGAAGCGCACTAATATATCTGATCTCTTTTATATTGGCTGATGTATCACGAGCGCACTAACATACAAGACCTAATAAAAAAGATAGATATCTGGAATATAGGACTTAAAGCTCGGACATATATTCCCTGAATGCAATCAGATGGGAGACCTCGATCTTCTTAATCCGCTTGATACAAATAAAATGAGCGTCAGAATAGATATTGCCACAATAATATTTCAATACTTTTGTATGGATCTATATCACACCCTGTTCCGAAGAATATAAGAGCAAGTATTAGCTAAGTGCTCATATACATGGTAAGCAAAACCAAGACAAAGGCAAAGAAGAAAGGAAAGCAGACAAAGGGCTCTAAAAAGTCAAAGTCGACACCTGGGAGAAAAAGTGGTATAAAGAAGAGCAATCAGAGGAAGACAAGCTCGGCAGTATCACGTACGAGGAAAGCTTCTGGAAAGCCGAAAAAAACAACAACTACTCCAATAAGTAGCACCATCGCTACATCAGCACAAGAGGCTAAGCTCTTGGATGATGAGAATATGGTTGCATCATCGTTAGACGAAGATACCAGTCCTCAAACTCAGGAAGAATCAGTCCCAGAGGTCATTCATCCAGTTGATGAAGATATACCACCTTCGACGGCTATTGCAGATGAGGTTGCCGACAGTGATGATGATAATACTGTGACCGAATCAATATAATACAAGATTAAACAAGCATGAAACCTGCTGGTTCTTTGACTCATGCATGTACTAAATATGCTCTTTGTGAAGTTGCTACATGTGGTATGGATATGTGACATCAGTTACTAATATGAGCAGTTGTGTCATAAATTACATAACAATAATTAATTTTATAATTCCCATATTCCAACCAATGATGATCTGGATTTAATCTAGGTGTGTATATATATTACAATGAAATGGAGTCTTAATGATTATACGAAGTCTGGATTTGTTAAATTACTGAAGCCATTCGAGAGTTCAATTGATGACGTTATAAAAGCGACGAGAGCATTTGGTATGGCAACAAAGGCCCATAAAGGGCAATTTAGAGACGAAACGAGAGTTGAACCATATATCAATCATCCATTGAGAGTTGCACTAATTCTAACAGAAGAGCTACATAAGTATGACATAGATCTTGTATGTGCTGCCCTTCTACACGATACGATAGAAAAAAGCGGTAGTAAAAACAACGACAACACTGTATCTGAGGACCACCTAAAAGAGTTTGGTGAGTCTGTGTACAGTATAGTTCATGCAGTCACGAAACCAAAGATAAGGGAGGCAGAAAGGGAGAAATTGTTAGATGACTATTTCCAAAATATTAGGAAGGGTTCAGAAGCTATAAGATACGTAAAGATAGCAGATCAGTTAGACAATATCAGATCTCTCAGGAATTCAAATCATAAGGATAAAGTACTCAGATATAAAGAAGAAACACAAAAGTATGTTGTTCCAATTGCACAAAAGACAGACGAAAAGCTTGTATTCAAGTTATCACTTGCTCTCTATGAGGTCAGATAACGAAGGAATAATCCACTTCAATTATTATCTAATCTTCATTTCACATCTGCCTTCGTTATTCCTTTTATGATCTCGCCAGTGTAATGCACATCCTATCAATCTGTGTTCAGTACAACCACATATGGGACATCGTTTAAATTTTTTCATTTCGTCCAGAAGTCATCTTCATTACCTTGTTAATCTTATTCTTCTCCTTTCCTTAATATAACCATATATGACACAATACTAACTTGTGTTGTGGATTCAAAAGATGTATTACAAGGAAGTTATTGAATTGTTTTTTCCAACACAATTGTTTAAAACGAGCTATACAAAAGCTAGCATACAATAGTATGAAAAAAATGTGGTTTCGGTGTAAAGGATGAGAAAATTATCAGATATATAGTTTGCCAGGCTATATGCAGCTATATAGCTGTAGGAGCTTACTAATTTCTTTCTTTTCTATGTTATACTCGGCATGCCTGTTTTAGTTATTTTAGAAATTATTCCACTAAATGCAAAACTCGTGATAAGAAACCATCCAAAAAGATATACTTTATTTATACCTACGTGTCCGGCTGGGACCGTACATGGATCGTTAACTTTTTTGATATTCGTGTCACACATTATATATGGAATGTGTATGGGCGAGATAGCTGCTATTGCACCAAAGATTGTGGGAAATACAAATATCCACAACATAAATGAGGGCATCATATAAATCAGCATTGGACGCATCTGCTGCTGCTGCATTTCCATAGTCATCTTGTTTACATATGCCTGTTTCTTTTTTAGTTCTTCTATGCGTACTTTATCATGTTTTTTTATTGCGTCAGTATACTGCTTTCGCCATTCATTAGTCTCTTTCATTACTTTATTCATCTTTTCAATATCTGTCGTTTTTTTGCGTAACATTGCCATCGCAAAGTTCAATCCAATTGCGATCAAGGCAGCCACAATCATGCCTTGGAACATATCGTGGAAAAGTGGGTGAGTCGTATAATGAGGGGCGAGTCCTGGAATCTGCATTATTATTGAATTAAGTAAAGTCAATTTTCATAACCTCTCTTGTCATGGATATGTCTACACATATATGTATATTATAATTTTTTCTTATTTCCCTGGCAGTAGACTACAAATTATTCTATTCTAATAATGAATATATTTATTTCCGTAAATCAATGACAAGATCCCAGTTGAATTCTATACACACGAAAAGAGGACCTATGTATTTATGCATGATAGGTTAAATAATATACGCATTTTTATATCCTTTTGAGCTAATACACATCTACTGTATTTACAATGTATTAATAACGAGAGGGATGTATTGCTACTAAAAGAATAAACACGAGCCTTGCGTAAACTGACTAACCAAATAAATGCAACTTAACTCCTGCGATCTTTTGATAACAAATGCGACTGTTGTAATCCCCAAAATAGGAATTGTTCAAACAGGTATTATGATTGAGGATGGTAAAATTAAAGCCCTTAGAAAATCAGTTGATAATGTCCAAGCTTCGAAGAAAATAAATGCGAACGGAAAATATGTATTGCCAGGAGTAATCGACCCGCACGTTCACTATGGAGTTTACACCCCTATAGATGAGGCAGCACAAACTGAATCAAGATCCGCTGCAGTTGGCGGAGTTACTACGATGATTAGGATGCTAAGGATGTATGAAAGTTATCGTAATATTGGAAATCAGATTAAAGCAAGCAAAGGTAACCATCATATTGATTATTCAATACATGCCTCTATCCTAAAATTAGATCAGCTAAAAGATATTTCGTATCTAAAAAGTATTGGGATAAATTCTATTAAAGTCTATATGAATCTGGGTGCAGACCTTAATCATATTTTTATGGACCTTCAACCTGGTAGTTATGATATCATTGAGGGACAAGTTAACATGACTGATGAATTGTTCTCTTCTATAATAGAAGAGACTTCAAAGGTGCATTCGACTGTACTTGTCCATGCAGAAAACCCAACAGTTTGCTCAGAACGTATTCGCAAACGAAAAGAACAAGAAAGAAATCATGGATTAGAAGCAACAAGACTAAAAACGTGGTCTGATTGCAGGCCGCCTTCTTCAGAGGCGGAAAGTATAGCCAAGGCAGCAAATTTAGCAAAGGGATTTGGATCAAACCTGTACTTTGTACACATAGGATCAAATTCTGCGCTTAATGCAATATTGGCAGAAAAAGAAAAGACCTGTTCCAATATGTATATTGAAACGTGCCCTCACTATTTAACTCACACTACAGATTTTGAAAGTCTTACTGGAAAGGTTGTTCCACCACTTCGGTCTCAAGAAGATGTTCAAGGTCTATGGTTGGCCTTACGAAATGGAAGAATTGATACAGTTGGTACAGATCACGTCGCTAATACATTATCAATGAAGATGGACGATGGAGATATTTGGTCTGTACTTGCTGGTTTCCCGGGTATTGCTACTATGCTTCCTGTTTTGCTTAGCAAGGGAGTAAATGAAGGTCGAATGAGCATGGAAAGACTATCGGAAGTAACTAGTTATAATACCGCCAGAATCTTTGGTATGTATCCAAAGAAAGGTACTATACAACAAGGCTCAGATGCAGATCTGACAATTGTGGACTTGCAATTGGAGCAAAAGGTTACACCAGATTTATTGCAATCCTACTCTGATTATACAATTTATGATAAATGGATCATGCAGGGATGGCCCGTTTTGACAATGGTAAGAGGAGAAGTCATCATGCAGGATGGCCAAGTTAACAGTGATACACTAGGACATGGTGAATTTATTAATCGTCCTCATACTGATGAAGATTATGATTATGATTCTGCTTTTCAATAATAGTCACAATCAAAAGATAGCTCTGTGTGTATCTGTAAGATGTTTCATTATATATTACAACACGTTGGGAGTTATTTTGAACATTGTCAAGTTTAAAACATGATAATTTCAAATGAGCCGTCGCTTTTTGCTTTGTAATAAATATCTGCACGCCTTGTGAAAAGTCCAACTTCTAAAACGCCAGCAATACCCTTTAATTCGAGTTCTTTCTTTAGGCCGTCAGCAACTGAAGTGAAAGTAGTATCAAGAATTATATTTCCATTTTCGGTGATAAAAGGATAGTCTTTCTCGATCGTTCGTAATTTAGGCTGACCACCTGTAGTTTTTAATTTAATGCCTACTACAGACCTGGCAAACGGATGAACTTCTATTGGAATTGCACGGCTGAAGGCGTCGACAAATTTGTTTGAGTCTGCCATAATAGCTACTCTCTTGGCTGCAGAAATTAATATTTTTTCCTTAAGTAAAGCTCCTCCACCTCCCTTTATCATACAGAATTTGGAATCAATTTGGTCTGCACCGTCAAAAACAATATCTATGTCTGGAATTCGGTTTTCATCGACTAGTTTTAGTCCGCTCTTTTCTGCTTCTATTTTTATCTGCAGTGAAGCGGCGACAAATTCCAACATTTTCTTATTTGGCAATTTTGCCATTTCTCCCACAAGAACTGCCACCGTACTGCCACTGCCCAATCCAATGACATGGTAATTGTTATCTGGTGCGAGTTCTCGTTTAATTACATCCTTAGCAAGATTTTTAATGGCATCATGCAGTAGAGCGGAGGAAGAGGAGGAGTAGGACGAAGACATTAAATAATAATAGAAAACATGGAACCATTAATCTTTATCTATCTTTATCTAAATTGACGCAAGCAGCTCTTATCATTGAAGGTGCTAGATGTACCAATAGTTTGAGGCTTGGATGGTTCTTTATCACCTATCTCCACCTGGTCCAAACGATGTAGAGCTTCTATGATCTCTTTTTGTAGTTCGTCTATATTTTTTCCTTCTGATTTGCCTTCTTCTACTAACGCTTCTACCTCTGCCAATGACTCTCCTCCTCCTCCTCCTCCTTTCTCTTCCCCTTTTTCTATAAATCTCTGCTGCTTTATCTTTATGGGCTCGCGCCGTTTAATTCCATATTTCTTGGATAACTCACCTAGTTTTTGATCAATTGCTGTAATTCTTCTCTCAAGTAGACCAGTAATGTCATTACGCATCTCGTAAAGATCTGTAAAATCTACGGCTGATTGTAATTCCCAGATTTTCTCATTATAGGAATCAAGTTGCTGTTTATATCGCACTAAAAGCCTATCGCGCTCGACTGAGTCAACCTTTCCTTCTTGTACTGCTTCATAAACTCTGGTAATTGCTTCACCTACTAAGCGTTTCTCAAATTGTAATGATTGAAGTTCGGCTTTGGCATTGTCAAATGGCTTGACAACCTGTCGCTGACTTTTTAGAGAGGAACTATTGACTTTAGATACTATATGGACTACAGCAGCACCCGAAATTGCTCCTGCTATGATAGATCCTACTAGAACGGCTATTTCTTCAAACACGTCCGGTATTTTTCATTTTTCACAAGTCAGACTAACTTTATAATAGTCATATGTCATATCGTTACTTACAGCTTTAAATTAAATTACTCGACTCTTTACCCAATTATATTTTCTCATTTGTGGATCTGGGTAACCACACTTTGCACATTGCTTTCCTCGTTTGTGGAAAGAGTTATGGCCGCATCTTCTACATCTAATATGGGTTCTTTTTCTTGTAAACTTACCCATTGAAGTGGTGCCTTTAGTCATCCTGATTCACTCTTATTGTTATATTATCCGGTTACACAGGAGGAGGAGATATAATAACCACGTTGTCGCCCCTGACAACAATGGTACCCAAATCGTTTGTTTTACTGTCTTCTAATAGTTCTACTGAGTCTTGAAGTAACAGGTTCATATGCTGATCGAAACCATGCAGGTTACCCCTGATAACCTTTCCTCCCTTTAACTTGATAAGCACAACTTTACCAAGGCTCTCATCAAGGACCTTTACTGCCATATCTACTGACAACGCTAACTTTACCTCTGTAATTAAGACGTAATAGAGGTATATATTAAAATTTCATTATCTACAAGAGGTTATGCTTTACAATTCAATAAGGAAAAATTTATTTAGTCATTGAAGAATTAGTATTTTTCTAATTCGAGAATAGCTTTAGAAAGATTTTTTACAATTTCATCGAGAAGTTTCCGGCCCTTTTGGGAAGTAGCATTTCTTGGATCTCCCCAGACTCCATTGCCAGTAATCTTTAAAAAATAACCTGGATTATTAGTAATACTTGAATAGGTTACTTTTGATTTTGACAGTTTTTTAGAATTTGGTTTCGCTCTCTCCATTTTTACCAAATCTGGTGCAATGGCAAGTACAAGTGAGGTTTCAACGTTGCCTGCGTGATCGAACTCACTTTGCATCAAGTGCCAATAATTTATAGTATATATTTTGATATCGCTTGGAACTTTCTCATACAAATTCTGTCCTATATATTGTAATACGCCCATGTTTCCATGATGACCATTTAGCAGTATGATTTCTTTTACACCATTTTCGACAAGTGAGATACATACATCATTGATCATATTTGATAGAGTACAATTACGCAAAGAAAGATTAAACCTTGGTTTATGTTCATAAGAAACTCCATATGAAATAACAGGCAGAATAAAAGATGGAATTTTTTGTGCAACCACTTTTGCTATATATTCTGTAATCAGGGAGTCTGTAGAAACCGGAAGGTGTGCACCATGCTGTTCTAGCGATCCTATTGGAATTATCGCTCGCGACGTTTTTGTAATACAATGACGAAAATCAAGATCACTTATTTTATAAATAGCCGCCGACATTACACTTAACCCTTGGATTTTTTTTCGCCGTCGTGAATGTATACCCTTCCCCAATAAACTTCTAACCTTCCTTCTAGATATAATTTTATAGCTAGAACAAGGGTCAGGGCCTCTAGTTCCTGTCCTTTGCTTTTAATCGTTTCCAATGTATCAGACTGAGAAACCTTAAATGATTCCTGACAGATTATAGGACCTTGATCAAGGTCCTCGGTTACAAAATGAGCTGTGCAACCAACAATTTTTGCCCCTCTTTCGTATGCCTGGATATACGCATATGCCCCTGGAAATGCAGGTAAGAGCGAAGGATGAATATTGATAACCCTGTTTGGATAGCGCCACACAAAATTTGGAGTTAGGATGCGCATGTATCTGGCAAGAACTATTAAATCGATATTATACCTTTGAATTAATTGCAAAATATTGGTTTCTGCTTCAACCTGATTGTTATTGACCACTGAATGAAAAGGTATACTGACACTATCTGCAATTGATTTTAATATGTCTTCGCTTCCAATAATAACGGCGATATTAGCTTTAATGTCGTTTTTTTTGTTGGACTCCAAGATTTTTAAGAGACAGTGATCCTCCCTGCTGACTAGAATTGCAACATTTTTAAGCCTATTGGGCTCCTGATAGTGCGTCCTTATTTCCATTTGTAATTTTTTTGATAGATGTTGTAGTCCATCATCAAGCTGTTTTCTATTGACCTTTTTTTGAAAAGAAGCTTGCAGCTGCATCCCAAATAAGCCATGCACTACGTTCTGCTTAATTTGTTCGATATTGCCTTCATTTCTGAAAATGAAATTGGTGATATCGGCAACAACTCCTTTCCGATCCTTTCCGATTACTGTGACCTCAATAACAGTGTTTTCGCTATTTCTTGTAGAACCAATGTTAGTCATTCTGGAGATTTTTATGGATTGCTATAAAAAATCTATATATATAATTTACCACTGTCTATATAAGATAATGTCTTCTAATTTTCCTGAAGTTTAATAAGTATTTTGTTGGCATTAATCTTACACAATTTAGAAAGTCAATCTGCATACTATAGCAGCCTTGACGTGACTATATGGGTACAGGTACCGTAGGCATTAATTCTTATATAACCAAATTTCTATTATTTAAAAGTTGAATAGTTTGAGGATAATAACTTCCAGCAATGGAGGTACAGCTTTTTCTGAGGGCTAAATTATATTTATTTATTAGATTTTTTGCTGGAGTAAGCGTTCTATGAGAGAAGAACAACAACAAAAACCTAAACCCAGGAAAAATTTCGACTATAACAAGCCAATAGGGAAGTGTGTGGTATGTTATACTCTCTCTGGATGGCATTGTTATGATTGTAACAACGATTTCTGTGAAACTCACTTTCAGAACCATAAACAAAATAATCTATGTGTAAAGGCGGCGGCCTAATTTAATAGGGATTACTCTCAATGTTGATTATTATTATGCATCGGCTTTGCAAACATTATAATTTAATTTTCTGTTTTTTAGATGTATGAATCCATTTATCGACATAAAATAGTATGAGTACAAAAAGTTGTAAAAATATCTAAATAATAATGCATGCACACACACACATATATATATATATATCTACTACTAGATTAGAAATTGCTGTATTCAACAAATTATATAAGTATGGTGATCTAGATGTCTATGAATTGCCAATATTTCTTGATGTCCATAAGCTCCCGTTCAGCGAAGATCATTTAAAGGAACTTTCAGAGTCACCAACAGATGAATTTGGTGTTAGACATGTAAATTTGTTCTATAATAAAGGGGCAAATGTGTGCTTTTGTCTTCTGGATGCACCAGATACAGTTGCAGTTGAAAATCATCATGATAAGGCAGGTGTAAAATGTGAATGGATTACTGAAGTATCAGTAGCCAAACTGGACGATAACAAATAGATTCTGCAGATATGTTATAAATTATACGGCAGTATAAAGATGGCACATAAATTTACATTTACTTTTGTGTTGCTATTGCAAATGGATTACTGAAAGCGTATTTTTATGCTGTTTATGATAATATGTCGGTAGTCAATTAATACTAAAGAAGCCACAACTTTCTATTAAATTTATAATATGTTATTATTTCATATTTTAATATGGCAAGGTTAATTAGAAAAGAAGATAGGGGGCCAATGGAAGTCAAAGTAGGAAATGAAAGTAAGTGGATTTGTATGTGTGGATTAAGTAATAACCAACCCTTCTGTGATGGCTCACATAAGAAGACAGCCGATGAGGAAACAGGCAAAGTTTACAGATATAACTCTGATGGAACTAGAACTGAAATTCAATAAAAAATGATTGTGATAGGCGTATTGGAGGTAGGAAAGAATTTTTCTCTTAAAATAAAATGATAAAGGAAAAGACATAAAAATAGTTTTATTGCCTCCTTACGAGATTATCTGTGTTGAAGGAGACAAAAATAGGCTAACTCAGGTCATTTCTAATCTTTTGAACAATGCGCAGAACTTTACTGAAAAAGGAGTTATCTCTATATTAATGGAAATAAAAAGAGGAAGTGAAGAAGATAACAACAAAAGTCAAATCGAGGTTACCATTAAAGATACTGGTGTAGGGATAAGCTAGGATATTCTACCAAGGTTATTTTCAAAATTTGCTACCTGCTCTCCTAGCGGCACCGGGTTGGGACTGTATATTTCTATGAATATAGTTGAGGCACATAGAGGAAAAATGTGGGCAGAGAACAACCAAGATTGCAAAGGAGCTTCTTTTCACTTTACCTTACCGCTTGTAATCAACAATCAAAAGGTACAAAATAATAATAATAATAGTAACAACAACTGTAGAATAGTCAAAGATAAGGGTACTTTTACAAAGCGACAACAAAGGTTAAACCTCGTTTGATAGTGGTAACATGACCAAAACAATACCATACGTTTTAATAATTATCGATCGGCATTAATTATAAATCGTAAAAGTACATCGAGAAAAGATTATTATTTATCAGACTAGTATTACCCATACCGCTACCAGAGAAAAAGTACAACATATAAAATATTTTTATACTATTTATAATAACTCTTCTCGTTTTTCTTTAAGAAACTGACTTCTACTTTTGCCAATAAGTGGGATTATGTCTTTCATCATAATCTGATGAAAATTGTCTGTTCCTACATCAAAAGTCAACAATATAACATAT
>Ga0157285_10000057_pt1 | contig 11116 bp, 11 predicted proteins | sample NitcycUS074202C1_FD_108400 | JGI IMG/M metagenome (GOLD analysis project Ga0157285, IMG submission 108400) | Soil microbial communities from Arlington Agricultural Research Station in Wisconsin, USA - Nitrogen cycling UWRJ-S074-202C-1 | ecosystem: Environmental > Terrestrial > Soil >... | reverse complement strand
CATCGCCAGTACAGACTACCTGAAAAACAACCAGGCAACACTAAAAAAATTTCTAATGTTGCATGTTGATGAGACAATATGGATAAATAACCACAAGGATCAAGCTGTTCTGAACTTTAATACTGCCCTAAAAAAGCTAACTGGCAAAGTGATTCCAGAAGATGAACTGAGAGAAGCGTTCTCAAGAATAGAGATTACGTATGATCCTATTAAGGAATCTCTTTTCAAATTGGCAAAAAACGAATATGAGCTTGGTTTTTTGTCAAAAGGAAACAGGCATCAACCAGAATTGTCCGGCATCTATGAATTAGGGCTTCTAAACAGTGTGCTTAAAGAAAAACATTTTCCTACAATAGAATAACAATTTCTAAGTGAAATTAAATTCAAAACAATTATTGTATTTTAGCTACGGCTTTCTTCTAATAAAAATTAAACAATATTTCAGAATAACACACCTTAGACTCAATAATACATAGGGATAAAATAAAACGAAATAGCAAGTATGACAATAATGGTACCTTCTTTTATTATCAGCAACGAACGCCGTACAAGAAGAATGGTTACTATTATTAAAACCAGACAGAATGGCCTCTGCTATTTGTGCAAATTAGAAATCTGAGATAATGACATCATTGTAAGTCATGGTCATATGAACAGACGTTACTACCACGAAAGGCGTGCTGAAAAATTGCATATCCTATAAGAAAGATCAACATTGCTTGGAGACCAGGCTTACAGTCTATGGCGCAAGGTTTTTCAGTTGCGTCAATGTCTCGTTTGACTATATTTATAACTCTTGAACATTAAACGTTCGGTATCATTTACTAATTGTATGACTAATTATAGTGTATGTTTGGTCTAGTTACGAGAATAGTCATTTTTCAGTCTAAGTGCGTAAACACATAAAAACATGGGATTGCAATACATACATTATTCTTCTAATCCTGCATTCTTTTTAAATCCAAAGTAACATGAATGACATTGCTCTTTGCTACAAATAATTCCACGATTGCCGCAGTTCATGCAAGACTTGTCATAGTTAACTGTCGAATCAAGTGATTTGGCTTTCTGCAGGCACTTACCACATATGGGGCTTCAAGGTACTAACTTGAAAGAAAGCCCAAGCTGCACTTTGAGCATCCAAAGCTATACATTTTGCCCTTTGGTTTCCAAGCCCGGAATAAGTTGATCATATTCTTCTTTGCACTGTTTGCATATATATCTATATGATTTAATTTTGGGAACGTGAACGTTTCGCATGTGGGAAGAGAAACAATAGAATGTTAATTCCTACAATCACCAGCTAACAATATAAATAATTAAGGTATAAGAGGTATCATGTGGGGTTTTAGCATATATCTGATGAGAATAGCGGACTACCTAAGGGGAAGAGAACTTAGGAGGAAACGCCTTAGGGGGTCAAAGGTCTGTCGCGTGTGTGGCCGCAAGTTCGATAAGGAAGATGAATTAGACGTGCATACAAGAGATCAACATCCGAATATGGTTTAGATATATAATCCTAATAGATATATCCATATATATCTGATAACTTAAACAGGTCTAATCACTGGCTAAAATGCATTGTCATTAACATTAACGTTTTTCTTGAATAATGTTATATATAACAATAATCGGTTATTCGCTGGTGCTTTTGAACTTGGCTGTAGCGCATTTTTGGCTTTGACTTCTACTTAAATTGTGTCAGAAGTTACTACGGTCTAGTTTACAAGTCGACGTATCCAAGTTATAACACGATGAGATCATAGGAATGATTCAAGAAGAGAATTATATAGTAATAGAGTATAACTCTTTTTAATTTGATTGTGTTGCGAAGGATATGGCAGAAACAACAAAGCACCAAACAACTGGATTAGAAAATACAACCTTTGATATCCTTATTGCTCTTGGAAAAGAGGCACAGTTTTTGTACTCGACCATTGACACTTACAGAGGAGATGCAGAAAAAGCCAATAGATCTGACCTGGTCAATATGTGGAATACTATAAAACAGGATAGGCAAAGGCACATGCAAATGCTAAGGGAGGCCTTAGAAAAGGAAGCAAGAGAAGAGAAGCTTAAGAAATAATGTTACATGGAATATAGAAAAAGGGGTTATAGCCCTCTAATTTTTTGACAGTTCAGATATTTGTCAATCCTATTACTGTTTTTTCTGTTCCTCTTGTCAGTACGTCCATTATAAACGATCATAATCTTGCTATGCGAAGACTTTTGGCTTGGCTTGCTTTTAGTGTGCACTTGACACGCATAGTCCTCCCTCATTTGGGTTCTAGTAATTTAGAATGCTGGCAAATCCAATAATACAACACTAAAAGGAAACTTGGAACTAGAATGACAAGCTAGCAGAATATGAAATTATAGATTGTGTCAAGACAGCAATGCTGTTTTGAGACTTTCAAGACACTCAAAGAACAAGGCACTGTTTTTCCTTAAAATTAGCCTAGTAAATCTGTCTATGGTAAATACATGTTGCCTTTGAAAGCTACTTGGTATGAACCCGCCATAACTAAAGATCTGGATAACAACATATTTTTCAACTAGTGTAGCAACTTCTTCTTGTACGCACGTGTCACTCTCCTCTATAATGTTTCTGTACAGTATAAATGGAATGTCTTTCTGACTTACAATAGTAGAAGCTTTTCTGAGTTTATCCATCAATATATCCATTAACCAGTCCTCCACTATGACCTGCTTTTCTTCATAGGCATCCCGGTCATTAGGTACACTCAGATGCTGTTTATTCCTCAACTTTTATAATGACATCAAGTTATTACTTAAACTCATATGACAAGAATTATTGACATATCATGAAGCAGTATTCTGGATTACTGTCATTGAATTCTTACTTCTATTTCATGCAGGCCTAGTCCCTAATAAGAACGAAGATTCTATCTCTGGTAAAGCTTATCTTACCTTGCCAGATCATTTTGGTTATGACTTTTGAGAGCCTTCGGGACTACATGGAAGCGCTGGATAAGGCAGGACTGCTGAAAAGAATAAAAACAAAGGTAAGCCCTAATTTGGAGGTCGCTGAGATTATGCGGCGGGCTATGTATGCTCAAGGACACCCGGCTGTATTATTCGAAAACGTACAGGATTCATCGATGCCCATTCTTGGCAATGCATTCGGAACAATGGAAAGATTACATATTGCGCTTGATTCTAGGGATTTTACGGAAATAGGAGCTAGAATAGTGCAGCTAACAAAATTTAAGATGCCTTCAGGAACATTAAATAAGCTTAAAATGTTGCCAAAGCTTTCAGAAATTGCTGATTATGGTCCTAAACATGTGGATTCCGGACCTGTTACTGAGATAGTAAAAACAGATAAAGCAAGTTTTGACTCATTGCCCATCCTGAAGTCATTTATTGGTGATGCTGGAAAATTCATTACGTTTGGGCTAACAATCACGAAACATCCTGAAAGTAGTGTCCCAAACATCGGAGTTTACAGGATGCAAGTTATTGATGAAAGAAGAGCTATAATGCATTGGCAGATCCACAAGCGCGGAGCAGAGCATTACCAAATAATGAAGAAATCAAATAAGAGAATTGAAGTGGCAGTTGTTATAGGAGCCGATCCTGCGACAATTTTTAGTGCAGTTGCACCTGTTCCCGAAGGACTAGATAAATTCCTTTTTTCAGGGATAACCAGGAAGAAGGGCATTAAACTTGTAAAATGTTCTACGGTTGACTTGGAAGTTCCTGCAAATGCGGAAATAGTTTTAGAAGGATACGTAACTCCAGACGATACCCACATTGAAGGGCCATTCGGAGATCACACAGGATATTACACTCCTGCTGAACCATTTCCCACGTTTACTCTAACAGCACTTATGCAAAGACAAGATCCCATTTACTTGACTACGGTTGTTGGCAAACCTGTTTTAGAGGATGCATATATAGGCAAAGTTATTGAACGTTCATTTTTACCATTAATACAGATGCTTCAACCTGAAGTTGTTGACATTTCTATGCCTCCTGAATGTTGGTTCCAGGGACTGGCTGTGGTTTCAGTGAAAAAACGATACCCCGGCCAAGCAAAAAAGGTTATGATGGGTTTATGGGGAATGGGACAACTTTCTTTGACAAAAATGTTTGTGGTAGTAGATCCAGATATTGATGTACACAACATAAGGGAAGTATTATGGGCCGTTACCACTAGGGCTGATCCAAAACGCGACACAGTAATAATTGATAATACTCCAACAGACACTCTGGACCCTGCTTCTCCCTTACCTAATCTTGGATCTAAGATTGGCATAGACGCAACGACCAAGTGGAAAGCGGAAGGATATACCAGAGAGGCTCAAGAATTAGCTGTTGTAGATGAGGAAACACGGGCATTGGTTAAGAGCAAATGGAGAGAGTACGGTTTCGTTTAGGGCTTGAAGTCGAAACTCACAGCAACAGAAACTACAGCATTTAACTACGCAGCTCTTAATCAACATACACTCTTGTTCGTAAAAAATTAAATTTCATGAGCTGCGATAACCCGCTTTTTGATATGTGATCTCAGCTTCTTATTGAATAACTTTATTGCATCTGGCTCTTAAATCAGTAACTCAATTACAATTGGACTTGTCAAAAGCTTGAGTATTATGGATTATCAGTGAATATAGTATCTAGAAATATATCAGATATAGCATGAATGCTTTGAAATTGTATAATTTTTAAAAGATAGTTTGAAACATAGATATATACACATTTAATGGGTTTCGAAGCTTGAAAAAGCCTTTTATACTCTTATCATTGTCTTTTCATCATGGCAAACGATACAAAAGGAACAGTCCCAAAAATTGTTGCCTTGGAAGTTTTAGAGAAGAACGGTGTCAATATAGAAAGGCTAAAAGAATTAATTACCAAAGGAGTTGGAGCAGAATTTACAACATACTACTATTATACAATTCTAAGAATGCATTGTACTGGGCTTGAAGGTGAGGGAGTTAAAGAAATAGTTGAGGACGCGCGTATTGAAGACAGGAATCATTTTGAAGCAATGGTCCCTCGACTATATGAATTAGGAGGTAGTCTACCAAGGGACATTAGAAAGTTTGCAGACCAAGCCGGCTGTCCTGATGCATATCTTCCAGACAACTGGGAGGACCTCACCTCAATATTGAAAGTATTATTGGAAGCAGAGCAATGTGCTATCAAATCATGGGGAGAAGTTTGCGATATGACTGCTGGCAAAGATCCTAGAACATATGACATTGCACAAAAAATCATGCAAGAAGAAATTGAGCATGAAGCATGGTTTATAGAGCTTCTCTCAAAGAGGCCATCTGGACACTTTAGAAGGAAATTCGTAGGCCAATCACCACATACTGGAGAACAAGGTAGCCTCATACACCTGTAAGAAGTAGATAAAGGGGCTCTTTCTTTTTTTGTCGATAGCACGATAACCAGTGCGTATACAGTATTTTCTAAAACTATTCTTTAGATCTGTCTAGCCATACGTCCACATGCAATCGATAATGGTCCTGTATTATAAGATCCATATAGGATCAACTTTTGCAAACACAAATAGATGGTTTATACTAAGTTATATTATTGACAAGCAATTGTCAGGTTTGCGGATCAAGGTTCGGGACTCTTACATGTGGATACTGCAATAGACTAGTATGTTCATCCTGCTTTGTACAAGAAAAGGGCAGTTGCATAAAATGCACGAGAATCAAAAAACCGCCATATAGGTTTCTTAAACGCACCTCTCCATTCATAGCTTTATTTGTTGCACTCTGGTTTTTTACTGCTGGCGTTTATCCGTTTCCCCTATATATCGCAGCAGGGAAACCTATTGATCCGGTAATTATGCAACCTATTCTTATTGCAACTGTGATAATGATCATACCGTTTGCTTTCTTGATCTTTGCATGGAAGAAGCGGCCTTAAACTATATAATAAAGTGGGAAAAAATACAAGCAATTTTAAACTGAAGAATAGAAGGTGAGAGTCACAAAACACGTTTATATTGTTTATTCTTTATAGTATGTAGCAAAGTGACAGACCCGTATAGCATACTACGCGTGAGTACAACTGCTTCCGCTGCGGAAATAAGGCGATCCTTCAGGGAGTTAGCCTTAAAATATCATCCAGATAAAAACAAAAACTCTGAAGAATCAAAACAAAAATTCGTGCAGATTGTAGAAGCCTATAAACTTCTATCCGATGAGAACACAAGAAAAGAGTACGATTACAAGAACACTTATATTGGATCATATGAATACGCACCGTCTGGTCAGAAATGGATTTTTTCTAACTTAAATACATTATATGGTCATGTCAGGAGAAGACAAAGGACAAGTCCAAACAGTGATGGTAATACTATTAGATATATGGGTAAAACTACAAATGCACTGATGAGAAAAGGACCTATGATTTTGATTGGATCTATTGCTTCAGTAGCACGGTCATTCTCTACTAACTCGACGCCAAGAGAAGAAAAGCCCTCGCCGTAATTGTATGAATGTAGCTCATTTTTTATAACATCCTGGAAGTCGCTTGCGATCTTTGCAATTAAACAAATGTTCCAAAAGTATATAGATGATACTAACTAGCCTGCAGACTCGCTATTAATTATATCATATTCGACTAAGAATCTTTATATATTATAGTAAAAGAATTTAGTCAGGGCTAATGTTATTACCTTCTGAAATTGAGGCCAAATCGTTAATACCTGCCATCAGGTCAATATTGGCTAGGAAACTCATTAAGGAATTCCGTCTCAAGGAGGAAGACGTTGCTAAGGTGCTTGGTGTCACCCAGGCAGCTATAAGTAACTACGTAAGGGGCACCAGAGGAGATGCCCAGTTAGCCGCCAAGCTTGGCGCAGTCGAAGAAGTAAAGCGTATGGTTGATGATATCGCCAGAGATCTAGCGGCTAACAAGGCATATACGCCTAGTACTATGGCAAAATTCGTGCAGCTGTGCAACTATATGCGATACACATTTATCATATGTGATGTCCATCATAGTATTGAATCAAATATAGACAGTAAGGTTTGCGAACAATGTGAAGTGATTCTGATGGGAAGCCGATTATAGGTTCTCATTTAATATCAAAGTTTTATGATCTCGATCTTAATGAAAAGCTTGAGCTCTAACTTGTTATTCTGTAGAAAAAACTAGTATCAATTGTTACACCCTTACTCAGTTAACAAAAACAAACTTATAGAAATATTACCCACAAAAAATAGGGAGCAATATTATGTCAGCAGAATCAAAGGATGTATCTGACAAATCCTCAGATATAAAAAATGCGGCTGCACTGCTTCTAAAAGGCGGATCGCTTATTAGTGAGCCATGCAGTGAGTGCGGAGGCGTTCAAGTTAGATTCAAGAAGAATATTATCTGCGTTAATTGTAGAAATAAACAAAGTATATCAAACCATTCTAATTCCAATACAATGCAGGATAAACGGTCTCCTGTAACACCTACTTCTGAGCGTGTGCAGGTTGAGATACGTCCAGCCCGGTTTATAATTCAAGACAAAATTTTGATGCTAGCTTCTGAAATACGGGATGAAACCGACTTGGCAATCCAGAAGCAAAAAGCGGATCTTATGGATACTTATCTGGGAATCCTTCAAAAACTTGATCTGATTATAAGGACGCCATAGCAATAATGCGAGCAAGAAGTCAAAAAAGCAAACGATGCTAGTCGAACTTCTCGATCATAGGGTCTTAACCATACATGATAGCAAGTCCTTATTATTAGTTGTTTTTTTATGTATAACAGCATATTAGTTATGTTGAGACCGCAGTAACCCCCAGATACAGGTAATTAAAAAAAGAGTAGGGTTATCTGTTGTTTATGAATCTCTCATAAGATCTCTTTATTTGGGCGTGGTCATATTCCCACTACTAGCTGTGCCAGAAGTACCTGGGCTTGTTATGTTGCCGCCACCTACAGCACTTGGAGAACTCGACAGGTTTGTGCCACTAAGCGGTCCCGTTGTTGTAAGCTGTTGAGGGCCTGCAGCTTCACCTGTCCTATTGGTAGCGCTGCTAGCATTTTGGGCTAGTGCTTTCTCTCCAAGTTGAACAGAGACTGCACTAATGGATGCCACAAGTAGTATTGCAATAGTAACCTGCAACGTCGCCATCCTTGTATATTGTTTAAACATCGGAATCAATCAACTTCTATGAAATTTAATCCTTTCTAAATTCTCTTCTACAATTCTCTTCTACTTTTTGAGTTCTCAAGCCTTTATAACAAAGTTCTGTATTATCGTTGCATTCAGACAGTTGCCATTCAGTAGCTCCCACCTTCGTTATAATAAGTGGAGCAGTAAATTTTTTTACTCTGTTAGACTAATCTCTCACGGAACCGCACGATCGTTTAGCTAAGATCATTAGGAGATTATAATATCGTAAATACGTGAAAAAAGTAAGTTTAGACAATATACTAGATCATCATTAACACTATTAACCATACGCAATAAAGATTTAAAACCGAATTTTCCGCAGAAATTATTTATCGCCGAGTCCAAAGCATTTTTAACTTGTGTATGCTTCAAAACAATACGAGATAATGATTATTATCATTGTACAATTTGAATTGCTATGCGAAAATTCACGGAATAATGATTGCATAGCCGGAATTAAAACACAACTGTGTGAAATCACCTCCTGCGCTATAAAAGCAGGAGCACAAAATGAAACGAAATTCCCATCAGGGTCCACAAATAACATAGCAAAATTGGCTCATGATCCTGGTACCAATAGAGAATCAAGCCTTATGACAAGATGCATCAAGTGAGTTGAACCATTACAGCAAGGAATCATGGAACTTAGCAGATATCGGAATTTAAAACTGATTCTGAGTGCACTATACGCCGTATGGCTTAGAGAATTCAAAGTATTTTTGAGAGAAAGAAGTAGATTAATTGCTTCTATTTTCACGCCCTTACTTTGGCTTTTTGTCATAGGTTCAGGTTTAGGATCTGCTAACCCTTCTGTCGGAGTAGATTATCAAATATTCATTTTTCCAGGTATAATCAGCATGTCAGTCATATTCACTTCAGTCTTCTTTGGCTCCTACATAATTTGGGATAGGAAATTTGATTTTCTAAAAAGTGTAATGGTTGCTCCTGTTAGTAGAGAAACTATCTTCGTAGGTAAAACGTTCGGCGGTATGACTACTTCATTAGTTCAAATATCCATACTTCTACTAGTGGGAGGACCAATAGGAATCCAATTCAATGCTTATTCTATAATTCAAATAGTTGCAGTTGTTCTACTTCTTTCATTTGCGCTCACATCAGTTGGACTTACTATGGGTAGTTATATTCAGAGTTTAGAGGGGTTTCAGCTTATAGTCAGCTTCGTGGTATTTCCACTTTTCTTTCTAAGCGGAGCGCTTTTTCCACTAAAGAATCTTCCTGAATGGCTTTCATTGCTAACAACCCTGAATCCGGTGAGCTATGCAGTGGATGCATTAAGAAACGCCATGATGCTAACATCAAGACATACATATGCAGAAGATATCAGCATACTGTTTGCAGCTACAATAGCATTAGGACTATTGGGGACATTTTCATTCAGAAAAATGAAGGCTGTTTAATCAGTAGAGTATTACATGAATGCTTAATTGTATCAAGAAAAATAGATGATATGTCATGGAGTAATTTTTAGCTCTCATTTTTTATCTACAATCGCATATCAAATATTGTTTCTCTCTTCATTGCATTCTCAATTCTAGCCGATGTAGTTATACTAAAACTAAACCAGTCAATGATATGGTGGCTTTAGCAGAAGTTGAAAATCCGCTAATATTTGATTTATAGATCTGTGTAGGATCCACATTTAACGATATTGCGGCTAAAGTACAGTCCGCGTATAATTTGCAAATTATTACTAATGTAAGAGTGTGGAAGAACCTTAATAGAGATATTCTCAATTATAAAACTTTGTCCACGATGTTAATTGATATGTAACATGATAAAACAAGTCCATCACTCGTTTAAGAGAAAACTAAAAGACAAATATGGCATTAAATTTGAACTTCATGGAACCCTAGCTACTGTTATATGCTACACTATTAAGAGAATAAGTAGATAAAGCCTTACCGACATCTTAACACCGATGGTTTATGACATTATTGAATCCATAGTGCATAACTCATTTTTCGTAAAATACGGTCTTATAGGGTTATTCTTAAATGGAATGCTATCCTCAATAATCCCTATCCCTACAGAATTAACAATATCAGCGTTACTATTAGCTGGTAAAGACAAGCTTATTGTATTTGCAGTATTGACAATCGGTTCGATAGTAGGCGGGTTTATAGCTTATTACATAGGTTTTAGTGGGAACAAGTTCTTAAAAATTCTTCACAAAAAACCTCGCAAAAAATACGAAGATACGAGCGGTGCCTTGTTGGAAAGATACGGATGGCTAATTATATTTTTTTCTCCGTGGATCCCTATAGTCGGAGATATCGTACCAATGATTGCAGGAGCGAAAAGATATAATTTGAAAAATTTTATAATAGTTATGATAACAGGTAAAGTGTTTAAGGCAACGGCAATTATATTCTTTAGCAGCTGGATTTTACCATTTATTTTTTCATAGGTATCCATCACAATATATCAGAACATACATAATCTCTGTCTTGCTAATACGCACAAATTTTAATACACAAAAATAAAAGGGGTAAAAACACGGTAAAGTATGTAAAAAATGTGCATTTCTATCATATGAGTACGATAATATCCAGTCATAGAAACTCTAACGCTGTAAAGATTAAAACTCGAAGTATGACTTGGATTTATCACGCTTTCCCTTTATTTTCTTTGTTGTTTTATTTAGAATGGATATCGTACAATAAGTTAAACACGAATTCTATACAAAAACAAGCCCCGTTATATATATCCCAGCAAAGCTCTTAAGACTAATGTGAAATGGAGTTCTTTGTTAAAGTGTGTCTGTACCTGTAAGTCTTTCTAATGGTCAAATTTTAAATATAAAAATTAAAAGAAGTACAAGATCAAAAAGTGTACGGCTAGAAGCAGATATCTACGGAATACATGTTGTTGCTCCGGCTAACTATGAAGTTCAAAATATAATAAGATTCATACATACTAGAAAGAATT
>Ga0157285_10000054_pt1 | contig 11384 bp, 14 predicted proteins | sample NitcycUS074202C1_FD_108400 | JGI IMG/M metagenome (GOLD analysis project Ga0157285, IMG submission 108400) | Soil microbial communities from Arlington Agricultural Research Station in Wisconsin, USA - Nitrogen cycling UWRJ-S074-202C-1 | ecosystem: Environmental > Terrestrial > Soil >... | reverse complement strand
CTAATGCAAGCTTACTTCCTTCTTTCTTTGCCATTGGGTCTAAAGAATAATGAAAGAGCTTCTTTTATTCTTGCTTTAAATTATCTCGAATCCATATTGATCCCTATGCCTCATGAATTTTCTATTTTGGATCATTTATAGAATCTAGAATTGCCTTTGCCTGTTTATAATGTACAGCATCAATCATTTTTCCTTCAAGTTTAACTGCCCCTTGTCCCTCTCCTCTTTCCATTGCCACTTGCAATGCTTCCACTACCATTGTCGCCCACTTGATTTGACTCTTAGTAGGCACGAAGACCATGTGAACTGGGTCAATGTGACTAGGATGAATTATGCTTTTACCTGAATATCCTAATCTTTTTGCAACCATCGCGTCTCTTGTCAATCCTTCAATGTCATCAACCTTTTGCCAGATGCCATCAAAAGATTCTACTCCAGCGGCTCTGGCATCAACGGGTACTTTTGCTCGTGCATACACGTATTCGTCCGAGTTATCATTCTCGATGTAATCCAGATGCATATCATATAGAAAATCAAAAATTCCAAAAACCATCGCATTGATTCTTTGAGAAGATCTTGCTATGGAATATGCATTCACTACTCCTCTTGCACTTTCAATGGATGGTATCAATTTGATGCTCTCATTGATCATTTCTTGGTTGTCTTCAAGTATAGAAACTTGGTAATCAAGGTCCTTCATTTGGCTTTCATCATTTACTTTTGGCACTACAACACCGTCAATTCCATTTTTAATTACCTCTGCTAGATCTAGTGACGCTAGGTCCGATTCTAAAGAATTAATCCTGACGTAAAAGTTTGAGTTGTATTGTGTCCTGTGTGTTATTGCATCTGCAATTATTTTTCTTGCTGCATCTTTTTCATTTAGCGGTACAGAGTCTTCTAAATCAAAGCATATAATATCTGCTTTCAGCGCTTTTGCCTTCTCTACATATCGTTTACTATTACCAGGTACGAATATTAAACTTCTATATAGCATCCGGTAAGTAATGAGAAAAGGAGAAGAAGCATTTAGAGTTTCTGTGGTGTTGTAACAATCTTTCCGATCTGCTCGGCTTTTGCCATCATTACATGACCTTGTACCATGTCGCTAAATGGTAATACAGTATGGACCACCGGCTTAATTTTGCCTCTGCTTGTCCAGTAAATGACTTGTTCTAGCTCAGCTTTTGTTCCCTGAGTCGAGCCAAGTAGATTCGTACCCTTGAAGAATAGGTATCTCAGGTCAATAGTTGAATCATAACCCGTAGTTGCACCCGTGGCAACCAATGTTCCGGCGGTCTTCAATAGGCCAACCTCTTGAGGAAATGTTGCCTTTCCAATATGTTCAAATATTACATCTACACCCTGTTTGTTGGTAAGTTCTCTAACTTTCTTGTACCAATCGGCTTCTCTGTGGTTGACCACATGATATGCACCTATTTCTGTACATTTATCCATTTTTTCCTTATTACCTGCTGTGGCGATGACAGTGCAATTATACAGTTTTGCAATCTGTATTCCAACCATCCCTACTCCACTGGTGCCGCCCATGATAAGGACTGTCTGTCCGGGTTTTATCTTGGCCCTTCCTACTAACATGTGCCATGATGTCATCCCTACCATTGATACTGCAGCAGCGTCCTCAAAAGAAACATTATCAGGGATTTTGGACACGTTTACCTCAGGCAAGTGTGTATACTGGCTAAAGCCACCCCATAAAGGACCAGTTTGAAATCCCCAAATTGTCCTATCATTGCAATCATACTCTCTTCCTGAAGTACATGCTTCACATATCCTGCAACTCAGATTAGAATGTGATACTACCCTGTCACCAACTTTGAATTTCGAAACGTCTTCGCCAACTTCTACAACAGTCCCGGCCACGTCACTTCCGGATATATGTGGCGTTGGAACTTTAATGGGATCTCCCCAGATTGCCCAAAGGTCATTATAATTATATGCAGCTTCTTCTGCTTTTATCATCACCTCGTTGGATTTTAATTTTGGCATATCTATGTCTTCGATGTTTACAACTTTTGTAGGATCTTTACTGAATTCACGAAACACGGCCGCTTTCATAAGAATCAAGGCAACACTAAGACTTAATATGTTTAACTAGATATGTATCGTGAAAACTGTATTTAAATAATAATGGTTCTCAGTAGATCTTCTTAGAGAAATCATGGAAATATGTGATACAGGTGTTGTTTGCAAACTCGATTTAAACACATAGAGATGAAAAAATCCGCTAGCGCTAACATTCAACGTCTGTTTATTTTAAATTCTTTCTTAGGCTGTTGTAAACTAAGTAAGATTTGTTTTAGCTCCTCATCAGTTAGGGACCTATTTAGCCTTCCACTAGAGGCTGCATTCAGCAAGTAATTTTCTACGGTTGCTGCAAGCTCTGGCTTGACCATTTTAATGTTCATTAACCTTTGCCGTGCAGGAGGCTCTAGGAGAACCATTAGAGCGCGTTGGCGCATAGCAGCAGCAGCTGCCTCTGCTTCTCGCTTCTTAGATTCATCATCATTTGGTTGGTATGGTTGTGACCCGGACACGACTACTCACTTTTCTCCTTAACAGTAAAAATTAGGCGTATCGTTGGAGTTGTGGAGAACTCTTTATAATTTCATCGTACAGTTCAGTAGCTATTCTGTCAACTTTTTTCATGCCTTCCTCGGATATTGATCGGCCCTTACTTTTATTAACAATGTAACCTGCTTGCTGGAGCTGTTGTAAAGCCTTTCTAATAATTGCTCCACCTGCATCCCTGTGATGAGCGAGGTTATATCCAAGTTTTTTCTTGCCACCGTATTCGCTCCTAAGATCAGAGACACCAATTGGTCCATGTATGTACACTTTTCTTATGAGAGAAGCACATCTTGTGTACCACCAGTCTTTATTATGCGGAATTCTTTGTGTATGTCCACCCGTTTTAACAAAACCTGCCCAGTTAGGAGGTTGAATTTTCTTTTCTTTCTTTATATGTTCAGTCAACCTCTCAATGAGATCCTCTGCTGGAACATCGTATGCCTTAGCCATGGTTATAAACAGTAATCATGCGGCAAATCCCTTATAAATTCTTGTCATCTGCTATACCACCTAAATTTTAAAAGACTGATCTATTTCTTTCGCTTTCCTAGGAGTTTGCGATATGTGTGACCACACTTTACGCAAGTAATTCTTATAGAGTTTATCCTGGATCTTCCTATTCTTACTCTAGCATTTTTCCCCGGCGTAATAAATCTTTTACAGCTTTTGCAATATAATTGTCGAATTTCATAAGGCAGCCCCAACCGCAACCGCATGGCAATTTTTTTTGCAAGATATGCATGATGGTCAGCAAGCGTATCTCTGTTTTCTTTAACCTCACTTAAAGCATTAGCTATTAGAATCTCGATTCTCTCTCTTGCAATCGTTTTTGCCATGTCTTTTTTTTTCATATGTATTTAAGGAAGTCCTACTATCAATTGCTAATAATTTATATCTTATATCATTTGATATTGTTATAATATATTATTATCCGTGTAATTAATGATACTGTAATTAACCAGTAATGCGATTATCTCTTGAGAACACGGATAATGAGTAGTTTTGACGAAGCAGAATATATTGCAAAGAGATATCTAGAATCAAAACAAAATAAAGAATCAGACTCCAATAAGCTTGCAATAAAAATTATTGATTACGTTTCTTCTCCTGATTTGAAGTTTCCTTTGCGAAAAGGAGGAATTATTAGCAATGGAACCACTAGTTATGTGTATAATAACAGTATAGCATATCCAAATCTTTTCGAATTTATATCTAAAATACTCCACAGTGAAATACCATTAACGATCAACGACGTAAGATTTGGGCCTGGTGAAATCATTGTTAACAGGGGAACTGAATATGAGGCAGAAGAGGAGCTGGCTTTAGGTATTAAAGAACTTCAGAAACTCGTTCATGCCAAGAGGGCTGAAATGTTTACACTTTAGGTGCTTGCAAGTGTTTATATTTTTTAGATAAAAAAGGTATTAAATATAGAGGCTATATTATTTTATATATAATCTAGAGGTTGTAACTGATGATCTCGCTAGTAATTGCCGAGGCTGCCATTGAAACTGTCCCGACTCAGATAATTGATCACCCCTCGGTCAAAAATTACGCACAAAGGACAGGCAGGGCATCGAGCCAAATTCTACTAGATAGAAGTTATCATCACTCCGCAATGGTTCGTGCAAACCTCAACTCGGGATGGAAACGAGGGAGGCCGGATATAGTACACTTTGCATTGATGGAAGCTCTGTCAACGCCCTTATTCTTTAGCGGGAGATTAAATGTCTACCTACATACAATAAATGATAAGCTGATATTCATTGGCGAAAACCTGCGCATACCAAAATCATATTTTCGTTTTGAAGGTTTAATGATAGATCTTTTCGAAAAAAAAGTTATAAAATCGCACAAAGCCGCATGTAATGACGATGATAATAATAATAATAATAATAATAATAAAGATGATAATAATAATAATATTCTTCTGCGGCTGCACGACGATATGACGTTTGAAGAAGTCATAAAAAAGGTAGTAAAGCCAGCCAAATTAATAGGCCTTTCTAAGGTAGGAATTCAAAGCACCGCTCAAGCAATAGTAGCGAAGAACATATCTGAGGAGAACACTGACTGCGCGTTTATTGTAGGGGGATTCGCAAAGGGACATTTTTCTAACAATACAACTGCATCGTTTAACAGGCTATATTCTATATCACATTACAGCCTAGAGGCACACGTAGTCATTGCAAGATTACTCTACGAATGCGAAAACAGTTTGCATATCTGATTTTCGCTAATGATAAAATGCGTCGACCATGAATGCGATAAATAACGCAGTTAAATACGGACTAGAGAATTTGAAAACTGTCCAGGAAGCTCTTTCACTAGGTCTTAATAGCAACCATATAGATAAGCCCACCATCGCTGCTCCAAAAACAATCGCGGTGATTACATAAATTAATCCAAATTGTTTAAGGAAGAATGGAAGAATACTGAATAACACCATCATCAGAGTTGTTCCAGCAATTACCCGAACTGATCTCTCTTCACTAGAAACAACCGGTAGCATTGGAACGCCAGCCTTTGTATAATCCTTTTTGACATGCAAAGACAGACTCCAGATGTGAGTTGGAATCCACAAGAATACCAGAGCCGCCATAACCAAACCAAGTTCAATGTGTTGTGTTGTTACTGCAACATAACCTATGAGGGCAGGTGCTCCTCCAGAGAATCCGCCTAGGATAATATTCAGTTGGCTTGTCCTCTTCAACCACTTACTGTAGACTATAATATTATCAAATAATCCTAAGGCCATCAAAACAAAAGCCAGTATGTTTATGGACCACGCAAACAAGAGAGAAACCGCAGCTAAGATTAAGCCGAAAATCAGTGCGTGCCTAGCAGAAATTCTCCCCGACGGGATGGGTCTACCTTTGGTCCTATCCATAATGGCATCAATATCGCGGTCATTATAACCTGTTAGCGTATCAGCAGCAGCCGAACCTGCAGCTACTCCTCCAAGAAGGAATAACCAAGTTAAAGGTTGAACAGAGATATGAAATAGTAAAGATGCTGTAATCGCAGAACCAAAGGATGTAAAAACTAGAAGGTACCAAATCTTTGGCTTCGTGAGTTCAAAATAGTTTTTGAACCTGTTTCCCACGGTTTTCTGAGTGATCAACCGCAACTACCATCTCTTTATGCTTCTATCATCTATAAAAATGCAGAACACAATATAGTATTATTTTTATATGGAGGTTGGAAAAATCAACTCGCGCGCAGTCTTTCTCATCTCAATAAAAGTCTCTGTCTTTTGAACTCCTTCGATATGGCCTATTTTTTCGGAGATCAGATGATGCATTTCATCGAGGGATCGAGCATTCATAGTTACGAGGATGTCAAATCTACCAGTTACTTCCGAAACCTCACGAACTTCCGGTATTTTAAATAATTCATTAAGAACATTGTCTCTTAGTTTAGAATCCATATTGATTCCGGTAAGGGCTTTAACGCTAAACCCAAGCGCCTCGTCGTTGATTACAATCGTGAATTTCTTGATTAATCCTTTTCTTAGTAGTCTCTTAATTCTACTATATACTACAGAAGCATTTATGCTAATTTTCTTTGAAAGCCTAGGTACCGATGTGCTAGCATCTTTAGAAAGTTCGCTTAATATTTTCAAATCTAAATCGTCTATTCTCGCCATCCAAATTACCATTATACCTCTAGTTGAGAGGTTAATAAACGTATTAATTTCAAATTTAAAACCATTTTTTATGAATAATATTAAAATTAAAGCATATTTTTTTGTTTCAATAACTCAGCAAGTAATACAGCGCCCTTTGCAGATCCCATTTTTTCGTTATGTGATAATAAAACATATTTGATTCCATTATCGAATACAGAGTCCTTCCTTAACCTGCCGACGACTGTAGTCATGCCATCGTTAATCTCTCTATCTATACGTGGTTGAGGTCTTGCCGGATCGTCGTGAACGATAATGTAGTCCTCCGGAGCCGTGGGTAAATCTCTGACAGTAACTGACTTGGAGAACTCCAACATTTCACTCTTTACCTCGTCCGGTGCGGCGGGTCTTTTGGTTTCAACAAATACAATTTCCGTATGACCGTCCAAGACAGGAACTCTTGTGCAAGTACAACTAACTTTAATTGCGTTAGGAACAACGAAGCTGGTATCCAGATTTCCTAGGATCTTCTTTGTCTCTATTTGGACTTTTTCTTCCTCTTTCGGTATGTAAGGTATTATATTGTCCATGATATCTAACGCAATGACACCCGGTGACCTTCCAGCGCCAGATAACGCCTGCATGGATGTCATGAAAACGTTGTTAATCCCAAACCTAGTCATTATCGGCTTGAGGGTAATCGCTAGACCAGTTGTTGTACAATTTGGCAGTGGAGCTATGAAGCCTTTCCATCCTCTATTCTTTCTCTGAATATCCAATAAATGTGCATGATCATCGTTCACGCCAGGAATCAATATAGGAACGTCATTTTCGTACCTAAATGCAGCCGCAGTGCTGATAACCGGAATCGATTTTGCGAAAATGGGCTCGATTTCCTTGGCGTCAGCTGATTCTATTGCAGTAAAGACTAGGTCGAATTTGTTGGGATCTATATCTTTGGCTCTAGTGAGCCTCATATCCCGGATGTATTCGGGCATTTGTTCTTTGTTATGCCACTTAATTATGCCTGATTGTAAGTCATAAAGGGCTTCCATGTATTTTTTCCCTGCAGATCTCTCTGACGACGCGATCTGAGTTAATTCAAACCAAGGGTGTTTATTCAGAGCTATAACAAATTCCTGTCCTACTGCTCCTGTAGCACCGATAAGTGCAACTTTTAACATTGAATAGCGTTAATTCCCATGCAATTAATAATCGTTTCAGACTCACCTTACTTGAACGAATTATATTTGCAATCAGAACAAAAGAAGCATTCATTCTATATATCTCTGTGATGCTAGATTGAATAATGGCTGGCTTAACAGCAGAGGAGGGAGTAGCCAAACCAACTTCATGCTACCATGGCGGGATTTACTCAGTAAATCCCAAATTGGTGAAAGTCGATTTTAGTTCGAGTATTAACCCATTAGGAATCCCTGATAGAGTTCTCGCGTCAATACGCAGAAATTTATGCAGGATTTCATCTTTATATCCTGATCCCGAATGCCTAGAATTGAAAAAGGGCATATTGAATTACTTGGATAATGATTTAAGTTTAGATTGTATTTGTGTGGGCAACGGAGCAACAGAAATAATCCATGACTTTGCTAGAGCTTTCGTTCATAGTAAGACACTGATTCCAGTGCCGACTTTTTGTGAATATGAAGTTGCATCCTATAGGACTGGCGCAGATATTATGCTGGTTCCATTAAAAAATAAGAAATTGGATCCTGAGCTTATTATAGAAAAAGCAAAAGAAAAAGAACATGATGCCATTTTCTTTTGCAATCCCAATAATCCTACTGGTCTACTATGCACAAAAGAAATCAAAAAGGTAATTGAACAGCTAGGTAGTTCTACGAAAATTTTAGTCGATGAATCTTTTATAGAATTCATTGATGGTGATAGGAAAGCTCATTCACTTATCGATAAAGTAAAAGAATTCGATAACTTAGTAGTCCTGAGATCTTTCACTAAATCGTTTGCTCTTGCCGGTCTTAGAGTCGGATACAGTGTTAGTAATCCTAAACTTGCCAAGCAAATGTCTGCCAATCGTATATTTTGGAATGTCAATGGTGTGGCACAACTGGCTGCAATTGTTGCTCTAAAAGATATTACACATATTGCAAATGCAAGAGCAATAATAAAGAAGGAAAGAAGCTTTATGCATTCTTACATAAACAAAAAGTTTCAAAATTTTATAGCATGTAGATCTGATGTAAACTATTTTTTAATCCGTTTGAAAAATAAAGATTCTACACATGTAAGAGATCTTATGTTAGTGAGAAGCGGTGTATTGATCAGGGATTGCAGCACGTTTAGCGGTATGGGGCATGAATATGTTCGAGTAGCAGTAAAAACGCACAAGGAAAATTTGCTTTTGCTCGATGCTTTAAGATCATTTGACACATAGCTATGAGTAAAGCAAGGCTATTGATGATTCAGGGCACGTCATCCGGCTCTGGAAAAACAACACTTGTCACTGCGTTCTGTAGAATTTTTAGTAACATGGGATATCGAGTAGCTCCATTCAAGGCTCAAAATATGTCCTCAAGCGCTTACAACATTAAAAACACATCTGAGCAGATGGCACTTGCACAAGCCATACAGGCAATTGCTTCAAGGAAGAAGCCGGATGTAAGGATGAATCCTGTATTACTAAAACCTCTAGGGGACTACCGAAGCATGGTTATTCTGGGTGGCAAAATTTATGATGAAATGCATGCAAAAGATTACTACGAAAAATTCATCTTACAGAAGGCCTTTCCATTTACGTTAGATGAATTGGAGAGTCTAAGGAAAGAAAATGACCTCGTAATAATTGAAGGGGCCGGATCTCCTGCCGAAGTAAATATTTTGAAATATGATATAGCGAATATGCTACTTGCTCATAAAGTAGGAGCTCCCGTGATCATAACCTCAGATATTGAAAGAGGAGGATGTTTTGCCAGTATTGTTGGTACTATGGAGCTACTGAAGCCTATTCATAGGCAGTTGATCAAAGGTTTTATAATTAATAAATTTCGCGGTGATAAGAGCCTGTTAAAGCCCGCAATCAAATCAGTTGAGAAAATAACTAGAAAACGTTTTTTTGGGGTTATTCCAAGAGTCGATTTTTCTTTGCCAAGTGAAGACTCACTTGATGGACAAACTTCTGACAAGGCCGTAATGTCAGAAGAGCACTGGGATAGACAGATAAGCCTTATATCAAAGGCCGTAAGCAAAAGCATCGATATTGAAAAATTATCCACCAAAGTTATAGGGCACAGTAAATGGTGGCACTAGAAAACATGCTACTGGCACTTGTTGGAGGTATTTGTGTTGACTTGTTGTTAGGTGATCCAAGAAACAAGTTTCATCCTGTGGCTTGGTTAGGCCAACTTATAGAATGTTTCATACCAAAGTTGAAGCAAAATGGTAGTAATAGTGTCAATAGCATCTACGTCAATAAAGAAAGAAAAGAAAGATCAAGAGCAATTATTTTTTCGGTCTTATTAATTGTAGTATTTGGAGTTATTGTTCATATTTGTGCGATAGCTATCATGCATATAGCAGGATCCATCGCCTTTATTGTTTTTTGTGCGCTAATTCTAAAAATCACGATCGCAATAAAAGGAATGGAAAAACATGCCATTGCCATTATGTGCGCACTAGAAGACAGAGATTTGATAAACGCACGGTTTAGTCTATCTATGATAGTAAAAAGAGATACCAGAAATTTAGATGAGCAGCATGTTATTTCGGGAACAATTGAGTCTATAGCTGAAAGCATAGTTGACGGGATTACTTCGCCTTTGTTTTATTATTCTATTCTCGGTCCAGCGGGAGCCTTTTCATATAGAATCATTAACACTCTGGATTCTATGTTAGGATACACAGATATATATCATAAAAATATTGGATGGATGCCTGCAGTTCTCGACACCGCAGCTAACTATTTCCCTGCAAGGATTACAGCAATTATTATGATGATCGCTGCGAGGATAGTTCATGCAGACTGGAAAAAATCAATACAAATTTTGCGCCGTGATCATGGCAAAACCTCCAGTTGTAATGCAGGTTATCCAATGGCTGCAATGGCTGGTGCTCTTAGAATAAGGCTTGAAAAAATTGGTTACTATTCTCTAGGAGATCAATGTGAACCTCCTTCGATCGAGAAATGCAAGGCTGCACTTTCTGTCATGAAGTGTACCGCTGTTGTGTTTTGTGTGGTCTTTTCTGCTCCATTAATAACTATGCTGTATGTCGCAGGCTGGTGGAAAATAATCTTTGGTATTTAGGTCAATACAGGCAATTATTTCATTTTTGACAATAATACCTGGCCAAAAATCATCTGACACAGATTTGAATAGCGTTGCAAATATGATGCATTTTTTTCCGCTAGCAGGCCTAATAATCGGATGTATTACCGGAGGGTTGGCGTATGGAATTTCACTTTACCTCCAGCCACTCATAATCGGTTTTGTAGTCACGACAGCATTAGTTTTGATAACTGGTTTGCATCATACGGATGCGCTAGCTGATTTTGCTGACGGATTGATGACAAAGGGTGAAAAGATAACCAAGCACAATGCTATGCGCGACCCTGCAGTAGGATCTGCAGGGGTTATGGCGGTAGCTCTTTATGTAGCGGGCATGATTATTGCAATATCCAGCTTTCATCACGGGATTAAATTGCTAAGCAGCATTGTTGCCGCGGAGGTAACTGCAAAATTTATAATGGTTATGCAGGCTCATATGGGGATATCAGCTTGGGATGGTTTCAGCTCTCCCTTTACCAGTGCCATGAAAGACAAGCGAAAAATATTGGTTGCGACAGTATTATCCATTCCCATCATATGGTTCACCGGAAGTGGCTACTTTGGTATTTTAGCACTTGGTGTATCATTAGCAATTGCAGCGCTTATACAGCATTTCTCAAATAAGTCCTTTGGTGGCATTTCTGGCGATGTTATGGGTGCATCAAATGAGATTACTCGACTAGCTTCTTTGATAGTTCTATCGGCTATGATGTCATAATTGTCTTGTGTTAGATCGCTAGCTGCGATCATATTAGTAGTATGATCGTGTGTTGGAGCAAAAATAGGCATATTAAATGAATACTTTGTTTTGACCAGCGAAGTATGCAAAAGCATATGAATCGAGTCTCATCAATTTGGTATTG
>Ga0157285_10000053_pt1 | contig 11389 bp, 15 predicted proteins | sample NitcycUS074202C1_FD_108400 | JGI IMG/M metagenome (GOLD analysis project Ga0157285, IMG submission 108400) | Soil microbial communities from Arlington Agricultural Research Station in Wisconsin, USA - Nitrogen cycling UWRJ-S074-202C-1 | ecosystem: Environmental > Terrestrial > Soil >... | reverse complement strand
TTTAATCTCTCTTTGGGTCATATGCCAGCGCTTGCAAGTCTAGGAGGGCATATAGTATATGGCCTTGTCCTTGGCTTTATGATGATATTTGCATTCATATCGTATTCTAAGTAACTGCAATAACTACTGAGTTAGTACACCTTACCGTAATGAAGCGGCAGCCGAGTGACTATCTGCAAAGATTGGAATGAGTCTAGAGTATTTTGTTGAGGAATATATTAAATGACTATACGGTAGAAACGGCGTAGGAACCACTGATGGTGCTATCCTTCTGGTGGTGTTGTATCTTCTGGTGATGGCGTAGGAACCACTGATGGTGCTTCTGCTCCTGTTGTTGTATTTGCTGTTGTCGTATTTGATGGTTTTACTGTTACTGGAAGACCACATATATGTGATTCAGTTGTATTAACAGGATTGAGTTTTGATAATGGATTATTAGGATTACATATTGCATCTTTTTGTTGTGGTGTTAACGTCACGTTTCCTACTGTCACGTTTCCTTGTGTTAGATTTCCTTGGCCTTGAGCAATACGAAAGTTTCCAAATTCTGTTAATGTTACTATAGCTGCAGCAAGGATGATTACTATAGTTAGAACATTCAGAGATGTCTCTTTTCTTGACATAAGTTATTCAAGAAGAGAAGAAAGTGGAGATATATAAAAGCACTCCTTTGGAGAGTTGATTAATCATGATATTACTTCTGACATTATTGGTTCTAATTTAGTGGACATAGCCAAGATTGATATTGGCTGTGATGTTGTCGCTATCCATGTTTTTTGGTGCTGTTACTTATTCTCAAATTCCTCTAACCTTGCAAACATTGTCAGTTACAATCTTATCTGATAAAAATGGCTGTCTTCCAGTTATCTTTTATTTGATCATCTAACCCCATTAGCTTTTAGGTTTACGAGCTATTGATATAGAAGATGGTGTATATACAATCATGATGATGAAGAATAATGATAATAGATCTATCCTTATTGACAACCAACCATCCTTCGTTCCAAGGTGTTTCTAATCAAAAATGACATTGTGTGAAAGATGTACTAAAAAAGAAGAATACCATACCTGTTCAGAATGTAACCAGCACTTGTGTATGACCTGCTTTAACACAGTTCATTTTGGTATAAATGCTCCAAGAGCTGGTAGCTCTATGGTGTATAACAAATGTGTTTTCTGTGGTGAAATATATGCAACTAACGCGAAAGGTTGTGTTTGTGGAAAATGTACGGTTATACTTAGTTGGGGTTCAGGAATGAATTATCTTGCTGCTGTAAATAGAGTATCGGAGTTAATAAGGACAAATAAACTTGATTCAAAGCTAAGAAACGAGAATTATTGTAAGACTAACTTTGGTTCTCATGCTAGCCAAGTAATAATGGATGCAGTAGATAGTTCCAGAATGCAGTAGTAATTAATTATTTTAATATTGGCTGGCTTTGTTATCGTAATGGAATGGCAATAAGTTTTGCATCTATTATTACCGATGAAATAAAACAAAACAAAAAACACTCACCAGTATATAAGGGATTACATTTTCGTCACTTATTCTACTAACTTCATTAGTTATTGACTTGATAACTGTGATTTCCTACCTACATTATTATATTTCATTAATTCATTTACTAACGAGCACAATTGGAAAATAATCCTTGTTCTATCACTGGCTGTGTCTACATTATATCCTGGCTCTTTTCAAAAGATTAACGGGACATGATTATTGCTATGATGTCTTACAATCCAGCTTTAATTTGATTGTTTAAGATCTCTCTGTCTAGCAATGTATAAACTATCTATACTGCATAATGAAAATATATCAAGTTGAAGCATATTAAGCCTCAAAATGAGCCATAGCAATTTTTAAAGGAAAAATTGGACCAATGCCGATAACTATGGCTAAAATATAGACTTGAATGGAGAAGCGATCAAGTTCGGCAACTTGTACTTAAAGGATATAACCATTATGAGATGACAAATATTTTCTGGATAGTAATTTTGAATTAAGGCACACATATATAAAAATCAAATCAGAAGAGCCATCACCAATTGGCTTCTTCTTTTGCTTTATAAGTGTACTATTTAATTATAACACTGTGAATGCCGACTCGTAAGAGTCAGCTTTACAAGAGACTGCGAATATACTTGACTGAACAACAAACAATACGAATATCTGTGTCATTGCTCAACCCGTTTTAAAGAATGACCTTCATTATCCTCGTAATATTTTCAACTCATCATTCATTTCTCGATTAGTTAACAGAAGAGATAAGAGCAATATTAAACAAATATGTAAACGATATAGATGTCAATGACTAAGAAAAAGGATTTAATAATACAAGAAGAAGTAGATAGATTCCTAAAACGTGCCTCTGATAATAATACTAATAAGTCAAATCAAGAACAGCTTTTAAAGCTTTTACAAGAGATACAAATTATCTTAGACGAAGTATCATTTGAAGATTCTATAGATGGTACAAGAATACGTGTTAACTATGGTATAGAGATAAGAAGAAAGGGAGGAGGAGAAGAAGAACAAGGAGAGAATATTGTTAGATTTCATTATATTAAAGAAATCCCTATCGATTATAGCAAAGTGCCTATAAGTTTTGGAGGCAATGCCAATACTACTACTCATGCGTCCGATAATGATATTAATGAAGATTATATAATAACAGAATCATATGGTATTTTAGAAGAGACCTGTCCCACTCTATATGAAATTCTTGGACTTTTGAAAAGGATTTATTTTATGCCAGAAGACTTTTCTAACAGATTGACTGTCGAACGTATCCATAAGCTAAGAAATATGTTTAGCAAGGATGAGATACTTGCTTTTCCATCAGGAAGCCTTGATGATAAAGCCGGCTTAATTCCTATTTGAAATAGAGGATATAATGATAATAATATAATCAGCTTATATACTAAATGTAGGAATATGTTTCCTATATTTGAATTTTTGAAGGAAGCTAAAAAGATAGCTACAATGGTATTATTTCTAATGATGCAAAGATAGTTAATGAGTTATGATAAATAAAATAAAAAGAACAATTACGAAAATGACTTGTTGAATAGTTTTATTTGCTGATTAATGAAATATGTGTTATGTGAGTATTTTTTAATTTAGTTCAAGGATATTCTTCAGACCTTTGAACCTATTTATGATTGTCACTTCTGTATGCTTTAATCATAAATAGGAATAGGTTTAGTCATGTTTTCAAATTTGTCAAACAAAGCATAAGCAAACCTATGGTTAAGAAACAAAATGAACAGCCCATCTATCATCATATTTTCAATTGCAACACTAATTTCTTCATTCTTGATAATGTGAAAATAAGATAAGGCGTCAGTTACAAGCATCGGATTCGTCAATTCATAATTATCTAAAATGCTAAACACAAATGATTCAATATATCCTAGAAAACTTAGATCATGTTGTTTAATCTTGGATTTGAAAATGCTTACAATAGTTTCGTCCATTTCTTCCACATCACCATCATATTTCTTTGTTCTAGATGCCACGATTGGTGATGAAAAAGTTCTCCCTCCTTGATTAAGTACTCGATTATATTCTATATCAAAATAACCGTTTAATTTGAAGAATTCTTCAGTTCCTCTTAATAATTGTTCATCAGTCAACCAATTAGTATCTCTTCTATTTTCATTCATCCTCGCAAAATAAGATCTAGCACTTATCATTCTTGTATTCGGCAATTATTAATTCTTAGTCATTCTATCTCTTCCTGATAATAAACTCTTATGTTATACATATTCGCTATGAATTACTTTGCAAAGCCAAGTTAAAAACTTCCATCATCCACCGAGTATTATATCAAGTCAGTATGAGAAAAAGGCTAAACAAAGAGAAATAACGTGACTCTTTGTATGCAGGTACCGAGCACCATGCAGTTAACTACATTGGATTCGCATACTAAGTCCAATATTATACAACAAAAAGAATATTCATCACATGGATTGGAATTTTTTGTGATTTCCTCCTAATTCTAGAAAATATATTGCAAATATGAAAAAATGCACTGCTCAAGGTTTTTTTAACGTATTCTGATAAATATTTAGATTTAATGTAAGATAAAATATGAACCCAAGTCAATTTCTGTATAACCAGAAATATATCAAAGCTATTAATATTAGTAGTAAATATATAAAATTATATCAATAAACTAAAGAATGTTTGAAGATAAATGCCTTTTGAAAGTGTAGTTTTGAAGATGATATATTAAAGATATCTGTAGGATGAATGAATCATTACTTTATACCAAACTCAATTAATCACATTATCTTTTATCTTTGACATTTTGCATATACATATGCTGTGTCAATTTGTTGATCATTAGTCCAAAGCGTTGGCAGAGTAAGGCATTCTATTATATCAAGATCAAAGTGCTCAATAATTTTACCCCAACCCCACTTTGTCTTATCTCTTGTATATTCTTTCATAATGTGGCTTCCCATAAAATTAAAACCTGCGGAATATTTTAACTGTGCAATTTCATTGATTTTGGTAAGTAGGCTAGTTGCAAGTATTTCACCTGATTCAGGTAAACCTGAAATAAAAAACATGGGTCTTGAGAGACCTATTGAACTATACTCGATATTCGTTGCATCTTCATTTAATATATCATATCGAATATTAGTTAAATTTGAGATCCTGTGTTGGAGATCTACAAGAGCACTATCAATTTCTATTCCCACTGACTTCATGCCTATCAATTTACTACAATAAGCTATCCTGCCATCTCCAGATCCAATATCTACGGCTTCTTCAAATCCTAATCTTTTAGCTCCTAATGACAATGCATACGCAGATAGTATCCAGGTTGGATAGAAGGGTTGATAGTTTGCATCATATTTCTTACTGCTTAGCCAGTAATCATTGATGTCACCTTCGTAAGATCGACATGGAATACCAAGTAAGTCTATATCAGACGATCTATAATAAATCAAGTTACTTTCTGCAAAGTCATTTAGTCTGGACAGTATTCTGTTCTCAATTGGCAATGTAGGAGAATACGATAACGGGATGATCTCATATACAACGCTTCTTGGTTTATGAATTTTTATGAACTCATTCTTTAGCTTTACAATAGATCGTGAAACTAAATCTTCTTCGTCCATATATTATTCTACCATTGATAACGTATAGAATTCTCCCTAAAATGTACATTCTGCACTAGGCCTAAGCCCTCGTCTGTAGCTTTTATGATTACAAGTTTTGCAAGCGTAGATTCTCTTACGTTTATATGTATAAAGAATATCGGGTTCTTCGATTATATGATGCACTGTCTTTGCCATGCATCTATCACAGAAGCGTATTTCAGAGTTCAATACCAATATATAATACACAGTCTCCATTAATCAACTTAATGATGATCTAGTAATATATTGACGAGATTTGTATACATCCTTCCATTAACTGAAGACAATTTTGTGCAGTATGCAGGTTTATAATTATATCATAGTAATTGCAATGATAAATAATAATTTAATTAATTGAAAAGGTACTAGGCACCAAAATGCAAGTGCACGAATATGATGACAAAGATAAAAAGAGGATTGTGAAGAGCAAGATCAGGAAGAGTAATGAAGATATAAACACTAACTACTACAGCAATAGCAAAATATATCGCTACAATTTGGCATAGATGATGTAAAGGTATTCATAGACCCACTCTCCAGAGTGGCTACTGCGCTAGTTCACACATATCTAATCCCACACATATTTGGATATTATAGCCTTTGAGAGAAGCAAAAGATTAGTTATCCAAGGTTTGTTAGATCTTATAGAACTTGCACAGCAATAATAAGTGTTGATCTGATAATATTTAGCCACCGATATTTGTTATTGCTTTTATCACAATAAGATTTCGCAGCAACTGCAGCACTAGCTGGTATAGTTACTATCCAAGCATAGATTATGAGTTTCCCAGTTCCTCATCTAACTGCAGATAATCTCTTGGTTGCACCTACACCCATGATAGCACCTGAAATTGCATGGGTAGTACTTACAGGAATTCCAAACAAAGCCTTTGATGTTAGTACAGCTCCGCCTCCTGTTTCAGCACAAAACCCTTGATAGGGGCCTTAGATCGGTTAATCGGAAAGCCATAGTTTTCACAATTCTCTATCCAACGAAAAAAGTCCCTAAGGCTATTGCAGATGCTGTGGCAAGTATTACTGGAACTGGTATGGCAAAAGATTTAGACTGCAATATTCTACCTGCAATCAATAATGCAGTAATAATACCTATTGTTTTTTGTACATCATTTGCTCCGTGGGTAAGAGAAAAAAATGCAGATGAGGCTATTTGGAATTTGCCAAATATCTTATTAACTTTTGTAGGCCTTGCCTGATGCAAAAAATACATGATTGCAATAGCAAAAGCAAATGCAATTCCAAAACCTAGCATTGGTGAGACAATCATAAGCGTTAATGTTTTTTCAACTACTGCCATAACAATAGCTTTACTGCCTCTAGCTATTAATCCTGAACTAATCAGGCCTCCAATTAACGCATGGCTACTTGATGATGGCAGCCCAAACTACCAGGTAATTAAATCCCAAACAATTGCTCCTATCAGTCCAGCAAAAATAACATATACAGTAGAAAATTCTGGTTGTATAATTCCCTTTCCAACTGTTGGCGCTACAGCAGTACCAAATACAAAAGGACCAATAAAGTTTGCTATGGCAGCCATCGTCACAGCTTGTATAGGCTTTAGAACTAGAGTTCCAACAACAGTAGCTATCGAGCTTGCCGAATCATGGAATCCATTTACAAAATCAAAAAAGAGTGCTGTTGTTACTATTCTATAAACGAGAACTTGTAGTTCTATCATTGTATGATAACACGGTCATCCATTACCATATTTCAGGGCTATATCCTCTACAACATCAGCAACGTCTGCACAACGATCAAGTGCACCCTCAAGAGTCTCATAAATTTCTTTTAGCTTTATTATTTCGATAGGATTATTGTTTGTTTTAAATAATTCTGCTATAGCAGTACGGTAGATAGTATCCGCTTTATGTTCATAGTTTACTATATTTTTAGAATGATCGATCAAGTCACTAGCACTTTTCAAGTTTCTTATTCGTGTTATCAATAACTGAACTTCTTGGGAAGCTGAAAGTAATATCTTTGAAAGTTCTATCATGTATGGAGTAGGCGCCTGTATAGTAAATAGCACAAATCTATTAGCAACTCCCTCCGTAGCATCTAAGACTTCATCTATAGCACTAGTTAGCTTGGATATATCTTCTGGATCTAAAGGGGTTACAAATGTTTTATCTAGAATTGTAAATAATCTATGTGTAATTTGATCTCCTTGATGCTCAAGGTCTTTTATTATCTTGTATCGAGATTCGCCATCCATCTTATAACTTGACATGAATTCAACCAAATATGAGGTTGCTTTTACTAAATTTACAGCCTGCTCTTCTAATACGTCAATGATCTCCTTATCATTGGAACGCACCCATGATAGAAAACCTCTATTCACTCTTCAACGTTAGTTTTGCTGGGCTAATATGTGTACCTATGAAAAACACAAATGTATTATAGATTGATATATGTATGTATATAAAATTAGAAGTTTGCTGCATGTTTGTAGCATACCATTAACTTATAAGGGCACAACATTGAGGGGAATAATGTATAACATGTCAAGACAAGATCCAAATCCATCTCCATATGGAGCATTGCAATATTATCAAATTCATTACATCATTACTGATACCGTCTTTCCAAATCCTGAGTCACTTTTGGCAAAGTGCAAGCCTATTAACAAGGGTCATTTTGGAAACAAAAGAGTAGTTGACATAAGGTGGTGGGGTGGAAGACTAGCTGAAATCTTGCAAGAAGATACAGAGCTAAAAGAAATGCTGAAAGAGGTCTTACAGAAGGAAGGCGAAATTAGAATTGATCCTCTTGAGGATCATGTTCGTATTTATAGCAAATGGAAACACGAAGACGATCTTGAATTTAACCCTAAAGTGTTGGATGTAGTAGATAGGATAGCCTCACATATACAAAAGTTAAAAGGATAATATCAATTTAATAATTCAAATAGATATACATAACGGTATTAAAAGTGACAACAATAAAACATTGCCTTTTTATGTAACAAAGAAATTCTTTTACCAAATATCAGTTATTGAGCTTTAAGAGCAGCTACTATGAATTTATATTGTTCTTTTTAGATATCTTTGTAAGACTAAGCCTAACTTTCGGCCTAGTTCTCAAAATATATCAACAATAATTAAAAAACTTGATTTGTTATTTCTATTTCTCCGGTTTCCTCTTCTTGCTTTTCTTCTAGCCGATCCTCGTCTTCTCAATACTCAGGTCGGTTTGATTTTGTCACCTTCTGGTTTTAGTCACACTGAAAAGATTAACCATGATGATTAAATTAGCTAAAGAGATGCTTAGCACCTTGGACTATATACTGTACTGCAATTGCAGCAACCAAAACTGCAAATATCCTTGTAAATATCAGAGAACCACGTCTTCCAAGCAGCTTGTAAATGGGATTAACTAATCGTAGAATGATATAGGTAATGATAATCACAATTGAGATAGATAACATTGTTACTATCAAGCCAGCACTTTGAAATGAAATCATAACTGAAGTTATGGCTCCTGGACCAGCAAGTAAAGGAAAGGCCAATGGAACTACTCCTGACTCGCCAGCCTCTCTTCCTGTTCCACCACCAAATCTCCATGCACCATGAGTCAGCAACTCAATTGAGACAATAAACAATAAGACCCCTCCTGCAACCATGAAGCTATAAATAGTTATTCCAAATATAGCGAGTATTTGAGTACCTGCTACAGCAAAGACAATAAGCAGTGCGGCTGCTGTAATGATGGCGATTTTTGAGACTGCCTTTCTTTCGTTCTTTTCCATCTTTTCAGTAAGAGCAATAAACAGAGGAACGTTACCCACAGGATCAATTACAACAAAAAGAGCAATAGTAGATTTAATCAAGTTTTCAAAAAAATCAGGTGGAATTACAAAAACTGGCAATGACAATGGTTGTAATGATGATGATAATGACAGTAATAATTGAATTTTAAATATGGCAATAATTCCAATGAACATTCTACGTACTGTTAATTGCTATTGTGGCAAGCCAGGTATTAGCATTCACCTTGTTTTTTCACCTTCAAACCTGATTGAGTATCTTTTATGACTCGGATACATCTTCTGTATCCGCTGTAGCAGCAGGAGCTGCTTCATCCAAGTCTCTACTTCTATCAGTCTGAATATGCATCTTAGTTGCTTTGGCGATTGCCACTTTTTGAGGTCGTTTATCAAGATTTCTATTTGCAGCTTTTGATTTAGTTTTAATTTCATTCTTGTTTTTTCTCTTGTAACTTTGACCTTTAGCTCCCTTATGCTTTGCAGTTTCTTTCTTTTCTCCAAATCTTCTTTTTATGGCCATGGATAGTATACTATCGTTTACAATGATATTATACTATTTAAAATTAGCAACAACTCACAAGCCTTCGGTATTCTGTTTAGCATAAAAAATCAATAATCTTTTTGAAAATCAGTATTGCTATTATTCTTGTCTTTATCGTTAGTATGTTCTTCTGTTTCTTCTCTTTTCAGAAGATTGTTGACATATACTACTTCTTGATGTCTCTCCTCACTTTCAAATTTACTACGAAGAATAGATAAGGCATGAGATCTAGTCCATCCTTCTTTTTTCATCATCTCATCGATCATTTGTTCAACTTCTCTTTCAAGACTCATTTTGAATGAACCTACTATAGTTTTATAATTAGCAGTATCATAAATAATTTAGGTTGCATGGGATGGTCTATGATCATTTTCGTGAATTATTGTTAGTTTTTAGACCAAAACTCCATATCACACAAAAGTTAATGTAAGCAAAGTACGCGTATGACAAATTTTGAATTGTATTAAAATACTACTTAGTGTTATCAGATTATATATAAAGTACAATACTTATATGTTCTGGGTACATGCAGCTGATCTCATAAATCTATCATTCACAGTTAAATAATAAAAAGAGAGAATGATGACTATGATTTGTTACTAGTATTCTGCTATTTCCATTCCCATACTTTAGATGAAGTATTTCCTTGCTAGTCTGTTTCATATTCAAATACCCCTGCCAAATTGTTAAGGAAAGCTAGTTTCCCATTTGAAGATGCACTAAATAACAATGATCCTGTAAATCTTATCTTTCCTGAGCTAGTAAATCTTCCTACTCCTTGTCCAATCCAAGTGGCCATGTCATGTCCGTCTTTAGTCATTATCATACCTTGACCTTCACCATATATTGCTCCACCAGACCTAGGAGTAGACCGGTATGTACCTATTTCAGTAGTTTCTACGTCATTATACTTTCCAATCGTAGAGAAAGAAGTTTCCATCTTCGGTATTCCCTCTACAACATCCAACACTCTTTGACTAGTTATCTTGCCTTTATCTTCACCTATTTGATCTCCTAACATAATATTTAATCGAATATGATAAGAAAGTCTTAATCTTTAAGAAGTTATATAGTTTATTGAATGAAATTATTTCTTTTTCTCTTTGCTGTAGTTGTTTTGATTCTGATTTTGATTTTGTTTTTGAGGTTGCACTGCCAAGTGTCTTTTCTTCATTCTCTCCGTTAACTTCCTCTCCTTCTCCTTCTTCTTTTATCTCTATAACCAATGATTCTGCTCTATCAACAATCAAAGTTTTATTCCGTATATCCGAATTGTAATTAAAGCATCTTACATTAAGACCATTTATTTTCTCTAACCTTTGAAAATCCTCTCTACTATATCCATCAGCTTTTGGCATTAAAATTCTAGCACTAACTTTATTTTTTGTCATCACATCCTCTAATGCTTGGATAATTCCTAATCTCTGTTGGTTACGGAAAGCTTTGGTGGAAGAAAATATAAATTCTATTGTAGATACAGCTGAAGATAGTAATTTAAATTCTAATTCTAGAACCTTCTTTGGATTATCTCTTATAATTTCAATTGTTTCTGATGATGTTCTAGTTGTTGACAATACATTCCTGCGTGTTTTACATTCTTCAAAGTGCAAAATAGGTAATATCCAACTTACCCACCGTTATCACGATATACATTCAGTTTTCGTTCCTTTTTCAAAAAGATAGGGAAAGATATGACACTTAAGTGTTATGATTAGAAAATATTTGAAACATTGTTAATAATATTGACGATAAATTATAGCCCCTAGAGCAAGAAGACTAATTTCGCTGTCTCTCCAAACCGCACCTGCTAAGCATTTTAAAGGCTGTGAGTGGAGCAGCAGCGACACTATTACAGCTTCTAATTCATTAATTTTAAAATCCTTTATGAAAGCATTGTCTACATATAA
>Ga0157285_10000052_pt1 | contig 11435 bp, 12 predicted proteins | sample NitcycUS074202C1_FD_108400 | JGI IMG/M metagenome (GOLD analysis project Ga0157285, IMG submission 108400) | Soil microbial communities from Arlington Agricultural Research Station in Wisconsin, USA - Nitrogen cycling UWRJ-S074-202C-1 | ecosystem: Environmental > Terrestrial > Soil >... | reverse complement strand
CGATGTCTTTTTCTTGAATGTTAGGAGGACATTTTTCAAGTGCTGCATTGAGCTTGTCCGTATAAGTTTGATGATGTTTTGTATGGTGTATCTCCATAGTTCTTGCATCAATATGTGGTTCTAACGCATCGTAGGCGTATGGTAATGGAGGTAATTCATATTTTTTCATGTTCATTAAATCAAAGTTGAAACTATTAACCTTTCTGCTATGCATACTCAGGTACTAAAGACTATTTATAGTGATAATAAGGTAATAGTTTAATAGCTTTTTGCATAATAATTAGAAGATTAAGTCAGAAACGTATTTATTTAAAACTGATTAGTTGTTTATTTTGTATCACTATGGTCATTAATGAGAAATTACTTCAAGCCAGAAAGAAAATCTCTGACAGAAGGCCTAGATTTGTCAGGCAGGAGAGTTGGAGATATGATCGTTTGGCTGAGAACTGGAGAAAACCAAAAGGCAAAGATAACAAAATGAGAAAGCAAGTATCTGGCGTACCGTCACTTGTCAAGATTGGTTATAGAGGACCAAGAGCAGCAAGAGGACTTCATCCGTCGGGATATACAGATAATCTTGTTTTCAATGTAAATGACGTTGTTAAGCTAGATGCAAAAAAAGATGCCGCTAGGTTAGCACATACGGTTGGAATAAGAAAAAGAAAAGAAATTATTGAAAAGGCCGACAGCATTGGTATTAAAATACTAAATGCTGGCAAACTCTCACCAAAGAAGAGCGATAAAGAAAAAGAGCAAGAAGAGGAGAATTCTTAATGGTAGTAAACATAAGAAAAAAAAGGGAGTTAATTGCAAGAATGCTAGGTGTTGGTGTAAACAGGGTTAGATTTGAACCCGACAAACTTGATGACGTAGCCGATTCTATCACCCGGGAAAATATACGTGCTCTGATAAAGAATAGGACTATTTGGACAGTCAAACCAAGAGGAATATCAAGAGCGCGTGCTGAAGCAAAACTTACTATTCGAAGAAAGCACGGAATAGGTCCAGGTTCAAAGAAGGGTAAGAAGACAGCGAGGATGGGTAAGAAGAAAATTTATGTGGATAAAGTAAGATCAATGAGATATAACCTGAAGGTATTAAAAGACAGAAATGATATTAACCGAGAGGTATATTGGTCACTTTACAAGAAAGTTAATGGCGGCCAGGTAAGATCGTTGTCTCACTTAAGAGATCTCGTAAAACAATCCAAGGCTCGTTAGGATTTTATTTTTATTTTCTCTTTTTGAAAAAGTACTCTACATGTTCTAAAATCTTTCATACTCCCCATTTTAGAAATTTTATCCTTCTTTTTTAAGCAATTCTCTTTTTACTTCCGATCCGTAGGCATATCCTCCTTCCTCTGCTTAGCATTTGATTTAATTATCCTTCACAGGATAGACTCGGTCGAAAGCTTCTTTTAGCTTTGGAACCGTTTCATAATCTTGAATTTCTTGTGGGTTTACCCACCTTAATTCATCATGCTCCCAATCAATCCTGATTACATTTGTATTTGAATGAAAAAGATATGGATGTACAATCCAGAGTATATCTGGGCTTTTCTCGCTTTCTATAGCTTCTAAAGGTCTGCCGGTGCAAAGAAGCTTTATTTTTTCATTACTTAACCCAGCTTCTTCTTCAATTTCCTTCAGGGCCCGTGCCAGAGGATCTTCGTTTTCTATATACCCACTTATTCCAGCCCACATTGTCTTCATAGTTCTTACCATTTGGCTACGCCTGAGAAGTAGGATTTTTCCGTCATGTTCTAGAAAAACCGTAACTACGTTTATCCTTTTTTGTTGTCTTGTAGCCATTTCCTATAGTAATAATACAACAATAACTATATAGTAATATTGCACCTTCCAATCGCTTGTCACTATAAAATAGTTAGAGTAATACTAGGCATAGGTATTTGGCCCATTTGATATAATAATGAATATTGATTTGATGGTCATGAACCAGTTATAGTGGGGTAATTTTTCTAAACCTTAGTGACTAATTTATTTTTAGTTGGTCGATTTTTTAGGACCAGGTTTTTGATTTTTCTGATATCTCATCAAACTTTCAATACATTAAGTCCTGTATTTTGTACCAATCTCATTATCCTATCCTTTTCTTTTCCAAGTCCTTTCCAGTCAACTATTATATGAGTAACTTTTTCCACGCTCTTTACAATCATTTGATGTAGCATCTTTTCATCAATTGACTCTAAGTTATGTCTAGCAGCCACAGCAGCGAGACCAAACTCAGTCTCCAACAACAATTTGTTAAATTTTATAGGATAATGTGTCCCTCCTAAACCGATTCCGACTTTTTCACAATGCTCCTCCAATCCATTTGCAATGATATTTAACATACAGTCGCATATAACAGAAGCAGCGTTTCTGTCAACCCATTGGCTTTCTGTTGAACCAATTTCGGTAAAAAGGACTGGCTTTTTTAATGATGTAGGCCCATGATGAGATGCTTCTACAACAATATCATAGCCTGGAATTGAAGACCTGACATTGGTGATCCTTTTGAGGAATTGTTTTTGTAAATATGGATACGATATCGCTATTTCTCGCGGGTTTCCGCCATAGTGATTATCTAAACCATAATTGCCTGTACAATGACAGGTCAGAGTAGGAATTCCACTTTCAGATCTATGTCTACTAAGAAAAATAAATGCCTTTGAGTGAGGATATCTTTCGTCCAAATCTTCTAGATAGAGTGAACTTTTGGCAGAAACGTAGAGTTCAACGTTTTTGTAGACTTTTGATTTAAGGGAATTGTTATTATCATCATATGTTGAAAAACCTTTGTTATCTCTCAAGTAGTTTACCATAGTCATACTTGCCAAATCCTGTTCTGAAGCAACAAAAGTATAGTAGTAATGCAATACGGTCCCTTGGAATGTATTATTACATATAAAGGAAGCTTATTAAATTAGGTGTAGAAGAAAATGCTCGCAGTTTTTCATAATATATTTCACCCAGGTATACACCAAGGCAAAAGAATCGGAGCATTCATCGTCGACAAGTGAAAACCAAATATTCAAAATTGACAAAAATGATGGGGAAAAAGAATATTTTGCACGAGAGCGTAAGCTGATGAAATCGAATGATGGAGAATCAACATAGCCAGCTTTCCTGTATTATAAGCACAAATTTCTCAGAGCAGGACAAAACTTTCCTTGATATATTTGAGGAAAGTAACAGGATACTCATGCCAGTTGAGGAAGATGAGTTATCATTACATTATAGTAGTAATTATAGAGACATTAAACTAACTCTACATGAAGAGATAGCAATAGTTTATGAAGACCACCAGATAGTAGGGTTTATCGCCTAGAAATCCATTTTAGTGAAATTTTATTACTACCCACCTCTTCTAGCTTGGTGTTCATAATTTTATCACTAATCCAAGAGTACATTGAATTCCTTGAGCGATACACTTCGTTAGTTTTGAACTGTTATAAAATTTTCGTAAATAATTGTTAAAAATGATGAATTTCATCATAAATATTAATGCTTAAAAGTGAAAAAAATACACATCATTGTTCATTGGACATATGATATCACCTATATTCTCAAATCTATAAAATGAACGATAAAAAGCGAAAAATGAGCACGATTACAGATAAGTTTGATATTAGCGATTATCTTGTAAAATAAAATCCAATAAGCTCTCAAACTCTACAGATGCAAGGCAACACACCTTATCGGCAGCACCATAATAAACAAATAATTTTCCATCAATAATGCACGCACCTGTTGGAAAAACGACATTATTAACGTCACCATTTTTCTCATATGGTTCCTTTGGTTCTAAAATAGGAGTTTTTGTCCTCCCAATTACTTTACTAGGTTCATTCAAGTCAAGAAGTGCGGCACCAGCTCTGTAAAATCTATCTTTATCTACACCGTGATATATCAAAAGCCATCCATATTTTGTTTTTATAGGAGGCGGTCCGGCTCCAACCTTTAGCGCTTCCCAGTCCTGTTCGGGTTTAAGAAGCAATGTATGTTTTTCAAAGTTTGTCAATGAGCTGCCTTCACCAAGCCAAATGCTTGGCCTGCTGACACCGAACTTTGAACCAACCCAACTGCTTGGTCTATGTAAAAACAAGTATATATTTTGATTCGTCTTTTCTGAAAAAAGAACAACATCCTTATTATCTGATCCTTTGTTGGTTATGATCCCAAGTCTTGTATAATCGCTAAAATCAGTTGTTGTGGCCAGCGCAGTTGAGGCTATGGGCCTTTGGTTTACATAAGTTGAAAGTACAACGTAGCTAAGATATAGTTGATGATCAATCTCTGCTAGCCTAGGATCTTCGACACCATATTTTTCATATTTTTCGGTAGGGGCCAACGCAATCTTATTTGTTCTATTAAAATAATAACCATCTGTGCTGAAAGCATATCCAATTCTTGATATATAATTTTCATATTCCCCTATTGCCCTATAAAGCATATGAATTCTATTTCCGCTGTATGATACTGCACAGTTAAAAACCGCTTTCGATTCCCACCAATTAGATTCACGTGGAGTTAATATAGGATTTTTCCTATACCTTTCTAAACTCACATTCTTCATATACTATCCATAGCCTACATGTTCATATATGCATGAAGGTGAATTTACTCTCCAATGCAATTACTAGCAGAAATATGGTTGGATCCATACTTTAACTCCTCTGCGTTTGCTATTATAATAACATAATGGTTTGCTCACCTTTAACAAAATCGTTGAGATACAAATCCTGTGGGTAAATTAGCGCTCGCGAAGATAAAAATTATTTGAAAAGTTCGTTGTATCTTTCCGCTGATATGTCTGAGTATACTTCTTTTGCTGTCTTATCTTCAACTTTCACACCAGCACTCATACAAGATCCTATTACTTCTTTTACTACTCCTTTTATATCCTTAGCATAAGAGATTTCGATCTTCATTTTAGCAATTTTAATAGCACTAGCCATAGTTATACTTCCTGCATAATTTATGCCAGCCGTACCTGAACCTTTAAGTATATTTGCCTCTTTGGCAATCAAAGCTGTAGTTGGAGGAATTCCAACTTCAACTGTGAATTTCTTGGTCTCAGGATCAACTTCGACTTTTACAGGAACCTTCATTCCCGGAAAATCCTTAGTTTTATCATTAATCATATTTACAACTTGCAATACATTTATGCCCAGAGGACCTAGTGCGGGTCCTAGTGGTGGACCTGCATTGGCTTCGCCACCACTAACCAGAGCAGATACCGATTTCTTATCACCCATAATTCAAAGTAATATTTAACCTGAAATATAAATCTCTTCAATATAGATTTTAGATTTCCTGGTTGAACGTATTATTATTATATATATAATTATTAATAACCATATAACTTTGCTAGATTTTGTTTAAATTTTCATTTTCATCTTTTTAGCTATTGAAAATGGATCTTCAAACTTCCTACGTATTTAGGATGGTATAATAGATATTGAAAGCTGCCTTGATGAATACTCTTTGAGTTATCTGGTGAAATTATATTTGGCTATACGTAACTATTTTAAGTATAGAACGTGTTACCAATGAATGATAACATGATTAACAATCTATACCAATGATCATAGTGTATAAGAAGAAATTTGTAAAAAAATTCTTTTTTTGGGTGTGACATAGTGACTCTCAAAGATTTAGCTACAAATATACACTAATTGAGTGCGATAAAACAGATAACTATTATAAATATTGGTAATGATTTAAACTGTAGTAAATTTTCAGTTTAATATCAAACGCATCTGCCTACAATTATAGCTTTTGAAATGCTCCCAATAATCCTAAGAACAACTTTTATTTTGAATTGATGTCAGTAGTAAAATATTTTTGCAGTTAATGACTAATGCGTTATCCTTTTCAAATAGTTTGCGTCCACTGTTACAGGAATTTGGTATGGTGAGTCAAGCAATACTACTGTGGCTTCCTGTTTTTCATAATCAACCCTTGTAATTTTTGCTTTCATAGCCTTAAATGGACCAGCAATAACTTCGACTGTATCATCAACATTAAGCTCGGACACCACTGGCTTTTTCACAAGGTATCCTTCGATATCTTTGAACGGTAGTTCTCCACGAATTTGTCCTCTTGCATGTCGAATACCGTATAACGCTTCATAGGCGACGTTCGAGTCTGGAGCTTCAACAATAATATATCCTTTGAAATTATCAAGTACTAGAATTGAACGAATTCCGAGTTTTTTTGCATTGATTTTATTTTGTAAGATATTCGCAACTACATCTTCTTGTCCTCCGGTAGTTCGAATGGCAAAGAATTTTGAATCAGAGGCTGGTTTTGTTTCTTGTTGTTGAGAGCTATTTTGTGTAGTTGTATTGATAGTAGAAACCTGGGAAGCATTAGGTTCTTCAGAGGCAGTATCAGAAGTAGCAGGTTCTTCAAGGGAGTCTTCATCATCGCCGTTTTCATAAACTTCGATAATGTCATCTTCAGTTTCTTTAACGCTATCGCTCATCCTTTGAATTCAATAGGCAATAGTTTAATGCAATTTATAAATTTACTTAACAGATGTAATGCTGAAAGTATGCACTAGCATGAAGTTTTATATGTTTTCTCATACCGATAGTCACATAATCAGTGTCACTTTCTTATGTATTTATCGACCTTGCTCTTCGATGTAATCCTTAAGCTCATCATTACTAACTAATTAAAGGTCTACTAATACAATACATAACTTACAAATACGACCTACGATTCAGAAAATTAATAGAGCGCAAAGAAAATATAATTGACAGATACATCTGATTGGGAATCGATATCCAAAGCGTAGAATTTTTAGTATTATTAAGTAACCCAATTAAAAATCTAATGAACTATTTACAAAAATATCTTTAGATACTCTTTTTATAAAAAGATAACACATTATTATGTAAATTATATGAAATATCGAGGTAGGTCCGAAATAATTGCGGTAATTTTAGAAACTGCTAATGATAGCAGTGGAGTTAACAAGACAAGGATAATGTATAAAGCAGTTTTGTCTTATACACAGTTAAGAGAATATTTGTCGCTTATAATAGAAAATGGCTTAATGGAGTATCTAGAAGGTGAGCATAGATATAGAATAACAGAAAAAGGCATACACTTCTTACAGATATATAATAGGATTAGAGAATTGATTACTACCACAAAACATAATGAAAGAGCATAGCTGCATAATATTCAATTAGCTTAAGCGTTGACATATGATGCTATCTTTATGTTCCTTTTGAAATATACCAGCTTGATAGAGACTAGGAATATTACACTTGTAAGGAATCAGATACTCGATGAAGACATCTGCTAGGTTTATAAAATTGTGCTATTAACTCGCAAATGTAACGAATGGCTTTACTACATCCTATAAGCAATTCTCAACCCTTATGGTCAATAAATGATCTTAGCATGTAGGTTTCATTTTTTATTTTCGTTCTCATCATTTCATGAAAATCCCGATGGACCTAGATGCTCACGAGGAAATAATTAAAGGTATTGTTATATTATAGATTTCATGTCATATAATACCTTATTAGAGCTGTATGTTTTTCGATGTTTTGATGCACTAGAGAAGGCGAATGAGCACCAAATGAAAGATACAGGACAGTGGATGTTATTGTAGACACGCTGCTGCCTCTACAAGCATATACTATATACTAACGACCTGTATGTTGCTCACCAAGATATATCCAGTTTGAGGGATAACATATACCTCGTTGAGTGTGTCACTATAATAATGGATAGAATATACGAGAAGAAGAAGCAGGCAGTTGAAAAATTCATCAGAAAATATGGAAAAGTAGACCATTCTGTTATTCTAGATGAAATAGACGTAGATTATGATACCTTGATGAAGATAATTTCCGAATTACGCAGGCAAGGACATTTAAATAAATAGCGTGATCTATCAGTTTGAGTTCCATTTTATATTCTTCTTAGTTTCCACAATGACATCAGTTTATCCAAAATAAGGGCTAGCAATTTATATTCCTCAACACCCCCTGCATTGGGTCCTCCCTTAAAGATCATATCTTTGAAAAAGATTGATAATTAATGTATTCTGATACAAAGCTTGCCAAATCTACTGGTACTCATACTATTCAACCACAAAATAGATCAGCCATAATTTGTATGCCTGTGGCTAAAGTACTATATTTCATCCTTGCTTTTCTTAAATTTTAGTTGTACTACACAACAGAGGCACTGGTTAGTAACAATACAATCGCACCAGAGGTATTTCCAACAGAGGCAATACAATCGTCTTGCTGCTTACACACAACAGAGGCATCTGTGTTTAGATTGTGTAGGCGAGAATTTGCCGATAAACCTGATCTTAATAAATGATGGCTCTCGAGAATATGATCGAATGATGTCATATGTTAGGAGCGTGGGATATGCAAACATGACTCATGGGCACAAATTTCTGTGGTATCCATTCATGAAATCAAATAATACGTCAGAGGCTATTAAAGCAACTTTGACTAGTTTTATATATTGCTACTGCAAATTACCCACTTTAAATGGTAATTCATCTATACCTATAAAACAAAGACCTTGGAATGCACTTAATATATAATCCCCTTTTAATCGGTAATTTTATACTGGCAGGCATAAGCATTGAGATTTGGACCTGATATCAAGGACAATTGTAACAACAACAATAATAATTCTTCGTACGCTAAGGGTAAGGTCAATGGTAAATCATTTAGTCTCTATTATAATGATCTTGCGCGATGGTTATTTATTACATTAGCGTTTTCGGGTCTTTTATCTACAGGCTTGTTTGGAATTCCACTTGCACCTAAATACCTTGCAGATAATGAAATTGATATAAGGGCCAGTTTATTCACATTATTCAGTGCGCTAGGTACTATATGGGGAGTGATGGGATATCGTGAATTCACCCGATCTGCGAATCTCGTAAAAGAGGCAAGAGATCTAGCCCGGAAATTAGATCCAGTGATAGGCAATTATGAATATAGCTCTTATAACCCTGAAACTAAAGAATACGAAAATGGATATGCTCCTCTTGGCCCAGTAGATTTCTGGGATAAGGAGACTCAAGTTCCAAGATGGCTTGATAAGGGAAAGTACTGGCATATATTGTTAGGATTTCAAACAGGTAATAAAGAAATTATGTTACAAGTTGTGCAGGACCGAGACCTTCCGTTTACATCCGGCATAGAGAATGTTGCACTTACTTCTAAGGAACCTCTTGCAGGAATTAGCTCTGGACGAAAATCACGAAAGCGTTATATCTATAGAGTAAAAATTCCACAATGGATTGTAATGAACACTGATCGTCTTCGATTTGCAAAGCGAAAGGAAGAATGGAATATTGACGATCTGGGATTGAGCTCTATAATTGCAGACCTTAACAAAAAACTTGTGCTTGCTGCTAATGAAATTATTGAGCGTGAAAAACCACGAATCCAATACCCATGGAAAACTACTGCGTTTGGAATTTATCTTAACAAAAGTTTGCCCCTTAGAATTGTTTACAAGGAGGTTATAAGGCAGTTTCCTGGAGCGAAAAAACGTATTATTGAGGATACAAATACGAATCTCGCAAACATAGAGGAAAATAAATTAATTGCCGCTATAATTGAAGTCGCCATACAGAAAGGAATTCCTACTAATAGAATCGACAACATCAAATCGCTTTTAAGTTTTCTGAAAAATACATATACCAAACAGGGACTTGGAGAAGGCTCGAGTGAGTACCACAACTTCCATCATAGTCTTGAGGTGGCCTATATGAGTTTACAATTGCTGCCAAAAGAATTTCATGGTCATAGTTTCACTTCAAAAGATTATGAGGTAATTCTGATAGCCGGTCTTTTACATGACTATGATCCTGCTCAAACAATATATTCAAAGGTTGAAGTCAATAATGGGACGCGGCAGCCAAAAGGCCCCAAAGTCGCTGGCACAATTAATGAGATATACAAAACACGAATTCTTGATGCTTATTTCACGATGAATGGAATTGAATTTGAAAATTATTTTCGAGAATACAAATCTGCATTATTACCTCCGGTAGAATTTGACACAACGCATCCAGAATATGTCAAGGTAGACACAAACCAGAGACCCACTGAAAGTATCATTGTGGAGGCTTTAATTTGGCGAACCGATTTTCCATACTCCAAACAAAAGATCTCCCAGGAAAAGTTTACTCAACTAATGAATCTACTTGGCAAGCAAAGACAAGATACTGATAAAATTAAGTTATTGAGTGAAATTTTATGGATTGCAGACCTTGCTGTAACTTACATGGGTTCTGACCCGATTAGAGCTTGGGATAGAGTTACCAATCTTTATGATGAGTTAGACCTTCCAAAGGTTGAAGCAGTTTCTAGGACTGATGCATTCTTTTCAGATTTTGCTGAAACTGATCTTTTTCAAGAATTAATCAATATGCGACAGTTCCCCGCTATCTTTAGGCAACGATGGAATATGGTCTATCAATTCTTCCACGAAGGCAACCCTTCAACTCAGCTTAATAGGATAATTAGCAAAACCAGAAATCTATATCTCAAAGTTAACCTTGAAATAGGCATGCGAACAGGCGAGATGCTACAGCAAATCGCTGCCAACAACTGGGCAGAATATTTTATCGGTATTGGAACAGATCAAATAGAAGTATTGCGGGCGAAATCGAAATTTGCTGATTTGGATCCGCCAAACGCCTCAGCTTTCTGGGGAGACATACGGAAATTACTTCCTCATATCTTAGATAAGTCAATTGATAATTTCCTTATAGTTTTACCCCAGAATTTTGTATACTTTTTTACCATGCAAGAAAAATTATCACTTAGATCCTTGTTTGCGTTCTTATCAGCGAAATTAACTGCAGGAGGTACACTACAGCTGCTCACAGATTTAGAAATAAATAATGTCATGTTTAACGATCTAATAGCAATCATAATGGATGCGGGATTTCAAATAGCTCTTGGAAATGTAGGAAAAACGTATTTTCCAAAAGATTGGAAGGACACAAACTTTATTGAAGGACAAATTCCGCAGGTCTTAATCTTTCATCCTAAAAAACAGACCAAGGCTTAGAGATTAAATGGCAAAAGCATACCGTTATAATATCTATATTTCGAACATATAATCAGGGGAGTCCTTTTTTAAATGTGAAGCTTCCAATTCTACTGATTCGATTAAGTTGAACGCAATGGGATTGATAATTATAATATTTTTTACATGTGAACTTCCTTCAAGGTCATATATAATCCAATAAATGTAAAACCTCCTCTTTCTAAGAGGTTTTTAATTATTCGTATTCTTCATCTGTCAGTATTATCATACCTTCTAACCCATAAAAGGTCTTTTCTTCTTTGAAGTAAGTATTCTTATTCACTAATGGCTTATCATACGCTCCTTTTACCTAATCCAATTTTGGTATTTAGCATT
>Ga0157285_10000051_pt1 | contig 11483 bp, 9 predicted proteins | sample NitcycUS074202C1_FD_108400 | JGI IMG/M metagenome (GOLD analysis project Ga0157285, IMG submission 108400) | Soil microbial communities from Arlington Agricultural Research Station in Wisconsin, USA - Nitrogen cycling UWRJ-S074-202C-1 | ecosystem: Environmental > Terrestrial > Soil >... | reverse complement strand
TCCCATAAGGATTTAAATACTTAGAGTTTAATTAGGGAATCCTAACGATCTATCGTAAGAGTAGACAATAGAGGCGACAAAATGAGGAGGAGGGCTATGATAAAAAGAGTGATCGATTTGCAGAATCTGAGACTAGTATCCTTGATAACTAAAGCCACTGTTACTATGACTTCATTTGTTATAATACATCTACTTATTTTTTCCATTTTTTCGTCAAACTATTTGGTTAACGCACAAATAAATAATACAACAGCATCTGCAAATTTAATTTTACCAGCAACGCCTCCTACCAATGCTACAAAACTTAACAATACTAATGCATTTATTGTTTTTTTTAACTTACAAAGAATACAAACACAACTAAGCTTAGCCCAAAAGGCCTTGGAAAGAGGTGATAACTATATGGCGTTTGCTCATGCATATATTCCTCATTCTATCATTTTTCCTTCTATTAAAAATCTAGTTGAGCATGTGGATGATAAGGGTCTTTCTGCTACAAGATTAGAATCTGCTCTGACAGATCTTCCACTTATGATCAAGTCGACAAGTCCGTCAGATATTGTAAGGAACACCATTGTAAAAGATAAAAATTTATTGAATTCTATCTCTGACAAGATAATAGAGCAGGTAGTTAAGTCAGATAGAACACCAATAATGTTACAGACTGCGATGTTCCTGCTGGGCGATGCTGAAAAATCGTATCAATTGTCAAAAGCAGGCATATCCGATAAAAACTATCATGATAGTGGAGGACAAAATAATAAGGGTATACATAACCGCGAATTAACCCAAGTAGATTACGAAAATGCAGCAGGCTTAGTCAATACATCAAGATCAATATATCATCAAATATCTACATCTATAGATAATAATAACAAAAATTCTGAAATCGATCTATCTTTCAATCAATTAGACTACTTAGTCAGAAACCAATCTAACAGTCAATTGGTTTCAAGACTTATCTATTCAATAGAAAAAAATATTCAGGGACAAAGTGTGCTGGTCCCATTTCCTAATCCTGGACTAAGTAATGCTAATACTAATAACAACTCTTCTGGCCCTATTAATCAATACCCACAATATTTTTCAACTATGCGAAAATTGCTTCAAGACCTTGTCATAAACCTTAACAAAGGTGATTATATCAGTGCCGATCGGGCAGCTGTAAGTGCATACTTGGATAATTTTGAATATCTAGAACCTCCAATTGAAAAACATGATTCTAAACTCAAATCAGATATAGAATTAGGAATGAGAGAACAACTGAGGCAGATGATAAAGGAGAAAATGCCCTCTAATAAAATAGCATCATATGTTAACGACGTTATAATATTGAAGCTAGATAAGGCTCAAGCTATCTTGAAGAACGACCTTTCGTATACAGGATCAACAATGAACCAAAATAACACCTTGTTATCTTCTATTACTACAAATGGCAATAGAATGATAACAACTGCTACTAATCCGCTAACTACATCATCAGCAATAGCTGGAACAAATGGAAAACCGTTTGCAGATATACAGACACTAAGCAAAGGTTTTGGGATTTACACAGGAGAAAGACGAAATATAGGACAGGCTTCAGATGCTTCAAAGGTTTCGGTTAGAAATAACATTGATCATATCAGATTAAGCCTAGAAGATATGCTGAAGCAATATAGTAAAGGGAGTTATGATGAAGCAATATCAACTTCACGTTCTGCTTATTTGGACAGCTATGAAAATATCGAAGTTCCGCTACGGCCTATAAACCCCGATTTTACACTTGATATGGAAATAAAATTTGCTGAGCTACGAAACCTTATTCAAGCAAAATCAAGCTATGAAAAAGTACAAGATAAGGCCTTTGAAATCAGGCAAGGCCTAGATGAATCAGAAAGACTTGTATCCGGTACTGGAGTGATAGCTCCTACAATAGCATTTTCGACGTCTTTTTCTATAATATTTAGAGAAGGTTTGGAATCAGCTCTGATTATAGGTGCGATTCTTACATACCTTGAGGCATTAAGAAATGAACGATTCAAAAAACATGTATTTTATGGTATCGCTATAGCGGTCTCAGCAACAGCTGTTACTTGGTTTATTGCTCAATATATCATTGAGATATCTGGAGTTAATAGAGAATTGATTGAAGCCATTGCAGGTATTTCTGCAGTAGCAGTCTTGTTTTGGGTCAGTTTTTGGGTTTTGAATAAGGTTGAGACAAAGAAATGGATTGAATTCGTCAAAGCAAAGGTGTGGAAAGCGACTACCACTGGAAGTGTATTGGTTTTTGTAATGCTCTCTTTCTTCACCGTATATAGAGAAGGATTTGAAACTGTACTTTTCTATCAAGCAATGCTATCTTTTGCAAAATATATGGAATTTTATGTTATAGCCGGATTGGTATTAGGACTTGCTATAATAGTAGGAGTCGTATTTCTTATTAGAAAACTGGGCAAGAAGCTTCCACTTAGGGTTCTATTTGGTTTAACTATGGGAATAGGAGCTTATATGTCAATTGCATTTATGGGGAATACTATTCGATCATTTCAGGAGGCTGGATACATTCCTACAACACATATGATTGGAATAATACCGCGACTAGATATTAACCTGGTAAAGATGACTGGAATTCATCCTACTCTAGAGACCACTGTTGCACAGATTCTTCTGTTATCTATATATCTTATTGGTTCACTTTACATACTTGTATTACAACCAAAAAGAAAAAAGGCCATCGAAATATCGAGGAAATCTATGTCAGATTTGGAAAGAAGTACAAGAGATAGAAGTAAGTAATAAGAAAGAAAGAGAGAGATTGAAAGAATAAAAAACTATGATCGTGTATATGTTCAATTGATCGATGCTTTTAATTCTTGTTTAGGCTTTTTGTGAAATCTATATGTGCATCTTTATACAATGTTAAGCAATATACACTACGAGTATGTGCTTGCTCATTCAGCAAGATCCATATAATATATATATCAATACCGATAGTAATAATGAAAATTAGCAGACGTACATATACAACTAAATTTAATAATGATTAAAGTATCCTCTAACATAGTAGGTAGGTCTATTGGAGAAAGCTGAAACTATCACTAAAAGGAATGAGCGATATAAAGATGAAAGAAAAAACAATGTGCGTATCAAGACTAATGAGGAACAGCTCTATGTTGGAACAGCTGAATCTGAACATATAGAAATGTACCTAAAAGCTATCTGGTGTATACGTGAACGAGGGGAAGAGATTAAGGTTAGCTCCATTGCCAAAGTCCTTAATATCAGACAGCCATCCGTTGTAGAAATGCTTCAAAAGCTAAATGATAGTAATCTAGTACGTTACCAAAAGGGTAGCCTAGTACAATTGACAACAGAGGGCAATAGGATTGGAAAGCAGATGATTAGAAATACACGATTGCTTGAGGTCTTGATGAAAGATGCATTAAGAATGGAAATTGATGAAGAAATGGTTTGTGGAATTGAACACCATATGAAGAATATATTTACAGATGCGCTCTGTACTTTGTTAAAACATCCAAGTAAATGTCCTCATGGTCATGATATCCCGAGAGGACAATGCTGCATCAGAAAATAGCAATCGTTGTACAAACATAGATTTATATCCGTACTTTAAATTCATACGACTTCATAATATATAGCAAATTTTGGTTCATAATGTTTCTTATAGTAAAGTAATTATCTGAGCAAATCCTTATACTACTATATATACTATATAAAGTAAAGTAATTATCGTTTCTTTATGCATCATGTGTACCATTGTATTTTTATTTTTCAGTAGTGGTCCATCAACAATATCGTTTCTCATCTGCACTTTAGGCTTCATATTGTGATTTTACATTTACACTCTTTTAGTATGTTTGCAATTCGCTCATTTAACTAGCAAGATCATGGAGGTAGATATACATCCAAAATAGTAATAGTAATAATAGCAATAGGAATCACGGTAGTGGAACAAGGGACATAGGTTGTTATCTTTACTTTTACTATTTCATTAAGCAAATAACAGCCGTCAACTCGGGATAGTTGTAGTACAGAATGACGATGACAATAAATGTTATAGCTGCTATCATAATAAAAGATATCTTGCTCAATAACAGAATAATATTAAATATGGAGAGGAACTACAGAGATACAAAGTTTATAATAACGCGACTAATAAATATTATCATCTGTAATTTTGCAAATAATAATTTACAAATTTTTATCCCATTATATCTGCAGGGATACAGACATTATAATTATGAGATATCATAATTGCGGGTATTTGTGTTCGGAATAGAGAAGGAAAATTTACATACTAAATTTTGTCTATGCTGGTAGAGATAACGAAGAAAAAATATGCCATATCGTGATAAATGAATTGTTTGTGGAAAATGGAGAGAATGAGACAATATATTATAGTGCCGTGCGTTACCATAACCTGTTAAAGGGGTATTAGAAAAAGCAGTGAAATGTACCATGCATCACAATAAGCAATGATTAGATAGATTAATGCTTCATTATACCAACGATATAATAGTGGTAATTAGACTAGATGATATAGATGCAGCATTGATCAAGTATAGACAAGGTATAGGAATTTTGGGTATGATTTTTGCAATATTAGGAGGTGTTACATGGTTTATACAACAGAATGTTATAGCAATAATTCTGTGGGGATCTGCAGGATTGATTTTATTAAAATTAAATAAGCGCAATAGAAGTATACGGAAGCACAAAAATAAATGACAATAACTAGGAGTTATTCTCTACGTCCATGTCATCTGTATCTTTTGTTGAAAAGCGATCAAGAAACTCTGGCGAAATATTAGCTACTTCCACAAGGCTTTGATGATGGTTACTATTTTCCTGGCGAAACCAAATGATATTTCCATCTAGATCTATTTCTAAGCTTTTTGATTTATCTAAATATCTGAGTATTGTATTTATCTTAATCAGATTCAACCTAGGGCAGAGTAATTTTTGTAAATCTCTAACCTTTGGATATCCATTGTAGCTCTTTATAATAGTTAAAAAAAAGTTCAAGTCATCTTCCGTAATTTCATTAGCAGGTCTCGCTTTCCTTTTAGAAAATTTCGTAGATTTGATAAAAAGTACATTCGTGTACCGCTTTAAAAGCTTATGTAACAACTTACAAGACTGAATACGTCATGGATTCTTTATAGTATTAATGCTTTCTTCAGCTTAGTCTATAAAAACATCAGACAATATTATATTTCAGATTTTCTATGAATAATTAATCTATTCATAAGAGGAATATGTGATAACTACCAATCATCGATCAAAAAGTTGAAGTTATGAGAATGTAGCTGTGAATAATAGCACTAAGAAAACCATTGTTTGCAAACCTTGACACAAAGAGAGATTAGGGTTATCATGTGTGGCTGGAGAGATAGGTATGTCAACCCAGGTATGTTCCTGCTTTCTAATGTACTTTTCATCTTACATGTTATATTAGTGCAAATATAACATTTCCAAGAGAAGGAAACATATTCATAATCAGGCTATTAGAATAGCTAATATTACTTTAGTTTGCTAATCCATCGTATATGAGGCGTATGCTTACATTGCTATTTATAATAGTCCTAATATTTGTTCCAACGTTCACCTTTGCTCAAATCCAACAACAAAGTATCTTGCAACGTGAATACCATGTGCTTAAGACAAAAAATAGCGAACGGTTCGTTCTGCCATTTACCGCAGCAAATAGTGACAGAAAGAATCCGGTAGTGTATGTGTACGAGAAGCCAAAAATTACTAATTGGATTTTGACAATACAGAATGACCTGTCCTACGCTATTAGGCAAGATGCAAAGGCCATCATAATATTGAAGGAACCTCCTCCAAGTGAAAAGTTCATTGAAATAGCAATGTTCAGTGATGTTTCCAAAAAGTTCTGGGCTGCTGTAAATACACATGATGCAGGATATATCAGAATTTATGAGCGAAATACTGATGGGTGGTCTAGGGACCAGCCAATAATCATAGCTCATGCAAATAATCAAGGTCTATCCATTACTAATGGTAAAAGGATCATTGTTGATAGATTATCTGTAAATGGCTTCAATATTGGATCAATTGCAGTTTATGGTAAGGATGACCCACAATCACCCATTAACACATATGCAGGCAACATATCATTTGATGTGACATTTGGTGATCTTGCAAACTCGCCAATTTACTATTTGCCTCTTGGTATGTTGGTGGGAGTAGGGGGGACTGTTCTTGGGTTTCTAATACTTAAGAAAAGAGACAAGGCTTAATCAACGTTGATAACGTTTTGATAAAATTTACACATCTCTTTTAAATCACATAGTTTGCATTTTGGTCTTATTGGCGTACAAATATTTTGGCCATACATAACAAATGTCTGGTTTATCTTAAGCCAGTGTCTTCTATGTATAGTGAAACTAAGATCGATTTCAGTTTGTTCAGGAATTTTTGTACTCACAAGTCCCAATCTATTAGAGATCCTGTGAACATGAACATCAACAGGAATTGCTGCTGTGTTAAAACCGTATACTAAAACACAATTTGCTGTCTTTCTCCCTACTCCAGGTAATTGCAAAAGGTGATCTATATTATGGGGAACATCTCCATTGAACTTCTCGACTATTAACTGTGAGACCTTTTTTATCGTCCTAGCTTTTACATTGTAAAAACCTACACTGCGAATTATCGCTCTAATTTCTGCTATATCTGCATCTGCTAGTTCCTTGGCATCCTTGAATTTTCTAAATAAGCATGCGACAGCTTTTGTTGTGTTTTCATCCCTAGTACGTGCCGATAGGATAGTTCCAATAAGTATTTTGAATGGATTGCCTTGTTCCTCTAATTGTAACCTCTTGAGAGCAGTAAGTCTTGGCATCTGATTTTCACGACGAAGAACTTGTTCCATCTTTTCAATTATGATCTCTATGAAATCCATTGCCGACAAATAATACAATCAGAAAGAAGTATATACTTCTTTTACATACGAATTTGAATTAAAAATTAGTTTTGCAATATTTCTTGCTAAATTCAATGTTGTTAATACTATATTATAGTGAACGAGATTAGGAATTGATGCGATCTCTATTCATATTTGCAATATTTCGAATATGCGTATTTTGTCGATATCAATTGAAACTTTTTGGATAGTGTTTAGGTGTAGAGAAAAGAAATAGCAGAAAAAGACTCAAACTATATAAAAGATAATATTTGATTTAATATCTGATTTGTGCCATATTATTTGTTTGCACATACTGAGTATTCAGATTTTTGAATAATACGAAAATACTATCCTAGTACCAGATTCTTCTGAACAGTGTGGCAAAAGAAGAAAAAAATGAAGGATATATATATATTTATCTTTCCTTGAGCCGGCCACGTCCCGTTTTTCTTGGCGAGATAATTCCAACCTTTCGTCCTGGCGGAGTAGTTCTGCCAACTGATGACTGACGACCAATATGTTGGTGTCTCCCACCACCATGTGGGTGAAAAACCGCCGCCTGCGCAATGCCTCTGACCGTTGGATATAGTCTTCCACGCGCCTGCATATATTTTGCTTTGTTACCTGCTTTTAGAAATGGTTTTTCTTTTTTTCCTGCTCCAGCAACTACCCCAACCATGGCCCTGCATTTTGGGTTGATCGTAAAAAACTTGCCAGACGGGAATTTTATTGTCACGCCTTCAGCGCTATGAGCAAAAATAATTGCAGAAGAACCAGCAGATTTTATTAACTTGCCGCCGTCACCAAAATTCTTCTCAATATTGCAAATTGGAGTTCCGTCTGGAATCGATTCTAACGATAAAATATTTCTCGCCGTCGCTCTAGCCCCAACTCCCACTTCTACTTTACTTCCAACGCTAGTACCTTCAGGAGCTGGAACATAAGATAGTGTGCCATCATCAAATTGAATCTTCGCCAGTGGAGCATCTCTTCCTCTCTCATGTATAATATCTATGACGTTACCAGAATGATATTCGCCTAATCTGAAATTCGGATACTTAGCAGGAGCTATCTTTCCAACTGTAATTGCTCTAAATTGCTTGCCCCCTTTACCCCTTCTACGTACTAATGTCCGTTTACCCAATTCTTGTGATAATAACTCAAACAATAGGTGATTTAAATTTATGGTAGAACGGATTATGGCTTCGGTGTAAGAATAAGATATAGCTTGGATGTCGTAATTAACCCCTTACCACAAGATGGCGCAATCGGAATTGAGCTAGCCAGAGATACAATAGACTCAAAATGCCACTGGTAAGGATGTGCCATTTGTTGTTGAGATGGATGGTCAAAGGATAAGCGGCGAGCGAACAAGAATATGCACTGGATCATTTTTTACTGCTTAGAGATAGCGACTATTGGACTGGCTAATTTCATCACAAGAAGAAAAACGGAAGTTTATTGTATTTAGAATAGATGTGGAGCATAGTAAAATTGAATATATATTATCATCTACTTTTATGAATCTGGTGGTGATGTTTATTATTAATGATAGATCCTAATATTGAACTGCCGCTACTGCTATTTGGAATAAATAATACCTGTCTAGACGATACATGTTTCGAAAACTTATAGATATTTTATCATCAAAAGCTCTTTTGTTTGCAGTAGATTAGAGAAAACTTTGTCTTATAATGTATAGACCTAAAAGGAAAGGCATGGCCTCTATGCAACAAGGGAACTAATACTCCTGCTCCATAATATTACTGTATGTAGTGTTTTAATGTAAAATCTCTTCATTGATTTTAGGATATGCAGCCCATTTCTATTTATCAGAACCTGCATCTTTATCAACTATCCTTTTTCTGGACTTTGATTGCTGTTTATGTGCTGCCTCTATGTTATCTTCTCTTATTTCCTCTAACTTGTCGTAATTTCCATCTTCTTCATAGACATCATTCAAATAATATCAAATGGGGATTTGAAATAATAAACCTTTTTGATCTATATAAATAAATGAAATACACTCCTAGTTCTTAAGCATGATTTGAAAGGCGTCTTGCTCTGATCGATACTATCAATCGAGAAGGTTTCTATCTGAGGTATCTGAGGATGGTTGTAATTACCAGTGTCAGGTACAGTAATTGAGTAAAGTTTGTCTTGGATTCACCTAACCCGCTAATTACATGGATTCATATACAGAAAGTATGTAAATACATCATCACCTAGGATGTCAATTAGGCAGTGTCAGAGATCTATTTAATGTGTTAACAACATGATCTTACCACAAAACTATTTTCACATGTGGATAAAAACATTCCCACAAGTAGAGGCTTCAAATAAGATGATAAACTATCATATTATATCATATGCCAACAGCTTATGTGTTAGTTCTATGTAATTACAGTTACTCTGAATACGAGATTATGGGGCAACTAAGCAAGTTGCCCCATGTAACAGAAGTTAATAGAGTAGATGGACCATATGATATAATCCTAAAGTTATCTGGTGATGATATGAATGCAATAAAGGAATCTATAGGAAAACATATGACCAGAATCCATGGAATACAGTCTACAATAACTTTGATGGCAGAGTGATTGTAGTCCAAGAAAATTGAGTGAAAATAAGAACATTTTTGTATAGTATATCCGAATAATATGTTATGTAATCAGTATGCTTGACTATAAGAATAAAAAATGGTATACAAAACTAACCAAAATGGTAGAAAAATATTATACTACAAAAAAGCAATTGCTGAACAACTATCTTAGCTAGTATCAAAGGTAATTGACATCAGACGTCTTCAGTAGCTGATGGTATTGCATAGTATTTATAATGCAACATATTGATGGGACCTGAAAATTCGTATAACAGTATATGTCGAACTTTGGAGGAGGCTATGGTGGAGAACAAGCTCCAGTGTATTTAAAATATGCAAGAGTTTCTCGCTAGCAACTAATAATTGTCATTGATATCAGGATTGTCTATAAGAGTTATGGTAAAGCAGTGTATGCTAATTGTATGTTCGACAGCATGGCTCGATTATATCGTTCAATTAAATTAACCTATCAATTTATTTTTAAGGTCTTTTTAGATTATATTTAGGATAGTCTTATAAAAAACTGTTGTCAACCCAAAATGAAAACCATGATGACTACGATAACAGTACTAGTAAGGAGGCAAAAGAAGACTCTAAAGCAGTAAAGGCTAAGGAAGAATTACAAAAAGAACAACGTGACTCTGAACAGCTTGATGTAAATCCAGATCAAGTACTAGAAGAAAAAGAAAAGAGACAACCACATTCGATAGAAAAAGAATAATAATATCATTTGCCTTTATTTCAGAAAATTTTTTGTTTGTGGGTCTGCATAAGTTCTCTTAATAATGGGTCATAACATTCTGTGTTGATTGGCGATTCTGAACATATGCGATTCTACTCCATATTTGACCCTTTGCAGTTAAAGAGCCTCAATAGCAACAGTTTTGTTTGCTGCTCTGCTTAGTATCATAAGGAATGCACTGTAGCCGGATAGAAACAAATTATATATGATAAATATTATACAAAAGGTTTTTAGATGTTAGCTCAAATAAATCTGTTACAATCGATATTAAAGAGATCGGATATACTTATGACCACATTTTATGATTAGAATATAATTTATATTGAATTAAGTAATTGTTTATTAATTAATATGTTATATCAACAGATTGTGTATTTGTAAAAGCGATTATATAATATAATACGATATGACATATGGGACTATATGATAAATAGGGTTAGAATTCCATTTTTAGAGATATACTTGAAAGTGATTAATGATAAGATGTGAGCCAGGATTTGGGCGAAAGGTAATAAAGGTATAAAGATAAGTAAATCATAGGTGTCATTGTGAGCCAGAATACTCTGTCTTTAAAGGTACTTGAAGCTTACACTAGGGATGTAGGCCGTGGAGTTGCTCGAATTGACTATGATTCCATGGATTCTTTGAGTGCTTCTACAGGCGATGTTATTGAAATCAGGGGCAAACGTAGAACAGTTGCCAAGTGTTTACCACTTTATCCTTCAGATGAAGGCAAGGGAATAATCAGAGTAGATGGCCTTGTAAGGAATAATGCAGGTGTAGCTATAGGTGATACTGTTGTAGTGAGAAAAATCAAAGCAGTTCCAGCCGAGAAAGTTATAGTTGCTCCTTTAGAGGCAATACCTCCTATCGATGAACGATATTTAGCTGATGCACTTGAAAGTGTTCCACTTATCAAGGGAGATAATGTAATGGTTCCTTATTTTGGTGGCAGGCTTATGTTTCAAGTCATCGGGGTAACCCCTCCTGCTGTCGACGCTGTTCTGGTTACTCAAAAAACTATATTTAACATAGCAGAAAGGGGCACTTCACTTGATAGGGGCACACGGGTTGCATATGAGGACATTGGTGGATTAAAAGAAGAAATTCAAAAAGTCAGAGAAATGATTGAACTTCCACTACGACATCCAGAAATTTTTGAGAAGCTAGGTATTGAAGCGCCAAAGGGTGTATTACTTTAT
>Ga0157285_10000048_pt1 | contig 11924 bp, 11 predicted proteins | sample NitcycUS074202C1_FD_108400 | JGI IMG/M metagenome (GOLD analysis project Ga0157285, IMG submission 108400) | Soil microbial communities from Arlington Agricultural Research Station in Wisconsin, USA - Nitrogen cycling UWRJ-S074-202C-1 | ecosystem: Environmental > Terrestrial > Soil >... | reverse complement strand
CAACAAGAACTTTTTATTCTCTATTTTTGTGGCTATCCTTCAGAAATCAAGTAGGTTCTTTCTCTGTCGATGACTACTCCTTATGAATAATAAACTCCAAAAGAAGAACAATAAGTATCATCAGTAATTGGCTATGTACAAGGTACCTGACAACATGAGGGTTCAGCTGCAGTCAGAAATATCTGAAATGCCTTTAGAGGTTATAGTGAAGTGAACTTGATCTTTTCGTGGAGGTTGCATCAGACTTGCCATGAATAACGATTTTTCTAAATTAATGATTTCAAGTTTTAATTTCATGTGTGCATATATTGATACTGAAGTTCCCATAAATTCTCGCTGTTGGGATGAATTAATTGTTGTTTTTATTGTTGTTGTAAGGTTATGGCCCACTTGATCTGCTAGTGTTGTTATAACGGGAATATTCCTAACCATGTTTGTTATTACTATAGCACAATCAAAATTAATAGCGGCAAGAGACAATTCATGAAGGTGATTCATCAATGCTAGATGTCTTGTAGCTCCTTTGAATTCATCAGAAAATAATGATGTTGCGGTATCTATTATTACAAGCCGCGTATTAATCTCAGGAATTCTTTTTATCGCATTAATCTGATCGTATGTAGAAAGAGCTCTCACAATTATTATTTTATTAAGCATATTATTATTTCTCCCAGAGCCTGCAATTTCAGAAATTCTTTCGGGTCTAAATGTTCCTACGGTATCGATAAACATTATCACCTCTTCTTGCTTAGAATATTTAGCATAATTGGCACAAAGCGTAAAACATAATTGTGATTTTCCAGCTCCGCTCTGTCCATAAATATCTGTAACCATGCCAGTACGAACTCCGCCTCCAAGCAGTCGGTCAATTGACATGGAACCTGTGTATATGATCGTCGCTGTCAATAGATATTAATAACTAGCACACTAGAATAAATTCAGTATGATCTTTTTAAGAACAAAGGAACCTTTTTATTGTAGCCAGGGCGCTTTGAATTGCAAAGTGATAAATTGAATTGTCATCTTCATCGCCATCACAGCAACAACCAAAACGACCTTTGTCTATGCTACAACGCTCGATAAATCGAAAGGTTGCAGTGAGATTGAAGAATGAGATAGAATATCGTGGTAGGATGAGTAATGTTGATTCCTATATGAATTTGATTCTTCTCGATGCTGAAGAATTTAATGGAGCAGATGTTCTAGCCAATTATGGCAAAGTTGTAATTAGAGGTAATAATGTACTATTTATAAGACTAGAAAAAGAATTCTGATGTCAATGATAAAGATCATTACTAACATATGATAGTAATGGTAGATTGAAAAATGGTTAGAAGATCTCTGTTTACTTCAGAAAGCGTCACTGAAGGCCATCCAGATAAGGTATGTGACCAGATTTCTGATTCAATATTAGATGAATTCCTGAGACTGGATCCTGACTCACGTGTTGCAGTAGAATCCATGACAACTACAGGGATCGTCTTTGTTGCTGGCGAAGTGACTTCGAAAGGCAGAGTGGACGTGCAAAAAGTTGTCCGTGATACCATTTTGGAGATTGGCTATGATAAACCAGACTATGGATTTGATTGCAACAGTTGTTCGGTACTTGTATCATTACATGAGCAGAGTTCTGATATTTCAATGGGCATAGATGCCGGAAACAATAAGGAGCAAGGAGCAGGGGATCAAGGTCTCATGTTTGGATATGCCACAAATGAGACTCAAGAATTTATGCCATTGCCTATTACAATGGCACATAAACTATCTATGAAATTATCACAGGTAAGGAAGAAAAAAGAATTGAGCTGGATTCGGCCCGATGGTAAATCACAAGTGTCAGTTATCTATGAAGATTGCAAACCAAAAGGAATTGATACAGTTGTAATTTCTACACAACATGCGCCAGATATCAGTTTGAGCCAGTTAAGAGAAGAAATTATCGAAAAGGTGATAAGACCAGTTTGTGGTAACTGGATCGATAGTAAAACTAAATTCCTTGTTAATCCTACTGGCAGGTTCGTAATTGGTGGCCCGCCGGGTGATACCGGTCTAACCGGCAGAAAAATTATTGCAGATACTTATGGAGGCATGGGAAGACATGGCGGTGGCGCCTTTTCTGGAAAAGATCCGTCCAAGGTAGATAGGTCGGCATGCTATATGGCAAGATATGTAGCCAAGAATGTTGTTGCAGCAGGACTGGCTGATAAATGTGAAGTACAGATTGCATATGCTATCGGTATTGCAGAACCTGTTTCTATAATGGTGGATACTTTTGGAACAGGTAAGGTACACGAGGAAGTAATTGAAGATAAAGTGAGAAAAAGCTTTGATATGAGACCAGCAGGGATCATTAGGACACTTGATCTGAAAAGACCAATATATAAAAAGACTGCGGCATATGGACACTTTGGCAGAAATGAACCATGCTTTACATGGGAAAAGATAAACAAGGGTTATTCATTGCTCAGGTAGTATTATCATTGTAATACAACTTCATTCAATGCTTCGTCTTTATCCTTTCTTAAATCAAACCTTTTGTTAAAGAAGTTCACAATATTGTAGACATCTCTTTTTATTAGATCAGCAGCGTTAGGATGACTTCTTGATACAACCTGCGGCCAGTCAATAATCCATATATTATTTTTACTATCTAATAGTACATTATATTCGCTCAGATCGGAGTTGATCATGTTATACTTGTAAGCAGTTCCTATATCGTGTAAAATGTTTTGTAAAGTTATTTTTGGATCTTCTAGTTCATGTATGTTTACAAGTCTCAGTCCGTCTATTCTGTTCATGACAACGCAATGCATAGCACGGTAATATAGCACTGGAATCCTTATTCCACTATGCCTTAATCTATTAAGTGCATTGTATTCTTTCTTGGCTGCATCTATGTTGACCAGTAACCATTGATGAATATCCTCTTTTCCAATAAATGTTCTTCTTCTTCTTACTTCTCTAAAACTAATTCTGCCAATTCGAAAAAATTTAAGTGCACGTCCTTGTTCGCTTGAGGTAATTGCTTCAAATACATCTGATTCTTTACCAATACCAATAGGCTTTCCCATTGCGATTATGATGTCCTTGTCAACAAGCATTTTTAGTGCAACTGTGTCAAGGCCCATCATAAGTAGAGTAAAGCCTCCTTTGTTCTTGCCAATTAACTTCATGTCATGCAATCGGTTAATTCGAAAATCAACAATATTTTCATGTATTTTTGAATAGGTCGTTATTTCTCTTCTGGTAAGCGATTCATGTTGCTTTAGGCCTGAAGCAAGTACCTTGAGCAATTTGTAATCTTCAGGCTCTAGATTCTTAACTACTTTGGCTGCAACTTCTGCAGAGGACATATCTGTTAGTTATGTATTTTGTTAATTAAATGATTAAATTATAAGAGTAGTAGTGCCAAATGGAGTGGTTTCAATATTAAAAGAGTTTGCAGAAAATAATCATAGACCATTGTTGTCTCTTCTAGGAGCAAGCAAACAGCAGAAAAAGTTGTAGAGCAGAGCAAGGGCAAAGCATTTGCTGCTGACATTGATAGATTTAGCGTAAATAAATATTTACAACAATACTGTCTTACCATGAACGAATTATTACTCTGCTAAATAATGTAGCTTATCCTTGGACAAGGAAATTCGGTATAAAAAATTTTATCAAGTTACTGACAAAGAGTTGGATAAGTTATGGAAGTTGATCTGAAAACATCTATGTGGTTGTCTGGGCCAGTTATCCGTTATATGCTGCAAAGTGCTAACACAAATGGAGTAATAATTGACATTTATTCAACTCCCGTAGTTGAAAGACATATCGAAGGTGTATTATGTGCTATTGCCAAAGCAGCAAATATCGCAATGACAAAGTGCTGCAATTGAGTGTAGTAGCAATCACATCCGAGTCTTTATTTTGCTCTTGGTACCATTACAACATTGACAACATATTATTCAGTGACTAAAAAGTTAGGAGTAAGATTGCTGAATAGCCTTCAATTTAAAGACGGGGCAGATCTGAAGAGGTGGCCAAGGTTTCTACATATATTGCAAGTGATGATTTTTCTCTTGCAACAGGTAATACCATTGTAATATATGGTAATACAGTATTATTGTATATGGAAGATGATTTTAATGGCCCTTGGAAAAAGTGAAAATGAGGATGAGGCGCAAAAAGAGGATTTAAAGTTAGCCGAGCAAGAGCAAGAACTTCCTGCAGAGGTCGAAGAAAAGAGGAAGAAAGGTATACTAAAACCAGGATATACCACAGGTACTTCTGCAACTGCTGCTACAAAAGCAGCACTTTCAGCTTTAATAATTGGCAGAACCGTTGATAGTATTACTGTTTCTCTACCAAAAGGAGAATCTGTTAAGTTAAAAGTTGCATGGACAAAAATCGAAGGAAGTAATTCATATACATCTGCCGTTGTCAAAAATGCTGGAGACGACCCTGATATTACTCATGGGGCCGAGATTTGTTCTACTGTTTCATTTATCAATCTAGCTGACAAGATCATAATTGATGGTGATAAAGGTGTCGGTAGGGTAACAAAGCCAGGACTCGGACTGGAAATTGGCAAAGCTGCAATCAATCCAACACCCATAAAAATGATAGAACAGGCTGTCAGAGAGGTTGCATCTGAGCAATTGAAAGATCACGGTGTCAAGGTAGCTATTTCCGTTCCTAATGGAGAAGAACTTGCAAAAAAGACCGATAATCCTAGACTTGGTATAATCGGCGGCATTTCGATACTTGGTACAACTGGAATCGTTTTGCCTTATTCTACTGCATCATTTGCTGCATCTATAAGACAAAGCCTTGATGTGGCAGTTGCAATGAATACAGATATAGTTGTACTTACTACAGGCGGACGGAGTGAAGATTTTGCTAAAGAACTATTTGGAAAATCACTACCCGATCACTCATTTATTCAGATGGGTGATTTTGCTGGTTATGCAATAAAGCAATGTGTCAATAAAAAAATTCATAAAGCCATCATAGCGGCATTTGTCGGAAAGTTAACAAAAATGGCGATGGGAATCAAGCAAACCCACGTTAGAGGATCACATGTCAGTATGGAATTTATGGCAAAGGTTGCTGCAGAATGCAACTCCTCTTCATCAGTAGTAGAGGAAATAAGAAAAGCAAATACTGCAAGACACGTTTCTGAAATAATAAATAAAAATAGTATTTCTGGATTTTTTGATATGATATGCAAAAAAGTATACGAGCAGATGTGCGAACATTCTAAAGCTGAGCTGCAAGTAGAGGTAATTATGTTTGAGTTTGATGGCAACGTATGTGGTAAATATGCTAAAAACTAGCATCATCTATTTTGATGGTTTTTTACTTTTTAATTCAAAATTAAAGTATAAACTACATTTAGGAATAATTAATATCGAAAAAGATAGATTTACTTTTTATATATCTAAATGAAATAGGTAGACGATTTTAGTAAAAATGAAAAACATTTTTATGTGCTGTTATTACTGATCATATTACTATCGTTTGCAATTTATTTTTGTGTTATGTATACAATACAGAGGAAATGCAATATAAGGCTAGTAGTGTATTATTATATATTAATAAATTATGACTTATCCACTACGCAATCTAATTTACGGAAAATACAGCATGCAGATAACATGACGCATTCTGATCTAATAAACGCCTTGAATAAAAATGCTGACTCATACAAAAATTTATTCTACCAGAAGATTGGAATTTAAGTGCTGAAAACTTTTCTTTTACATATGATGAATTGTTAGAATATGAAATATAGTTGGATCATTATGGCAACAGATATATCGAGATTCATATCAGTATGTGTTATTATTTATTTGCTCACTCTTATCTCAACTATGCTTCCTTCATAATTTGCAATCATGCTTGTAAATGGATATTTTCCAAGATCATAATCAATTACACCTCCCTTAAATGTCGCAATAATGATTGTATTATTATAGATAGTTTGTAGTTGTTCACCCGATCTCATATTTGACTTGAAATGGTGGTCGGCTATCAAAAGAATCTTTTTAGTTTGAATGGGATAGAAAAGAAGATCCCGATAGTCTGCAAACACATGACCCTTGTTATATATATAACTAAATATCCAAGAATAGACTGGACTTGAGATTACTGTTATGTTATTATTGTTATAATTATTAATTTGGAGATATTTAGAAACAAATGCTGCTGCTTCAAACTGGCTAGAAACATTTGATATCACCAATGCTGTGGTGCTTACGAATCCAAAAATTCCTATCCCTGAGGTTATAGCAAACAATACTATTTGCTGAATCTTTTTACCTTTAATTCTTTTTTTTGCTAGGTATGCTATGATTCTGGCTGTTGCGATGGAAAAGGCCGGTAATATGGGAATCCAGTAAAAGTATTGGACAAATCCTGTAACAGACAGGAATATTATAAATGGAATAACCCACAGTAACAGCAAACTATCTCTTTTTATTGCTGCAAAAATAAGGCCAGCCGTGCCCAAAAGCAAGAAAGCGGGATCGACTTGTACGAAGAATGTGATTGCAGAGCTAAATCCACCATTCTGTCTTTGTGTTTCCCACAAGATATCTTCCAACCACTGACTGAATTGACCAGACATTATGCCTTGAGCAGGCCAAAGTAATGGTATTAAAATGACAGGAATAAACCAAAGCCCCAAGATCTTCAAATTTCTATTGTTATTTGTAAAAATAAGAAAGCTGACAAGCGGAATCATAGTAAAGACCGGAACTTTTGTGAATATGGATAGCCCCAAAAAAATACCTGAAAGCAAAACTGATATAATGCGTTTGTTGTTATTGCTGCTGCTCTTTAAATCCTTTGTATAATAAACTGCAAATAATATAGAAGATAAAAGAAAAGGCAACTGAATAGTATCTAACAATATCCTTCTTATCAGCCAGGTTATTGGCATTATTGCAAAAAGGACAGATGCAATAAATGCAACATTTCTGTCATAACGGCGCTCTGATATTTTATACACGAGAAAAGTATCGATTACAGCAAGTATTCCCATCAATATTCTTGGGATAAGATAAAGCATTTTAATTGAATGTATATTACCCTTAGTCATAGTAACAGATGAACTCAGTAAATTCGGATAGCCAATTATCTTAAATACGCCTGCCAAAAAGAGCTGTCCAAAATATGGATGATCATGGTAGTACGATTCTTGAGGACCTAGTCCATCCAATACATGCATTGCCCTTCGCATGTATATTCCTTCGTCATAGAACAGATCGGGAAACCCTGTAGTATTCCACATGTGAGTAAATGTACTTAATGCCAGCGGTATTGCTAACAAGAAAGTATTAGACTTAAATCTAGTCTTACCCTTATAATAGTCAGTGTTCAGCTATTATTTGTCAGCTGCTAATTCTTATTAAAGATTTAATTATAATAGAAAAGATTATTTTCCTATTTGATTCTTGCCAGTATTATAATACTTTATGATACGAAAGATAGCCGTTGTGGCCATTACAAAGCATGGAATCGATATTGCTCGCAGAATAAAGGAGAAAATGCCTGAGGTTGAGATCTATGCTCCAGCAAAGCATAGCAATTCTACCTCTAATATAAACTGGTTTACTGAACAAACCGCACAGCTAATAGCAAATCTTTTCAAAACCAATGACGCGCTAATCTGTATATTTTCACTTGGTGCAGTGATGAGGCTAATTGCACCGTTTCTTGTTGATAAGAAGAGTGACCCTGCGGTATTGGTAATTGATGATAAAGCAAATTTTGTTATCAGCGCATTATCAGGACATCTTGGGGGAGCAAATGCACTGGCGCGGCTTGTTGCTTCTTTTTTTCTGAACTCACAGTCAGTGATTACTACGGCTGCTGATGTTAATGAAACTATTGCAGTTGATTTGGTCGGAAGAGAGTTTGGATGGGCAATTGAAAACTATGAGAATGTAACAAAAGTCAGTGCTTTTATGGTTAATGAAGAGAAAATGGCTCTATACCAGGAAACAGGAGAAAAGAACTGGTGGAAAGAATTATCATTACCAAAGAATGTCACTGTAGTCAAAGGTCTTGATGAAATAAAATCACCAGATTTTAAGGGAGCGTTAATAATTTCAGATAAAGTAATTACTGAACCGATTATTTTAGAAAAATCGGTTATCTACAGACCAAAAAGTCTAGTAGTAGGTTTAGGACTTCATTGGGACACACATAAGGATAATATTGAATCTGGAATTAAGACCGTAATGAAAGATAAAGGATTAAGCTTCATGAGCATTAGAAACATTTCATCTATTAATAGGGATGGAAAGATAAAGGGGTTGCAAGAGTTTTCAGATGAATATAATATTCCAATCGAAATTTATGATAAAGATAATCTTGCAGCAGTTACAGTGCCAAACCCATCCTATATAGTAGAAAAATTTGAAGGTACTGCAAGCGTATCTGAAGCATCATCAATACTAAGTTCAAAAGGGGAGATCATAGTTCCAAAACAAAAGTTTCCACCAAATCTTACGGTATCTATAGCTAGGGCAAAGTTTGATTAAATTGTTAAAAAAAGCACTATTAATTATTGATAGGGGTAGCAGAGAGCCAGATGTAAGACTGGAGCTTCAGGATATATGCTCAATTGCAAAACTCAAAGCAGGATATGATTATGCCAATTACTGTTTTTTAGAAGTTCTACCGCCATCTATAGATGAAGGAATAAAAAAGTGCCTTGATAACGGTGCTGAATTCATTACCGTAATGCCATATTTTCTGTATCCTGGAATGAAGTTAAAAGATTCAGTTAAACAAAGTGCCAAGATTGGCCAAATCAAGAATCTAAAGATGGTGATAACAAAACCGCTCAGTTATCATCCTATGATGACTGAAGTGGTAATTGACAGAATCCATCAATTAAAAAACGAGCAGAAAATTCAATATTCTGACCATGAATGCGATATTTTGCTTATAGGTCATGGCAGCAGCGATAAAAATGCCAGAGAGGCTTTCATTTATATGGCTAATACTCTAGAGCCATTATATCGAAATGTAACCTTTTGCTTTCTCGAATTAGACAGGCCTACTATAGAAGAAGGTTTAAAGAATATAATATTTCAAAAAAACCCAAAGATTATTTTATTGATGCCATACTTTTTACATAGAGGTGCTCATATCAAGCGTGATGTAATTAATGATGTCGATGCAGCACTTGAAAAATATAGATTCAAAAACGCATTTATGGCAAAGCATTTGGGAGTAGATGAAAAATTAGTTGACGTTCTAGTTGAACGTGCCAGAGAGGTAGAAAAAAAAAGGATTGGCTTCTTATAATAAGAAAGGTGAAACTGCTGCAGCAGACAGAGAAATGTCAAAGAGATCATTTGACATTGAAAAGAAAAGTTTTGAAATAATTGATACTGAAATTGGTTCACATCATTATAATGAATTAGAATGGAATATTGTGCGTCGAGTTATTCATGCAACCGCAGACTTTGATTTTGCTGGAAGAGGGAAAATAATATTTCATAAGAATGCAATCCAATCCGCGTTCAATGCTATCAAAAACAAATGTAACATTGTTACTGATGTAGGCATGGTACTTTCTGCAATAAATAAAAAGTCAGTTGCTGACCTTGGATTGGAAGCTGTATGCTATATTTCCAATAAAGCACTTGCTGATGAATCTCTCAAATTTAATAAAACTAGATCAGAAATGGCAATGCGTCATGCAGTAAATGAGATGAACGGAGGAATAGTAGCTATTGGTAATGCCCCTACTGCATTATATGAAACAATCAACATGATCAGAGAAGGAATTACAAAGCCTGCACTTGTTATAGGTGTTCCGGTTGGTTTTGTTTCTGCGCCTGAATCCAAAGAGGATCTTACAAAGACCAATATTACATTTATTACCAATGTAGGTAGAAAGGGTGGAAGTCCAGCAGCATCTTCAATAATAAACGCAATAATGTTGCTCTATAAAATGCAGACGATCAAATAAAGTAATCTATACATAAGAGTATCTAGTCTAAGCAAAATGAAAACAGCGCATAATCCCTTAGTATCTATCCAAACCGTGACTATTTGCAAGCAAAAAAGGAGTCATGAATGTAAATAATGCAATCACTTATAGATTCAGGGCAATTGAAACCAGGTATTACGTAGTAGCATATACAAACCGGAAGCAAAATATTTCCTGTTGCTAATCTCAATTTTTTATAATGTATTAAAAGAAACAGTATAACCATATCGTGTTGGTAATAGGTCTCATCAATACTTACCTAAATCGAAATAAGCACTTGTAAAGTTAATTAATTTATCTATCTGTCTATTGGGCTTCTAAAGATCTATCTTGAACGCAAGTATGCTTATAACAGAATTATTTGTTATGCGGCAAGGGTCATTTTTCTTACTTTGTAAAGGAATTGTTCTTCATCTACAGGTTTTTTGACAACATCATCTAATTTCACACCAGGCAATATACTTATCATTTCCTGTGCTGCATCAAGAGCTGATACAAAAAGCACTTTGATATCAGGACTTATTGCCTTAAGCCTATAATATAGTTGAAGGCCGTTAAGACCAGGCATTCTAACATCCATAACTACCAAATCATAGTAAGAAGGAGAATTTACTTGTGCAAATTGTTGTAATGCTTTTTGGGAGTCTGTAAATGCATCTACATTATAACCTTCATGAGCCGCCAACAAGAATGTTTTGTAAGTTAAGAGTATATCTGGTTCATCGTCTACTAGTAAAATATTGCAACCATCTTTTTGTTGTTGTGGCAATTGCTGTTGCTGTTGTTGGTAGCGATTGTAGTCGATGCTTGGTAGCTTGAAACTTTTCTTTAACTGCTGCTGAGTAGTGATATATTCATGCTGTATTTGGATTACTGGTTTTAATTTTGGGATTTGTTTATCTAGGTCCAATGTATTATTTCTATTCTTGCTCTGTACAGAATATACAGGATATTGATGTGTAAAGCTAGCATCAATTGAATATTCTCCTACTAGTTTAAAATGATAATAATTGTCAAAAACAAAAGAGGATTTTTTTGCAATATAATATAGATCACTGCCTACTACCATTCCATTTGGAGGAGCCATAGAGTTTATCTTTGCACAAACATTCATAGTAGAGCCAAACAAGTCATCAGTATTTGGGGAAGATACTGATCTAGCGACCTCTACTCTACCATAGTCAGCACTAATCTTGTAATATAGAGATGGTAATCCTCCTTCTTCTCTTAATTTTGTATTGATGACCTCGCTAGCTGATATCATGGTAATGCCGCATTCTATAACATCCCTAAGAGCAGACTCGAAGGTAGTAGTAGTTGTATCACTAGGAGAAAAAGAATAATCTAATGATGTGGATGTTTTTGGAAAATAGAATATTAGGCTACTAGCAGTATTCTTAATTATCTTTGCACCAAAGTTTCTAGCTATTGCAGCCATTGTATTGATAAACACAGAGTAATATCTTCTAGTTTTTTCTGGATTTTTGATTCCAGATGTAGCGCTGATAGAATCTACCATACTAACAAAAAATACACAACAGTTTTGTGATTTATCAGAAAATGCTATCTCATCCTCTTGTCCTTCTATCATGACAACAATTGTGGTATATGCAGATCTTGCTCTTTAATTTAGTGGAAGTTACTTTTAATTTATTAAGCTAAAAGTTATAGTTTTCAAGATTGATGCTTATTTATTCGAACTTGTAGGATAATGATAGTAAGCAGCATATTATTGACCTTCTTTAATTGATCCCACTGTATGTTATGATAGTTTGGTAAGCTGTTTATAATGGTGAAATATAATGGACATAAAATTGGATGTAATCTGATAGCTTCTGCAGAATATGAGCAAGCTGAATTATATAAATGTGCAATGGAAAACATATTGTAAAATAGCTTCTTATCTGGCTTAACAAGGGATTTCCTAAAT
>Ga0157285_10000047_pt1 | contig 12016 bp, 12 predicted proteins | sample NitcycUS074202C1_FD_108400 | JGI IMG/M metagenome (GOLD analysis project Ga0157285, IMG submission 108400) | Soil microbial communities from Arlington Agricultural Research Station in Wisconsin, USA - Nitrogen cycling UWRJ-S074-202C-1 | ecosystem: Environmental > Terrestrial > Soil >... | reverse complement strand
GCTAGCGTCGCGCCCATGCGCCGGCCGTCGAGCGTCGAGGTGATGCTGCTCGTGACGATCGGGCTCTGGTCGCTGAACCTGACCGTCAGCCGCTACATCCTCACGCACGGCTTCCTGCCGCTTGCCTACGCGACGGTGCGGTACGGCTTCGCCGTCCTCGTCTTCGTCGTGCTCACGCTCGTCCTCGAGCGGTCGCTCCGCATCCGCCGCGCCGACCTCGGGATCGTGGCGGCCGCGGCCGCGTTCGTCTACCTGAACCAGATCGGGTTCGTCTACGCGCTCGACCGGTCGTCCGCGTCGGTGCTCGGGCTGATCCTCGGCGCGACGCCGATCTTCGCGGCCCTCGCCGGGCTGCTGCTCGGCACCGAGTCCCTCCCGTCGCGCTTCTGGGCCGGTGCGCTCTGCTCCTTCGCGGGCGTCGCGCTCGTCGCGCTCGGCGCGGGCGGCGCGCTCTCGGGCGACCTCGGCGGCGTCCTGCTCGGCGTGCTGACGGCCGCGACGTGGGCCGGCTACTCGATGCTCGTGACGCCGCTCATGCGGCGCTACTCGGCGACGCGCATCAGCGCCGTCGTTCTCGGCGCCGCGTGGGTGCCGATCGCGCTGACGGGGCTACCGCAGCTCTCCGACCAGGACTGGCACCTCGGCTGGGAGGTGTGGGCGCTCTTCGTGTTCGCGACGCTCGGGCCACTGGTCCTGACGAACGAGCTCTGGTTCCGCTCGCTCGACCGGATCGGGCCGGCGCGCGCGACGCTCGCCGCAAACCTGCAGCCCTTCCTCGCGGCCGCGATCGCCGTCGTGCTCCTGTCGGAGAAACTCGACGCACTCGAGCTGGCGGGCGGCGTGCTGATCGCCGCGGGCATCTTGGTCGCGCGCCGGCGACGGGTCACGGCGCCGCCCTCGGAGTAGCCTCGTCGCTCGTATCGCCTCTCTGTCAACCTCGGCGAAACGGCCGCGTGATCGAGCCCCAGAGGGCGTGGAGCACGAGCCGGAGACCCGAGACCGGCTTCGCCTGTCGGGCGTCCTGGGGACGCCCGGCCTCCTGGCCCTCGAGCTCGGCCCGCAGCCCGTCCGCGAACTGCGTGACGAGCTGCTCGGTGACGTCGAGGACGATGCCGCGGCCGTACCGCGCGACGGCCCCGGACAGGGCGAGGTCCGTGACGACCCCGATGCTCGTTCCGCCGTCGGCGGCGGCGAGCCTCGACTCGATGGTGGCCTGCGCGGCGCCCCGGCCCCGGATCTCGCGCGCCTTGGCCGACAGGAGGACGCGACCGGCGTCCTCGTCGGCCTCCTCGCGCCGCACGTCCGTGGCGAACGTCAGGGCGATCGGCCCCATCTTCACGTTCATGTTGGCCTTCCAGTTCGACTCGTCGACCTCCTCGACGAGCTCCGCGCCCGGCATGCAAGGGACGACGCGGCGGACGTCCATCAGCAGCGCCCACGCGGCCGAGCGGTCGGCGGGCACCTCGAACGAGCTCTCTATTCGCACCTCTTCCTCCTAGGACGGCGGGACGCGGTGGAGCGGGGACGTCGGCCGGCGACTCACTCGCGCACCGCCGCGAGGAGCCCTCGCGCGCTGCGGGTGACGAGCGAGTCGACGGTGACCGCGATGTAGCGCGCCCCACGCTCGCGCCAGGCCCGGGCGCCCGCCTCGTCGGCGACGAGCACGCCGAGCGCGGCGGCCGACCCTTGGACGCCCTCGACGATCGCTCCGTACGCCTCCACGACCACGGGGTGCGAGGTCTGCCCCGGGACGCCGAGCGAGTGCGACAGGTCGGTGGGGCCGACGAAGACGACGTCGACGCCATCGACGGCGGCGATCTCGGCGACCTGCTCGAGGGCAGCGCGAGTCTCGATCTGGACGACGACGAGCGTCTCCGCGTTCGCGCGCTCGACGTACTCGGCGAGCGACTCGCGCTGGCCGTAGGCGGCCGCGCGCACGCCGGTCAGCCCGCGTGTCCCGCGCGGCCCGTACTTGACCGCGCGAACGGCGCGCTCCGCGTCGTCGGCCGACGAGACGAGCGGCACGTGGACACCGAGCGCGCCCGTGTCCATGAACCGGAGGATCACGGCCGGCTCGTTCGCGGGCACCCGGACGAGCGCGGGCACGCCGCGAACATCCGTCCCGCGCACCATGTTCTCGCAGTCCCGCGGCTCCATCGTCCCGTGCTCGCCGTCCAGGACGAGGAAGTCGAAGCCCTGCAGCGCGAGCAGCTCGGCCAGGCCCGGATCGGGGTAGCGGACGAAACAGCCGTAGAGGAGCTCCCCGGCGCGAAGCCGTTCCTTGGTGTCACGGGCCGGCATGCGTCAGGTCAGCCAGCACGCCGCGCGATGGGCGCCGTTCTTCGACTCGAGCGGGGGCTCCTCGTCGCTGCAGCGCTCCACGGCGATCGGGCACCTGGTGTGGAAGCGGCAGCCGCCTGGAGGACGCAGGAGATCGGGAAAGGCCCCGCTGATCGAGATGCGCTTGCGCGTCGCCTCGATTCTCGGGTCGGGAATCGGGACGGCCGAGAGCAGCGCCTGCGTGTAGGGGTGCTTGGGGTTCTCGTAGATCTCGTCGCGCGTCCCGACCTCGACGATCTTTCCCGCGTACATGACGGCGATCCGGTGGGAGATGTGGCGCACGACGGAGAGGTCGTGGCCGATGAAGAGATACGTGATGCCGAGACGCTCCTGGATGTCCTGCAGCAGATTGACGACCTGCGCTCGGATCGAGACGTCGAGGGCGGACACGGGCTCGTCGGCGACCACGAATTCCGGCTCGAGGCTCAGCGCGCGCGCGATGTTGATCCGCTGCCGCTGGCCGCCGCTGAAGGCGTGCGGGTAGCGGAACATGTACTCGGGCGGCAGGCCGACGAGCTCGAGCAGCTCGGCCACGCGATCCTCGGCCTCGCGGAGCTTCTTGATCTCCCCGTGGACGAGGAGGGGCTCCGCGATGATCTCCAGCACCCGCAGCCGCGGGTTGAGGCTCGCGTACGGATCCTGGAACACGAGCTGCATGCCCTTGCGCAGCTGACGAAGGGTCTCCCCCTCGACCTCGGTGATGTCCTGACCGGCGAACCGGATCCGCCCGCTGGTGAGCGGGACGCGGCGCAGGATCGCCCGCGCGGTCGTCGACTTCCCGCAGCCGGACTCGCCGACGAGCCCGAGCGTCTCGCCGCGCTCGATCTCGAACGACACGCCCTCGACCGCGTGCAGGAACAACTTCTCCTGCCCCCAGAAGCCGGCGCGGCCTGCGGGGAAGCGGACGGTCAGGTCGTCGACGCGGACGAGCGGCTCAGAGCCGTTGCCGCTCGACGCGCCCTGCAAATTCGCTGTCGAGGATGTCGAAGGCACGCCAGCACGCCACCTCCCTTCCTTGCTCGTGCCGCTCGAGGGGCGGCATCTCGTCGACACAGCGATCGATCCGGATGGGGCAGCGGGCTTCGAAGGGGCAGCCGACGGGCGGCGTGATCAGGTCCGGCGGCACCCCCTCGATCCCAACGAGTCGTGGCAGCACGATGTCGAGGCGTGGCGTCGAGCTCAGGAGACCCTTCGTGTACGGATGGCCAGGACGCTCGAACAGATCGAAGGCCGTTCCCGTCTCCATGATCTTGCCGCCGTACATCACAGCGACGCGCGAGCAGACCTCGGCGACGACGCCGAGATCGTGCGTGATCAGGAGCACGGCCAGACCGAGCTGCTGCTGGAGCTCTGCGATGAGCTCGAGGATCTGCGCTTGGATCGTCACATCGAGCGCCGTCGTCGGCTCGTCGGCGATCAGAAGCTCCGGCTCGCCCGCGAGGGCCATCGCGATCATGACGCGCTGGCGCTGCCCGCCCGAGAGCTCGTGCGGGTACGCCTTGGCCTTCGCCCGCGGAGAGGGAATCCCGACGAGGTCGAGCAACTCGGCGACCCGCTCGTGAGCCTCGCCGCGCGACATGCCCCGGTGCAGGCGCAGAACCTCGCCGATCTGCTTCTCGACCGTGAACAGCGGGTTCAGCGACGTCATCGGGTCCTGGAAGACGACCGCCAGCTCCTTGCCTCGGATCCGTTGCAGACGGCGCTCGCCCGCGTCGCCGAGCAGCGACTCGCCCTTCCAGCGCACGTCGCCGCCGGTGATCCGGCCGGGCAGCTGGATCAGCCCGAGGATGCTGAAGGCCGTCACGCTCTTGCCGGAGCCCGACTCGCCCACGAGGCCGAGCGTCTCGCCCGGCTGGATCGAGAAGGAGACGTCGCGCACGGCGTGCGCGGTGCCGCCGCGGGTGAAGAACTGGACCTGCAGGGACCGAACCTCGAGCAGGGGCGTGCCGTTGGTGCTCATCGCGCGACCGCCGAGGGATCCATCGCCGCCCGGGCGAAACGCCGCTCCCGCTGGAGCGGGTCGGCCGTGATGCGCATCCAGCTCGCGAACAGGTTGGCCCCGAGCACGGTCAGCGAGAGGGCGATGCCCGGGAACGTGATCACCCACCAGGCGCTCGAGATGTAGTCGCGGCCCTCGGCGATCATGAGGCCCCACGAGACCGCGGGCGGCTGCGTGCCGAGGCCGAGGAACGACAGCGCCGCCTCGGCGATCACCATCCGGGCGAACTCGAGCACGGCGAGCGTGAGGAGCGGCGAGGCGAGGTTCGGGAGGATGTGCCGGAAGATGACGCGCCGGGACTTGCAGCCTGCCAGCTCGGCGGCCTCGACGTAGGGGCGCTCCCGGGTCGAGAGGACGATCCCGCGGGTGATGCGCGCGTAGACCATCCAGCCGTTGATCGCGAGCACGATGATGATCGCCTTCAGGCTCGGGTGGACGACGGAGAGGATGATGAGCGCGAGCAGCAGCCCGGGGAAGGCGACCTGCGTGTCGACCCAGCGCATGATGAACGAGCTCGTCCGCCCGCCGCGGTAGCCGGCGACCAGGCCCATGAGGACGCCGAACGTGCCCGCGAGCGCCACCACGGCAAGGCCGACCTCGAGCGAGATGCGCGATCCGTAGATGACCCGCGAGAGCACGTCCCGTCCCAGCTGGTCGGTGCCCATGGGATGGTCCCAGCTCGGGCCCTGCAGGCGGTCGAAGAGTGACTGCGCGTCGGGCGGGTACGGCGCGATGAGCGGAGCGAAGATCGCCATCGCGAACATCACGAGCATCACGAGCACGCCGAACATCCCCGCCTTGTCGCTCCACAGCTCGGTGACCGTGCTGCGCATCGCGCGGATCACGGCGTAGGGCCGACCGCGGAGCAGTTCCTCCTCGCGGGCGGCCTGGAGCCTGGCGGAGCGTGCGTCCAAGGCCATCAGGCGAGCTGGATCCGTGGGTCGATGACCCGGTAGAGGACGTCGATCAGGATGTTGATGACGACGACGAAGATCGCGACCAGGAACACGATCGCCTGGAGCAGGATCAGATCCTGGTCGACGATCGCGTTGTAGGCGAGGAACCCGATGCCGGGCCACGCGAAGACCGTCTCGACGACCGCCGTGTAGCCCGCGAGCGCGAGGATCACCTCCCAACCGAAGAGCGTCACGACCGGAACCGACACGTTGCGCATCGCGTGCACGCCGACGGTCCGGAAGCCGGAGAGGCCTTTCGCCCGCGCCGTCTGGACGTATGGCTGCGCGAGCTCGTCGAGCATGGAGGAGCGGACGATCATCACCATCCGCCCGATCGTGGCGAACGCCATCGTCACCGCGGGCAGGATCAGGTGGTCGAGCCCGCCCTTCCCGGACGAGGGAAGGACGCCGAGCCAGACGGCGAAGATGTAGATGAGCAGCAGGCCGACCCAGAACTCGGGCATCGAGAGCGCGGCGAGGCTCCCGACCACTGCGACGCGGTCGAACCAGCCGCCGGGCCGCAACGCCGCGAGCACGCCGAGCACCATCGACACGACGAACGCGAGGCCCATGCCGGCCGCGACGAGCTCGAGCGTGGCGGGCAGCCGCTCGAGGACGATCCCCATCGCGTCCTCGCGCAGGACGAGCGACTGGCCGAAGTCGAGGTGTGCGACGTCCTTCAGGTACTCCCAGAACTGGACGGGGATGGACCGGTCGAGACCGAGCTGATGCCTGAACTCGGCTCTCTGCTCGGGAGTCGACTCGAACGGGAGCAGCACGTCCACCGGGTCGCCGACGAGACGCGTCGTCACGAACACGACGACGGTCACGAGGAAGACCACGAGGGCCCCTTGCGCGAGCCTCCTGAGAATGAACCGGCCCATCCCTGCCTCCTAGCCTTCCTTCAGGCGCCGCCGAGCGCCATCGTGTTGAGGAAGAGCAGCGAGTCCTGGCGAGGCTGCCAGACGAGCCGCTTGCTCGTCCCGTAGAGGTCGGCGATGTTCACGAGGAACGTGAAGTACGCCTGATCGCGCGCCCGCTTCGTCGCCTGGCGATAGAGCGCGTCCCGCTTCTTCGTGTTCGCCTCGCTGCGTGCCTGCGTGATCCACTTCTCGAGCGCCTGGTCGTCGTTCGACGCCCCGATCCCGCTCGGCGCGTAGTACGCGGAGAGCGATCGGTCGGCGTCGAGCAGCTCGTTCGAGCTGGTCAGGTAAATCGCATCCGGCCGGTTCGCCTTGTCGAACAGCCGGTTCAGGTACTCGCCGAAGTCGAAGATCTGGACGTTGACCTTGAGGCCGATCGCACGCCAGAACGAGGCGACCGCCTCGATCGTCTCCTTGTCCTTCAGCCAGCGGCCCGACTCGCCGACGAAGTTGATCGTCTTCCCGGACGCACCGGCCGCATCGATCAGCTGCTTCGCACGGTTCACGTCGTACGCGAACGGCCTGAGCGTCGGGTTGTAGCCCGTCCACGAGGGGCTCAGGAACTGGGCGTCGTCGACACGCGCGAAGCCCCCGAACAGCGCCTTGGCGATCCCGTTCTTGTCGACGGCGAGGTTCAAGGCCTGCCGCACGCGGGGGTCGCTCGTGACCTGGCTCCCCTGCTTGGCGTTCAAGATGACCACCGGATGCTCGAGCCCGACTGCGCTGACCGCCTTCGGCGCGCGCTTCACGTCCTCCGGCAGAAGGTTCGTGATCAGGTCGAAGTCGCCCGCCAGCAGGCCGGCCAGACGCGTGCCTCCCTCCGGCACGAACTTGTACGTGACCGTCTGGATCCTCGGCTTCGGCGTCCCCCAGTACCGCGGGTTCGCCTTGAGCGTGATGTGGTCGCCCTTTCGCCACTCGACGAACGTGTACGGCCCCGTGCCGACCGGCTTCTCGGCAAACCCGGCAGCCTGCGCGGCCTTCGGCGGGACGATCGTCAGCCAGTAGATCCGCGAGGGCAGGATCGGGTCCGGAGCGGTCGTCGTGATGTCCACCGTCCGGGCGTTGACCTTCTTCGCGCCCGAGATCGTGCCGACGAAGCTCACCTGCTCGGAGTTGAACTTCTTGTTGATGATCCGCTTGATGCTGTAGACGACCGCGTCGGCATTGAGCGGCTCGCCGTTCGTGAAGGTGATGCCGGTGCGGAGGACGACCCGCCAGACCTTGGGGCGGATCTGCTTCGGGGCCGCAGCCGCCAGGCCGGGGACGAGCTTGCCGGTCCTCGTCCGCGCCATCAGCGTCTCGTAGATGTTCCGGGTGACGGCGCGCTCTCCGCCGTCGTCCTTGAGCTGCGGGTCGAGGGTCGTCGGCTCGGAGCCGATCGCGAGCGTGATCGAGCCGGCCGCAGCCGTGGCCGACGCGCGTGTGCGGTCGGCGGCGCTCGCGGCGCTCAACGCCCCCGCCGCGAGCAGCGCCGCGGCGACGACCGAGAGCGCCGCGAAGCGATGACGTCTCATCATGTCACTCCTCTCGAGATGATGGCCTTGATGGCCGTTGGCAACTGGGACCTGTCGAGGACGGCTCCAGTTGGCTCGCGATCGAAGGGCGCAACACTTCCCCGGAGCGCATTGGTGGTTCGGCGCTCCGACGACCGCTTCGCGAACAAAGGGCGAGCAGACACCGTCGAAGAAGTATCTTAACGTCTAGAGAGTTTGAGTCAAGGTCGAGACACCAGAGCTTCGCGCATCGTCGTCGGGATGGCCGCCGGCGAGGCTCTCGCCTACGGCAGCCGCCTCGTCGAGGCGTTGCACGAGGCCGGCGACGAGGTTCACCTCGTCATGACGCGAGAGGCCGAGCGGGCGCTTGGCGACGACCTGGAGCGTGTGCGGTCGCTGGCGACACAGGTCTACGCGTCGGGCAATCAGGCCGCCCGCATCTCGAGCGGCTCGTTCCTGACGCGAGGGATGATCGTCGTTCCCTGCGACGGCGCGGCCCTGGCGGCGATCTCGCTCGGCCTGGCGACGAATCTCGTGTTCCGAGCAGCCGACGTCACCCTCAAGGAGCAGCGTCCCCTCGTGCTCGGGCTGACGACGTCGGCGCCGAGCTCGATCGAGCAGGAGCAGCTCGCACGCGCGGCGGATGTCCCCGGGCTCGTCACCTTCCCACTTGAGGGATCTCCCGACGACGCGGTCGCAGAGCTCCTCGGTCAGCTGTAGACGGAGCGCTCACGCGGCTCCGCGGCACGGCCCAGCACGAGCAGCGAGACGGGGATCCCGACAGCGGCGACGACGAGCGCCGCCTGGAGGCCGAAGATCGCCGCGGCCCCGCCGAGGAGCGCGCTGGTCGCGGCACCGACGCCGATCTGGACGGAGCGGAACGCACCGAGAAGCTGCGTTCGCCCCTCGAATGCGTCGAGCGCGAGGACGTTCGCGACCGGCCCGAGCGCCGCGACGAAGGCACCGAAGACGACGGCCGCCACGATGGCGAGCGCGGGCCAGGGAGCCGCCGTCCAGCAGGCGCCGAGCAGCGCGAGGCCCACGCCGAGGCGCCGTGCGATGCGCACCGAGCTCTCGCGGTCGGCGGCGTTGCCCGAGAGCAGCTTCGCGGGAACGGAGAGCACGCGGGACACGGTGATGACGAGCGCCGCGGTCCCCGGCGAGAGGTCCCAGGCGTAGACGGCGAACAGCGGGAGGAAGGCGACCGTCCCGTACTGCGACGCGGCCGCCACGCTGCCCACGGCGACGGGTGCAACCGCCGCTCCGGGGCGGAACGACGCACCGCCGGCGGGAGCCGGCAGGCGCTCGGGGAGACGCGCGAGGAGGCACCAGGCGGCGGCGAGCCCGGCGAGGACGGCGGTCGCGACGAACGTCGCTCGCCACCCCCACAGCCCGCCGAGCGCGGCGAGCAACCCGCCGAGCGCGACGCCACCAGAGAACGCGACGCCGTAGATCCCGATCGCGAGCCCCCGCCGCGCCCCCGCCAGCTGGGCAGCTGTGCGGATTCCAGGGACGAAGAAGGCACCGGAACCGAAGCCGAGCACCGCCTGACCCAGCATCAGCCATGCCTGACCGTGCGAGGCGGCGCTCAGGAGCGCACCCGCGAGAACGACGAGCAGCGCGAGCGTCGCCCCGAAGCGCGGCCCGAGTCGACCGATGGCGAAGCCGCCCGCAAGCCCGCCGACGGCGACCGAGCCGGAGAGCACGGCGAACATCAGCCCGGCGTCGCCGGTTCCGAGGTCGAGCTCGACGGCGAGGAGTGGGAACAGCGACGGCAGCACCCACTCGGCAGTCGTCGTCGCGAGATAGCCGCCGGTGACAGCGGCGAACCCGACCCGATCCGGTCTCATGGCTTATCTTATCGTGAAGATATGTCGAAGCTGATCGGCGACACGCTGCCCGACGGGCTCGTCTCGGCGCTCGACGGCGCCGAGCTGGCGGACAAGATCGGGCCGGCCTACCTGCTCGTCACCTCGGACGAGGACGGGACGCCGCGGCCGTGCATGCTGAGCGCGGGCGAGACGCTCGCGCTCGACGGCCGCCGCCTCCGCTTCGCGCTCTGGCGGGGCAGTCGCACGGCCGCGAACCTCACGCGGGGGGGCAACGCGCTCTTCTGCCATGTCGCTCCACGCACGGTCGTCTACGTGCGCGGGCCGGTGCGGGCGCTCGACGCGGGCCCCGAGCTCAATCTCGACTGCTTCGAGCTCACCGTCGACTCCGTCGAGTCCGACGACCACGCCGGGATGCCCGTCACGACGGGCATCACGTTTGCGGTCGAGCGCGACGACCCCGCCGTCGTCGTCGCCGCGTGGGAACGCCAGCTCGCCGGCCTCCGCGCGGCGACCTAGGGTCAGGCGTCGTCGACGGGCCGCAGCACGGCGCGCCGCTCGCCCCAGCGGCGTATGCGCTCGTGCTCGACGCCGAGCTGGTCGAGAGCGCGGCCGACCGTGTGGTCGACCATGTCGTCGAGCGAGCGCAGCTTCGCGTAGAACGCCGGCACGGGCGGCGCGACGACGGCGCCGGCCTTCGCGACGCGCAGCATGTTCTCCAGGTGGATCACGGAGAGCGGCGACTCGCGAACGAGCAGCACGAGCTTGCGCCGCTCCTTGAGGTGCACGTCCGCGGCCCGCTGGATGAGGTTGTCGGACAACCCGTTCGCCACGGCGGCGAGCGTTCGCATGCTGCACGGAGCGACGATCATGCCCGCCGTCTCGAACGCGCTGGACGCCGGCGGCGCGGCGAGGTCCTCCTCGTCGTAGACGACGGCAGCGAGGGCACGGAGATCCTCGGGGCGCCGCTCGGTCTCCGTCTTGATCGTCGCCTCCGCCCAGCGGCTGACGATCAGATGCGCCTCCACGCCGAGCTCGTACAGCGTTTCCAGGAGGCGCACGCCGTAGATCGCGCCCGTCGCTCCGGTCATGGCGACGAGGAGCGGCCGATCGTAGGAGGCTTCGGTCACGCGCCGCCGCCGTCGGTGTACGGGCCGGTCGTGATCCCGTACACGTTGCCGTCCGGGCCGCGGAAGTGCGTCCAGCGGTAGTCGCCCCAGCCATGGTTCTCGGTCAGGAACTCGACGCCCTTGCCCTCGAGCTCCGCCCGCGACTCCTCGAGGTCGTCGACCAGGAACTCGACGACGGGGCCGGTGTCGAACTCCTCGAAGTGCGGGTCGCCCGGTCCGAACACCTCGACCCACTCCCCGCTCTCCAGGCGCAGGATCGAGAGCGAGTCGCGCTCGTGGAAGGTGGAGAGGCCCAGCGTGTCCTTGAAGAAGCCGACCATCTCGTCGTACTTGTCGGTCGCCGTGCCCACCCAGACGATCCCCTTGATCTTCATGACACGACCTCCTCTCGTCGCTCTCCACCCTCGAGGGCGCGCGCCTGGGCGATCAGGTCGAGCAGCGTCTCGGGGCCGAGCGGCACGCGGTTGACATTGATCCGGAGCGGTCGCAGCGCGTCGACCACGGCGTTCGTGATCGCTGCGGGCGGGGACACGGCGCCGCCCTCGCCGCAGCCCTTGATCCCGAACGGGTTCAGGTCCGAGAGATATTCCTGGTGCCCGACCTCGATGGGCGGGACCTCCGCCGACGTCGGCAGCAGGTAGTCCATGTAGCTGCCCGTGAGCAGCTGGCAGTCCTCGTCGTAGAGGACGCCCTCGAAGAGCGCCGTGCCGATGCCGTGAGCCACGCCGCCCTGGATCTGCCCCTCGACGATCGTCGGGTTCAGCATCCGGCCGCAGTCGTCGACGGTCAGGTACCGCAGCACGCGCACGAACCCCGTCTCCGGGTCGACCTCGACCGATGCCACATGCGTGCCCGAGGCGAACGTGACGGTCGGTGGAACGAAGTAGTACTCCACGGCGAGGCCCGGCTCGAGCCCGGCGGGCAGCCGGCTCTTCGGTCCCGGAGCCGCCGCGGAGTGGATCTCCGCGAAGGTGACCGAGTGATCCGCGACGTCGCGCGAGGCGACTCCCTCGTCGCCGATCACGAGGTCGGCCGGGCTCGCCTCGAGCAGCTCTCCCGCGACCGCGAGCACCTTGTCGCGCAGGCGCTGCGAGGCGACGCCAACCGCGGAGCCCGCGGTCACCGCGCTCCGGCTGGCGAACGTGCCGACGCCGAACTGGAGCAAGGAGGTGTCGCCCGAGGTCACGGTGATGCGCTCCGGAGGAAGCCCGAACTCGTCGGCGCAGACCTGTGCGAGCGTCGTCTCGAGGCCCTGGCCGTGCGGCTTCGCACCCGTGACCACGTGAAGGTTGCCGCGCTGGTCGAGGCGCACGATGGCTCCCTCGTACGGCCCGAAGCCCGAT
>Ga0157285_10000043_pt1 | contig 12401 bp, 11 predicted proteins | sample NitcycUS074202C1_FD_108400 | JGI IMG/M metagenome (GOLD analysis project Ga0157285, IMG submission 108400) | Soil microbial communities from Arlington Agricultural Research Station in Wisconsin, USA - Nitrogen cycling UWRJ-S074-202C-1 | ecosystem: Environmental > Terrestrial > Soil >... | reverse complement strand
CATAGGGAAGGCTGTAGAGATTTTGCTCAAAGCAGAAAGACCCATTATAATGGCTGGAGGTGGCGTAATCCTTTCAGGTGCTTTTTCAGAGCTGCAGGCGCTCTCAGAATTATTGATGATACCTGTTGTGACTACATTTAAAGGCAAAGGGGCATTTTCTGAGAATCATCCTCTTGCTGTGGGACCCATTGGAATGCATGGCCATGCAGAGGCAAACAAGATAATTCTTGAAGCAGACTGTATCGTTGCAGTGGGTGCAAGGTTCTCTGACAGGTCAGTAGGAAGGTTTGAAGAATTTGGAAAAGGTATGAGTATCATTCATATGGATGTTGATCCAGCGGAGATTGGTAAGAATAAGTCTGTAGATGTTGCAGTTATAGGGGATGTAAAATCATCGCTAAGAACACTTGTTAAGATGATACCTCGAAACATTGTGAAAAAGGACGCAAATGATCCTTGGCTGAAAAGACGCAAAGAGCTCATTGATTATTATGCAGAAACAATTAAAGACTATTCAAGAGATATAACCGCCAAGAAAGCATTAAAAAAATTAAGAGAACTTTTGCCTACCAGCGCAATAGCCACTACAGAAGTTGGTCAGTGTCAGATGTGGGCATCGTTGCACTTTGATGTAATTTCACCTGGCACCTTCTTTAGCTCTACGGGGTTAGGGACAATGGGATTTGGATTTCCAGCTTCAATAGGAGCCAAGGCAGCTAGGCCACAAGTGCCAGTAGTTGATATTGCAGGCGATGGTTCGTTTAATATGACGGAGAATTCCCTTGCAGTATCTGTCATTGACAATCTTCCAGTAATTGTGTTTTTGATGAATAACTATATGCTTGGGATGGTAGCCCAATGGCAGAGAACATTTTATAATAGAAGATATATGGGCGTACATCAAAACCGCTGCCCTGATTATTCAAAGATAGCCGAAGCATATGGTGCGCAAGGCATCAGGGTACAATCTTCAGAAGAGTTAGAAAAGGCAATAAGATTAGGACTCAAGAGTGAAGTCGCTACAGTTATAGATATTCCAATTGATCCTGAGGAGGATGTTTACCCTTTTGTAGCACCTGGTACTGGTCTAAAGGATATGATTACAGGAGCATGATGTCAAAATTTATGTCCACTACGTCAGATACTACAATTAATGAAGAGAAAATTAGCAGACCACTATACATATTATCCGCTTTAGTAGAAGACAAACCTGGTGTTCTATTTAGGGTAACAAATCTTTTTAGGGCTCGAAACTTTAATATTGAAAGTATAACAGTAGGCTCAACTGAGCAAGTCGATCTCTCAAGGATGACAATCACAACAAAAAGTGACGAGAAAACTCTAGACCAGCTTGTAAAACAGCTTAGAAAATTAATTGATGTAGTCGAGGTAAAAGTGCTTGACACTGACAAAACGGTTTACCGAGAACTTGCGCTTATAAAAATGAAAGCAGATACTCCAACTTCACGAATGGATATAACCAGCTTTGCATCTATATTTAGAGCAAATATACTTGATATAGGAAAAGAGACTATTATTGTAGAGCTCACAGGAACACCAGATAAAATAGATGCATTTAAAAATCTGGTTGACCATTACGGGATCACACAGTTGGCAAGGACAGGTGTTTCCGCACTTCCAAGAGGTACAGAAGTTTAAATGCTAGAGAAAAAAAATTACCATGATAAAGTAAGAATTTTTGATACTACCTTGAGGGACGGTGAACAAACGCCTGGTGTATCGATTACTCCAGAACAAAAAGCCCAGATCGCTATTAAGCTTGATGAATTGGGTGTTGATGTTATCGAGGCTGGTTTTCCAATTGTCTCCCACGGTGAAATGACAGCAATAAAAACAATCTCTAAACACGGCTTAAAGTCAGAAATTTGTGCTTTAGCACGTGCAGTTCAGGCAGATATCGATGCCGCTATAAATTGTGATGTAAACTATGTGCATACTTTTATTGCAACATCTGATATTCATATGCAATACAAGTTGAAAATGAGTAGAGAGCAAGTGCTTGAAAAAGCAGTCTGGTCGGTCGATTACGCCAAGAAACACGGTATGCAAGTAGAATTCTCTGCAGAGGACGCAACAAGATCTAACAAGGAGTTTTTAAGTGATGTCTTTAAGGCAGTTGCTGACGCTGGTGCAGACAGATTAGATATTCCTGATACTGTAGGCTATGCCACTCCTCAATATATTGCTCAACTCGTTACCGATTTAAAGACAGAAACAAATAATAAAATTCCAATCAGTATGCATTGTCACGACGATTTTGGTTTAGCAGTAGCTAATACAATTTCTGGAATAAATGCTGGAGCTTCGTGCGCACATGTGACGATAAATGGCTTAGGAGAGAGAGCAGGAAATGCGTCTCTTGAAGAATTGGTCATGGCACTTCAGTGTTTATACAATAAGAAGCATAACATCAAAACTGAATTGCTTTATGAGACTTCGAAGTACATTTCTAATGTAATGGGTATAACCGTCCAGCCAAACAAAGCAATAATAGGTGAAAATGCTTTTGGTCATGAATCCGGCATCCACACACACGGCATAATAAATAATCCGCTTACGTATGAGCCAATCAGTCCAGAAATAGTCGGAAGGAGAAGATGGCTTCAGGCTGGAAAACATGCTGGTGCACATGGTATCAAGGCTATGCTAGAAGACTTCGGGATCAATTCCTCCAATGAACAGTTGCAAGAGATCGTAGAGAAGCAAAAAAACCTTGCGGATAAAGGAAAGTCTATAACAACTGCAGAACTTTTGTCGATAGCTAGTGATGTGATGCACAATAACAAATTTGAAGAGAAATTCAAACTGTATGATTTTCATATTATAACAGGAATGAATATTATACCAACTGCTGTTGTTAGATTAAATACTGATGGAAAAGATTTCATTGCATCTGAGATCGGTGTGGGTCCAGTTGATGCAGCATTGAAAGCGATACAAAAAATCGCAGTAGAAATGGCGAGCATCAAGATTCGTGAGTATAGGTTAGATTCTATTACAGGTGGTTCCGATGCATTGGCAGAAGTTTCAGTAAAGGTAGAAGATAAAACTGGAAACATTGTTTCAGCAAGAAAGGCAGGAGAAGATGTAGTGGTTGCATCCGTACAGGCAATGGTAGATGCTATTAACAAAGTAATGCTAAGAAAAGTAATATACTCTGAGAACTAAATCTAAACTAAAAAGTTTTATAGGCTATACAAAATATAAAATTTTTTGTTGACTCGCTATAACATTGCATTGATTATTGGCGACGGTATTGGTTCTGAATTAACAGCATCAGCAAAAACAGTGCTAGAGTCAATAAATGATAACAGCTCTAAAATCAAATTCATGATAAAAGAGGTTGATGCAGGTGATAATGCACTCATTAAATTTGGAAAAGCACTTCCAGATTTTAGTGTAGACATAATAAAAAAATCTGATGTATGTTTGAAGGGTCCTGTTGGCGAAACTGCTGCCGATGTAATTATTGTTCTGAGGCACATGTTCGATCTATATGCAAATATTAGACCTGCAAAGTCATATCCTAATATCAAAAATCTAGCTGGCAGTGTGGATTTGGTAACAATAAGAGAAAATACTGAAGACGTGTACCTAGGATGGGAATTCAATATTGATGAAAACACAGTTATTGCATTACGTATGACAACTGAGAGAGCATCAAGAAGAATTGCAGAATATGCATTCAAAACAGCCAGATTACGGGACAGAAAAAAGAAAGTTGTAGTTGTTCATAAAGCAAATGTTTTGCGTAAAGGTGATGGCTTATTTGCAAATACATGTAGATCAGTTGCTGACAGATATTCTGATGTAAAGTATAGTGAAATGTATGTTGACGCATGTGCTATGAATCTAATACGTAATCCTGAAGATTTTGATGTTATTTTGACAACAAACCTCTTTGGAGACATACTATCTGATGAGGCAGCACAGGTAGTAGGGGGTTTGGGAATAGGACCATCGGCTAATATTGGAAATAATTTTGCATTATTCGAACCAGTTCATGGAGCAGCTTTTGACATAGCTGGAAAGGACATTGCGAATCCAACTTCGATTCTATTATCTACAAAAATGATGCTTGAATGGTTAGCAGATAAGTATAATGATCTTGATGCATTCAATATAGGACAGCATATAGAAGAGGTAATAATTAGCTTATTAAAACAAAACAAAAAAACAAAGGACATAGGTGGTAACCTTTCTACGACGGATTTCACAAAATTGATAGCTTCATCTATGTATTAGACATATACTAAAGAAGAAGAACGCCGGTATTTTTGGAGAGATTCTCAAAAAATTATTCTTGTCTTCATCCACTTAAATGAGTCTTGACAAAAAACTCCAAACCGACCAATTACTACATATATACAAAGCAGGTTTTTTGCAACATTAATTGACCTGATTGACTGAAGGGGCTTGACAAAATACAACAGCAACTATTGGCATCAGGATACCAACGAAATACGTAAATTATCGACTTTTGTTCAACGACATGTTTAATTATTTCAGATTCCTATCAAAAGTAGATTAATGGCTGATCAAATATTCATGTTTCTGACAACAGCAGGTACTATGATAGGATTAACAGTACTGCTTTTTGTATCAAAAGGACTCAGAATTAGGTCTATTGGACGTATTGCTACCTCTCCCTCTTCTTCATTCGATAACAAAAATTACAATAATGCGGGAAGAAAGGTTAAAAAATATAGCTCTGATGGAAAGCCAATTTACGAAGACTAGTAAGAAAAATGGAATAAAAATATACCACATTGAACGCTCAACTATTATCTGTATTTGCCTAACTAAAACTGGTAAAACGATGGGGATAAGATATGCAATATATACATATATCATGAATACGTATTCGTTAATGTCTGTTTTTCCGATTACTCAAATATTAGCTTCGACCATGCGTGCAGCATTTACCTTACAAAAACTAAAGAAGTAGAATGGAATTGTTAGTTTATATTTGTCAGAATTTGAATCATTGATTCTAAGAAATATATATACAAACGATCATCAAATAAAAGAGCATTCAGTTAGTAATATGATAACCATAGATAGCAAGTGGCTTGCAGCACACGTCGATTCGCCTCAAACAGTAATTATAGATAGCAGGGGAAATATACCATATAGATTAGCACACATCAAAAATGCAAGACCTCTTGGAGTCGAATATGTAATCTCAGTGGCAGATAATGGTGCTAACTTGGCATTAGACCAGTTATCTGCTGAAAAGATTTTTAGTGATCTTGGAATCGATGATTCTAAGACGGTTGTAGTTTACGGTGAAAATGTAGATCCTTCAGCCGCAAGGATAGTTTGGACTCTAATGTATCATGGGCATCAAAATACCAAACTATTAGATATTGGATTTACTACATGGCAAAGGTCCGGGTTGCCAATTAGTCATGGTGGTGCAGTTCTTATTAACACCAATCCTGTCAAATTCAAGTCTAAGCTAATTAATACAATAAGAGCAGATGCAGATATGATCAAAGCAAAACAAAAAGATCCAAATGTAATCATTGTTGATTCAAGAACTCAACAAGAACATATGCAAGCAAGAATTCCCGGCTCCATATTACACAGCTGGGAAGAAGGTCTAGGCTCTAATGGTGCAATGCTTACAAGTAAAGAAGAATTGCAAAAAGATTTCGAGAATAACGGAATTACTCCGGATAAAGAAATCATTTGCTATTGTCATTCTGGATCTAGGTCATCGCATAAGTTCTTGCAGTTCAAACAGGCTTGTTTTAACAATGTGCGTATGTATGATGGTTCAATAATAGACTGGGCCCAACGTCGCAACCCATTAAGGTAAATAGATATATATGCACATATATACTACTAGTAAAAACTCAGCATCGATACACAATGCTGATGACATGATATGACATTTGCTTACCTGACCTACCTACCTATTCTGCGGTGCTTCACAAAATTCAGTTAAAACTCCATTTAGAGATTTTGGATGGATAAAAGTGATCTTCCGACCATAAGAACCTGAGCGTAGTTGACCAAGAATTTTCATGCCATTTGCTAAAGCTTTTGCGATGTCTCTTTCTATATCATCTGCTGTAATTGCAATGTGATGTATTCCTTCACCTCGCTCAACGAGAAATTTTTTTATTGGACTATCATCAGCAGTTGGTTCCATCAATTCAATTCGTGTATCTTGTAATTCTAGCATTGCAACCTTCACCTTTTCGTTTGGAACTGTTTCGATCTCAAGATGGTCAATATTCAATATCTTTTGATAGTTTTTCAATGCTTCGTCAACATTATTAACTGCTATTGCAATGTGATCTACTCGCATTTCTTTTCATTCTGATGCATTATCACCAGAACAATCTAGTGATAGACACATCAACACATATTGTAAATTCTGGTTGTTATATATCTTTTGATACGAGAGACAGTAATTTGACAGGAAGAAAGAAGGGAGAGAGGAAGTGGTGGTCAAAACAAACAGGAATGAAGAGGAGCTATTTTTTTCCAAGCGAGGCGTTTGGAAATGTTATCTTGATTGGATGTCTAAATGCTGAATGTACCATAACTAACTCTCCTTTATTTAATCTAACAATATTCATTTTTGTACTTTGATCAATTATGTTGTATGGCATCGATGAGAGTTCTGACAGACCTACTTTTGCAGTTATGTGCATTCCTGTATTCTCATGCAGAGAATAATCCACAGTACTCTTGAATTGTTGTGCAGAAAACAAAATAGTGTGTCTTGATCTTCCTGCAATTATAGTCTTCATTATTTGTTCTGCTACTGCGTTTATCCTTCCGAAGGTCTTAGTATTTGGCAAAAATCTATTAATTTCGTCTATGAAAATCAAAAAGTATTTTGGCTTTTTACTTTTTTTATCATTATCGTTATTGCTAGTGTTGTTGTCGTTGTCGTAGTTACTACTCTTGTTATCTTCATTGGACATCTCTGTTGTTGTGGAGTATATTTCATCAATACTTTTCATTGCGTCTCCTATTACAAATGCTTGTTCTTCTAGTGAGGAGAGCATAGCTATATCTACAACGAAGACATCGCCTGGACGTATTTTCTTGATTTCCTTTCCAAGGTATGTACTAGTTACTTTTTTGTCAATAAATAGAGACGATCTTCTGAATCGCTGAATATGTCCTTGAAACTGTAAAAGAGAAGATTTGTTTGTAATTATTTCTTCAGGATAGTCTTTGAAGTCGAATAAATCAGTCCAGGTCTTTACTATTTCTGCGTCTCCTACTTCTTCTCGTTTTTTTTCTCCCATGTGTTCTTTTCCTGACCGATTATTAGAGGTAGTAGTCTTTTTAATTGGCCAGAATTCATAGATATAATTAGCAATCGAAGATAAGTTATAATAGTGAGTATCATGTATTTCTGAAAATAAAAGATCAAGTCTATCATATACGTCCTCTAATTCATATGAATAGGTTTTTGAATTCAGTGGTACGTAAGTTGAATTGGGTCTTCCATCTCTGCCTCGCGGAAGAAAATATGTTACGTTATCAAATGGTGCTATATCCAAATTAAGAATATCAAAGAATTCTTTGTCGTTAGTTTTCTTGAAATTCTTCTGTTCATCCTTATCTATGTGCAACAGATTACCACACTTTGTATTGAAGATTATTATCACATATTCTTCTGCATATTCTTTGAGTTTTTGATATACAGACTGTAAAAGAAAGAGCAGGTACGAAGTTTTTGCATTTCCTGAAATTCCGGAGGCGTTTACATGTGCAGTATCAGGACCGGCTAAATACGAAATATCTAAAAAGATAGGAATTCGTAAGCCATTGCTCATCTCTATTATTCCAGCTGGAATTGGATAAGCCATCTCTGGAATTCCTAACGCAAACATTACTTCCTCCGCATTAGAAAACCTTACTGACTTTCCTAATCCCACAGGCATCCCGGTAGGGATGTTACTTAATTTTTCCTCTGTATGAACCTCGGAATTAGCCATAACTGCAACTCTTGCTACTGTAATTCCGTTCTGGTAAAGAACACTGTTATCTAAGTCACTACTAATTGTTGTCTGGTTCTTGTTGTTGCTATTGTTATCATTTCTTGGAAGATACTCTATCTTATTCGTAGGGTGAAACAAATAATGATAATAATTGTCAGTTGGTACAATAGCCTGAAGATCCTGAATCATTCCGATAGTTTTAATACGGTATGACGATAGCGAAGGTGGTGTTGTTGTTACTGCTGCTGATAAGGATGAAGATGAGGGGGAAGATTGTTCAACGGTAACAAAGTCAAATGGTTTGACAATCGTTCCAGGTGCAAGTGCAAACCAGAAACTGTCTATAGTGTTTGGATGTTTGTCGGATATTATGGTTTTTCCAATTTCTGTATTATTATAATGATAAGTATTATTATCATCGTTTAAATCATCATCTTTTAGATCGTTGATACGTTTGATATTATTATTAGTAGTATTATGATTTCCTTGTTGTCGTGGTTCTTCTTCTTGTTTATTATTATTACCCATTCGTAATCACACTCTTACATATATCAAATCGCTCTATTGTTGATATATCTTGCAATAAAAGATACAGTCGTTCATCATGGAAAGATATAAAATTTGGTAAAAATGGCTTTTTTACTGACAGAAATACTATTTAATTAGTAAATGAATCGTAGCAACATAGCCTCTATCCCCTGCTCTTATTCTCTGACTGTATATAACAAATACAGTACTCTACTCTGTTAATAGCAGCAATAATCTATAAAGCTGTATCATCAATTTCATCTGCATTTATAGTGTAAGCTTCTATAATATCAGATACAAATATTTTTCCGAAAGGAAATGGACCTTTGGATAGAGTTGCACGTATATCCTCGATAATTGGTTTCACTACTGAATCTGCAACGATTACTTCAATCTTTGTTCCAGTGACAAATTCAGGAACCGCTCTTGCTATTCCTCTGCCAGATGATACTTCTTCTTTTCTGCTACGTCCTCTGCCCTTGACGCTATAGAATGTCATACCGCCGACTTTATGTTTGCGAAGAAGTTCGCTAACTTCTAGAAAATGTTCGTGGGATATAATTAGATCTATTCTCTTCATGTACAGTTCAAATTAGCTTTTATACGTGGAATATAATAAATATGCGTAGAGAAATTTCTTATATTATAGCAAGACCTTCTACATTAGCTAATCTGTGTATTCATTTGCTATTGCTGAATAACATAATACAATTTGAATTCGGATCGGAATTTGACTAGTGAATAAATTATTGATAATCGAAGTAGTAGTATCAGCAACAATTACGACAACAGTTGTAATAATAATGAAAAAATTTGGATGGAGGCAGGTTATAGAGATAATTTTTGACAGAAATGACACTTTATGGATGAAATCCCAGAGCGAAATTTTTTTAGCTCGTATAAGTCCCGGCTGCTATTGCTGTAGCGATTACTATTTCTCCTGAAGCAACGTTTATGACTTCTTGAAAGCCTCACCTTCACGTATCTTTCATTTCATTGCTATTATGTAAATGAATTTAACAATTACTCTAAACTGTAAAAGCTACCTCGAATAACAGATGCTCAAAACGGTATATCCTAAAGTTCTTTTTTCAGCAGCTTAATTTGCCTAGTAGAGAACTACAAAAGCAAGGTAAATTAGCTATGATGTACTTTTTTCTAGCGTAGATATTATTTTATTGTTAATTATTAATAACGACGACAACAACAAATACTGTTTTTGTTCTTGTTACTTACATATAGTATATCCCAATATACCAATGTCAAAAAGATATCTTTGGTTCATATCTCCCAAAGACTTGTACAAAGGTATTACTTATTTCACCTAGTGTAACATTGCTCTTTACAGCGTATATGATATGAGGCATTAGATTTTCATCAGGCTTTTCAGCGGCATCTTGCAATGCATTCAGTGCTTGCTCAACATTTGTCTTGTCACGAGAACCCTTGAATTCTTTTAGCCTGGCGACCTGCCTTCTTTCTATCTCAGCATCCATTGTGTTTAGCTTTGGTTCAACATCATTTCGATCTTGAAATTTATTTACACCTACAATGATACGCTTGTTCTCATCTATCTCCTTTTTCAAATTATATGCGTTTCTCCTAATTTCATCTTGGAAAAACCCTTTCTCAACAGCAGATAATGCGCCGCCCATTCTGTCTATTTTTTTCAGGTATTTTTCTACTTCCTCTTCAATTCTGTTAGTTAGATATTCAACGTAATATGAACCAGCCATTGGATCTACAGTTTTTGCAAGACCAGTTTCGGTAGCGATTATCTGCTGTGTCCGAAGTGCAATTTTTACAGAATCTTCCGTAGGTAATGCAAGCGCCTCATCTCTAGAGTTAGTATGCAAAGACTGGCAACCACCCAGTACAGCAGCGAGGGCCTCTGTCGTAACCCTGACAATATTGTTGTCAACTTGTTGAGCTGTTAATGATTCGCCGCTAGTCTGCACATGGAATCGTAGATGCCATGATTTTGCATTCTTTGCATGAAACCTGTCCTTCATTATTTTCGCGTAAATTCGCCTAGCTGCTCTAAATTTGGCTATCTCTTCAAAAAATTCCATTGTACAGCAAAAGAAAAATGACAATCTAGGAGCAAAGTCATCTACTTTTAATCCTCGATTAATACAGGTTTGGATATATTCTATTGCATTGGCAAATGTAAATGCTAATTCCTGTATCGCATTGCAGCCAGCTTCTCGCATGTGATATCCTGAAATACTAATCGGGTACCATTGAGGAACTTTTTGAGAGCAATATTGGATCATATCGCCAATGAGTCTTATGGATGGTTTAGGAGGATAAATGTAAGTGTTCCTAGCAATGTATTCTTTTAGTATATCATTTTGGGTTGTACCTCTGAGCTCCGTTGGAGAAATGCCTTGAGATTCTGCCACAGTAATGTATAATGAAAGTAATGTTGAAGCCGTTGAGTTAATTGTCATAGAAGTGCTGACTTTATTTAATGGGATATTCTCAAAGCAAGTCATCATATCCTTTATAGAACTAATCGCCACTCCTGTCCTTCCAACTTCACCTTCAGATTGAGGATCATCGGAGTCGCGTCCTGTCTGTGTAGGTAGATCAAATGCTAAAGATAATCCTGTCTGTCCATGTTCGAGTAAAAATTTGAATCGTTTGTTGGTCTCCTCAGCACTTCCAAACCCGCTGTATTGCCGCATCGTCCATAACCGCTCTCGGTACATGTTTGGATACAAGCCACGTGTATAGGGAAATTTTCCTGGCTCCTCCTGTTCATGCATATTATTATCGAATTTCGATAGGTCATCTTTTTTGTAAGCCCTCTTAACGGGTATATTAGAATCCGTTTTTATCACATCAGCTGGTGGCATATCTCTTTTTGATCACCTCGTCTTCAATACTATTGCGGCTAATTCTTCTGCAGCTTGGTAAGGATCCATCCTTTTTTCTGCTAATTTATCAATAAAAAGGAAATATTTTTTATTACTGTTGAGCAGAGCTGAAACTCTTTGTTCTACTATATCTAATACCATATCATTTAATTCCGATTCAAGCATTTTTCTTTCTTTCTCTTTATAATTACTACTTCTTGCCTTTAGTAAGTTATCAATAGTAGCTGCTAATTCCTTAATCCCCTTGCCTCTCTTTGCAGAGGCTTTCAGGACAATGGGTTTCCTTTCGCTATTCCCTATTAAATCCAAAACAGAATTAAAAAGAGCGCCCGCGCCATCTAGTTCTTCCTTATTAACAATGTACAAATCCCCAATTTCAGTCAAGCCTGCTTTGATAGCTTGAATATTATCACCGGTGTGGGGAGTAAATACTACAGCAGTTACATTGACTATATTTGAGATTTCCACCTCAATCTGTCCAGCTCCTACACTTTCAACTAATACAAGGTCATAACCTGCTGCATCTAATATTCTAATTACATTCCTGAGGGATTTTGAAACTCCTCCTGACGCACCTCTAGATGCTATACTTCTCATAAACACTCTGCCGTCATCCACAGCATCTTGCATTCTAACTCGATCTCCTAGTATTGCTCCACCTGTGATAGGGCTAGTAGGGTCCACTGCAACAATGGCGACTTTATATCCTAGTGACTGTAAATTAGGAACTAGTTTTCCTATTAGAGAGCTTTTACCTGAACCTGCTGCACCTGTAAATCCTACAGTTCTAACATTGCCAGTTTTGTTAAATATTTCTCGTATAATCGTTTCTGAATCAGGTTCGCAGTTGTCGATTATGGAAATCGCTCTTGCTAGAGAGCGCCTTTCTCCTTCAAGTAGAGCTTTGACCACCGGTAGCATTGTTATTTATTATTATGTAGATGTATGTATAATATATTTGTCAATATTAATACTCATACTGCTGCATTTTACATCT
>Ga0157285_10000042_pt1 | contig 12457 bp, 12 predicted proteins | sample NitcycUS074202C1_FD_108400 | JGI IMG/M metagenome (GOLD analysis project Ga0157285, IMG submission 108400) | Soil microbial communities from Arlington Agricultural Research Station in Wisconsin, USA - Nitrogen cycling UWRJ-S074-202C-1 | ecosystem: Environmental > Terrestrial > Soil >... | reverse complement strand
AGTATAATCATATGCAGCGACAGCAGTCACAATAGTTACAATTCATGGTGTTTGTCCTAGATCCTCTACTAAAATATTCCAGTTCGATCATGAGCTTTAGAAACTGAAATAATATGCTATACTGCTGCAGTCACCTTTCATAAATTCACTCCAATTTGTTTGAAGTATATTTCAATAATCTCTGCTTTTTTACAAAAATACTATAGTAGTGGACATAACTATAAGTTGTACCCGAGAATCATATAACAACAAGAAAACAATTGGAAGAAACATATTACTAATCAAGACAATTTACTATGAACTAAACAGATAAGACATGACAATGATGATGACAACAAATTATATAATTTATGATGTTACTGATAATAATTTACACTTAGATCTCAGAAATCAAAATTTAAAATCATATCATCACGAGCAATGTTAAGATAAAGATCATTTCCATCATAACGATCTACATTTGATTTTGGAACTTATATATTCATGTGATTTTATTGTAGCACCTTCTATTATTATATTATCATCATATTGTGCCATCACATTTCCACAAGAGTGCTTATCGCAAGCCCTGGCTGACTTTTTTGATCCTATCAATTCATTCCAATCTATCTCAGCCATGCTAAAAGTTGTTCTTTAAGCTATGTAACAAATCAAGAGTTACCACATTACTATTATTCCTTGATTACCACTTTAACTGAATCTTTGCAGTAAAAAGCGATGATATTGAAGATAGGTTTCTGTTTTATTCTGTTTTAAACATCTTGGTTTATTACCGACATCCTCATTCAAACAGATGTTCTCCATGGTACAGCTGATTGGCAATCTGATAAGTATGTCCTTGTGAACGCATTGTCGGTGAATGTGCTGATAAGTATCTTGCTGCTGCAACTAATAATATGTATGCTCCTCTTATTGTGCTATTATTATCCTCGTCGTCATCATCATTATACGATATAAAAGAATACTGTCTGAATGCTGCTTCTATCATTTGGATAGAATGAAAGTTACGATCTTCACGTAGCAAAGCCTTTCCAATTGCGGCTAAAAGTCGATCCGGCTTTCCGTTATTATAAAGATAATCTGCGACTAACTGTCCTGCTTGGTTTACTTGCTGTTGCTTATCTAGAAGTGATAAAAGTTCTTCTTTTAGCGCTATCTCTTGGTCGTCTTCTTTAAATGTACTATCATCATGATTGCTGCTGATGTTTTTTTCCATTTTCTTTCTCGGCTTTGGTAATGGTGCTGGTGGAACATTCAGAAAGCGATTAAGATAAACTCTCATTGCACCATCAAACACACCTCGCAATAATTCTTGAGTAGCTGCTCTTCTTAAGCCCTGATGTACAGCGTTAGCATAGGTAAATGTATGCAATACAGCATCCCAGTCACTTAATTCATTGCGAGTATGGAATTGTACTATACGGTTGGCTGCAGCATAGGCTACTATACTGGCCAACTCTTCTTCAGTAGTACCTTGACTTAAGGCATCTAATAACGAGTTTACGATTAACTGAGGATCATCGCCTAATAACACTGGGATTAGCTGGTTTATTCTCTGGTTCCTTGTTCTTATTCCACTGCCTTCGCCTGCCTGTCCTCCTCTCCTTCTACTACCATTATTCAAAACTATAGACAATTTTTTGAAGGCCTTTTCAAGGATATCAATCAAATCTATCGGATATCGCCATGAATTAGATTCTTCCATTCTTTCAGCATTAGCGTATCCAGATACTAGGCTGCTCAATACTGACTCTGCTAGGTCTTTATTGTTATTATCCCATCCAACTGCATCAAGTGCTTCTAATGCTTTATTGGTAAAATCCAGAACATGTCCAAGGTCAAGGTAACGATGGTCAGTAGCTGCAGCGAAAAGCATATCAGATATATGAGAACTATTAGCATCAAGCCTCACAGCAGTAACTATACATCTTTCTGCAGCTTGTGCATCACGAGATTCAATGAACTGTCTGAACCAGCGTTTAAGTGTAGACAAATCTGGCCAAGGCTGCGGTAATGGAGAGATTTTAAAACGTGGTGGCATAGTAGCACAGTCCTGTGCTACTGAAGAAAGACCGTGATATAGAGCATAAGGTATGTCTTCAGTATCAAGGTAAGGGGTAATATTCATCATGCAAGTATGTATTGTTAAGCCCTGACCCCATCCAGATTGTTTGTAATGACTACCAAAATCAAGACCAACACGAAATGCATTTAGTCCATTATCAATGTGTTCTTTTTCATTAGTATCCTCTTCTTTATTATTACTCGCAACATCACCTAACATTGCAATGACTGTCTTTGCGATCATTGATGGAATGTTTCGTTTCAGTCCATTTTGTAAATGATAGTAGGAAGAGGAATCAGCATCATCTATTACCGCAGGTAAAATATCTATCCAAACCTCGTTTTCATTACGAACTTCTACTGGAAAAGAAGTAACGTCACCGGCCCATTGATCAAATGTTCCTCCGTTCATAAGATCAAATCGTGCATGATGCCAATGGCATGTGAGGATACCGTCTTTAACAGTGCCTTGGTTTAGAGGAAAGCCCATATGCGGACAGCGATTATCCACAGCATATATCTTAGAACCATAAATGAAAATTGCGATAGTATGGTTTCCAATACTGACAGATAAACAACCACCAGCAGCTTCTATAGCCTTAGTGTTGGCAGCATATACATAATTATGATTGTCGGTTTTTGACAACATATTATAATATATCTCTATATCTTCTCTTACCTATAGGTCTATTCTGCTGCTGATATATAGGGAAGGAGAAATACTGCCTAGGTCTCAAAAAGAGATATTATGTCTAGTTGCATAAGATTTTAGAAAAATTACCCTTTATCTTATGTAACTCATCGTACAGTTATATTCTGATCACATTTGTTGCCATTCTAATAGCATCAGTATATTTCCATTAAGTAGTAAGGTTCATGTAATTCTTCACAAATCTTCTTTCCGCACTTGATGTATTCCTGTAAGAGTCCTAGTAGTCTAGTGTAAGGTTTAAATTCAATTCGTAGTCGTAAACCAGCAAATGAGCTGCTCTGATGAATATATTTCACACACGACCCAAGAAAACCTCATACAGATAACACCACAAACAAAGTCAAAACTACGAAGGGCAAAATATGGGGTATTCAACCATTCTGCTGTTGAGCTTTGCCATTGGACAAAAAGATCTTTTGCTGATCAAGGTAATTGTTATAAACACAAGTTTTATGGGATCTCCACTCATAGATGTATGGAAATGACTCCAACTGCTATGAACTGTGAAAATCGATGTGTTTATTGTTGGAGGCCAACTGAATTTTATGACACATTAGAAATGCCATTAGAATTAGTGGACGAACCTGACGTAATTGTTGAAAATTTAATAGAAGAGAGGAAAAAGCTAATTGTTGGTTTCTATGGGGATACCAAGAACAACAAGAAAAAGTTAGATGAATCACTGTTACCCACGCATTATGCAATTTCATTATCTGGGGAACCAACTATGTATCCTAAGCTACCACAATTAATCAAATATCTAAAAAGTCTGAAAGCTACAAAATCAATATTTCTTGTAACTAATGGTCAAGAACCTCAGATGCTCGAAAGATTGGCTGACGAAGATGCCTTACCCACTCAATTATATCTATCTACAAATGCATCAAATCGGAAGATGTTTTACCGTATTAATCGACCACGCCACAATGATGCATGGGAAAGATGGTTGAAAAGTCTACACTTTCTTGCCGATGTAAATACGAGAACCGTTCTGAGAATGACATTGATCAGAGATTATAACGAGAATCCCCAGTTTGTCAATGAATTCGCTGAAATCATGTTGCAAGGTAATCCACATTTTGTTGAATTGAAGTCCTATATGCACATAGGAATGTCAACACAACGTCTCAAGAAAGATAGTATGCTCGAAATGAATGAAGTCCAAAAATTTTCAAATGAATTATACAAAAAAATGTCCGGATTTTCTATAATGGATGAGAGTGAAATTTCAAGAATAGTAGTATTGCAAAATCAAAAACGATATATTGACAGGTGGATCGATATCAACTAATAGAACGATTAGAAAGGGTATCGTATTTTCTATCAAATTATTTTTCCGCCTTTACTGCTGTTGTTATTGTTGCGATGACGAGCAGAGACATATGTAATATAACATCCAAATTACTCTCCAACTAAAATTGTGGTTAGCACATTTAAGTAATTGAAGACATGTAACACTAATGGAATTTAACGTTCTTTGCATTACATCTAGAACAGATATAATGAGTATCCTAAATTTTGAATCAGTACCAGAGACAGATATATAATGTCATATATAGTATATTCCTAGGTTGTACCTCAAACGTGAAAGGATGTAAATTGTGTTTAAAAAAAAGAGATGTAATCAATCATAGTGAAGTTTGAGGTAAATGTCCACTTTAATCACTCCCAATTCCAATAAATCTACTCTTGTATTTTTAGAGCATCTGCTTTGAAGACATATTATTTTAAGTCGATATCAAATTAATTCGATTTCGATAAAATCATGTGCAATATAATCTTGCAACATTTATTAGAATTAGACCTTTTACTTATCAGCAGCCGATTTGAAATCAAATGATAGAATGACCTACAGTCGTGTAGGGATTGATGTGAAAAAGATCCTTCGAGTCCAAAAATCAATTGGTGATATCATTTCTGTTACCCATCCCTTTCCTGCTTTGGGAAAGGTTATTTCAGGTTTTGGACACTATGCAGGTTTAATCGATATTGGTTCGACAGTCCTTGCAATGCATTCTGATGGAGTAGGAACAAAGTTAATTGTAGCTCAAATGATGAGACGTTTTGATAGCATAGGAATTGATTGTATTGCAATGAATGTCAATGACATAATCTGTGTTGGTGCACATCCACTTGCGTTTATAGATTACATTGCATTGAACTCCACAAACAATCACCTTGTACGACAGATTACAAAAGGTCTGGTCAAAGGAGCAAAACAATCGGATATGGCAATAATTGGAGGAGAGACTGCGATTTTGCCTGATCTAATTGATGGTATGAATAAAAATGCATTTGACTTGGCTGGTACGGTGCTTGGAGTAACTGATAAGTCCAATCTAGTATTAGGTAATAAAATCAAGGTTGGCGACATAATTTTGGGAGTAGAAAGCAGTGGGCTGCATTCAAACGGCTATACACTAGCTCGTAAAGTTCTTTTTTCAAAATATTCTATTGATGATGCGGCACCTTATCTTATTCGCACGGTGGGAGAAGAGTTGCTTGTTCCTACTACAATATATGTCAAACCCGTTATGGATATATTGAAGCAAAAACATATTTCGGTTCATGGTTTTGCCCATATCACTGGTGGCTCTTTTACAAAACTTACACGTCTAAATAAGAAAGTGGATTATAAACTTGACAATCTACCAGCGACCCATGGCATATTCAAACAGATACAAGCAGATGGACATATCGAAGCAAAAGAAATGTATAGGACATTTAATATGGGAATAGGATTTTGCATAATACTTCCAAAACATTCTATTGATCCTGTAATCAGTATATTTGAAAAATATAATATGGCTTGTAGTCAAATAGGAATAATAACTGACAAAAAGAATAGAAACGGAAGAGTCATAGCCAAAATAGATGGAAAAAACGAAATATTATAGAAAAAATAAACAAGATCATGGATTTTGTATTTGTGAAACTATCATAGTGTCAGTATCATAGTAAGAATAAAAAATTATTTTATACTCTTCTCTCAAGGAAGTACATCTACAATTTCAAGTATATCTATTCCTTTAACTTCTAAGTACCAATCACTTATACCATAGCAATAATTTTTTATTATACGATTCCAATTTGCACCGTTAATAAGAATCCAGTCTTTATACTTTTGTATTTTATCTTCTTGCATAGTTTGATTAGCTCTAGGAATTGCTATAGTAGTTTCTATTTAATTATTATTTGAAATGGCTGCACTAGAATGCAGCAACTGTTTACCTTTTACACTATTAGCTCTTAACTTTCATAATTCTTGCGCCTGCGGATCCCTGTATTTAGCAGGCAAATACTTGAGTACTTATCTTTCACTTATCTACCTTCAATCTATATATCCGTACGTTTCAACAGGTGTTTGACCATTCAATCCATATGATGGCTAACATAGTTAAAATCCGAGTATCAACCGTCAATACTCTCATTACTTTTTCTCTCTAACCTCGTCATTTGGCATCTACATTTACAAAATTGATGAAAAAGAGAATCTAATTGTAGAAAGTTCAAGCTGATTTGGAATGAACGTAATTGCCATATTTTGAGTTTACATATCAGTTGAATGAATTATAGCGCAACTTTATCTACACTCCCCATAATTAGAGGTTCAGCCATACGGTTAATTTGAAAACTGACATTTGCAAAGCCATTCTAGTTGACTATTGAGACACTACGCAGCATGATCTGCAACCATAGTATCACAAGATTGCTCGCTCACATACCTATCATAATATTATTTAGACGAAAAAATTTAAAAACTCCAAAAACAAATGGTGTACCAATACTCAAGCAAAACTATTTACAATGAAATACTAACGATTTAGCAGGCGAAGAAAAGATTACCTATTTAGTCTTTCAGGTTACTACAAATCAAAGCTTACATAAAGCTTGGAAAGGATATGTTATAGCCAAAAATAAAGACGAGTATGATAAAAATGCTGCGTTATGCAGGAATCATCCAAGAGCTGCAGGATGACCTGGGATTACCAGTTAGTTCATTTCATGATATAGGCAAGTCAGCATTAGCCTTTCACTCTTTGCCTGCTGCACAAATTGCACAGCAGAATAATAGTAATAACTACGAACACAGTGGCAACAATAACAATAGCATTAATGATAATAACTAAGAACAAATATCATAGGAGTATCTAACTGACAATGATCATGTGAAGATATACAAAAATTAATATTTGTTACCCATCATCCTTCTCAAAACGTCGCTAATGGATCGAAAAACTGCTGAAATATCTTCACAAGCAGGTTCTAACTACATTCTAGCCTGTAAATCAGTCGCTGAACAAATCCAAGAAAGAGAAGGTCTGTCATCTAAGGCCATTTTCAAAATTGTAAAGGCTATGGCATCAAAATATCGTCTTTCTACTTTACCAAAAAATGAGAGCATAATTGAACATCTTCCTAATGACAGTTATTATAGGAAAGTTTTGATGGTTAGGCCTATAAAGACAGCCTCTGGTATAGCAATAATTACGGTAATGCCCAAACCATTTGAGTGTCCACAAGGCAGATGTATATATTGCCCTGGTGGAATCGAATTTAATACTCCTCTAAGTTATATAGGAACTGAACCTTCTACGAGATCTGCTCAAAAATTTGGCTATGATCCATATAGACAAGTCCAATCTATGCTATGTCAATTGCGCGCAAGAGGGCATGACACTGGGAAAGTAGAACTTGTCGTAGTTGGTGGTACTTTTCCCTTTATGCCCGTACAGTATCAGAAGGATTTTGCAAAATCGTGTTTTGATGCTCTCAATGAGATAATACGTTCTGCTAATCTACAAGAGGCTATCATTAGTAACGAAACTGCAAAAAATAGATGCGTTGGATTTACCGTAGAAACAAAACCGGATTACTGTAAGCAGCAGCAGGTTGATCTAATGCTTGAATTAGGAGTTACACGCATGGAAATAGGTGTTCAATCCTTACGGGATGAAGTTTACAAGGCTGTTAATCGGGGACATACCTTGGAAGATGTAATAGAATCTTTCCAAATTGCTCGGGATGCAGGTTACAAAATTGTTGCACATATGATGCCAGGTCTGCCTAACTCATCTCCAGAAAAAGATATAGAGGATTTTAAGACATTATTTGAGAATCCTAATTTCAAACCAGACATGTTAAAGATTTACCCGACACTCGTTGTTAAGCACACTGGCTTGTACAAGCTGCATATGCAGGGAAAATATCATCCATATTCAGACAATGATCTAATGGATGTTTTGTTTGCAGTGAAAAAAACTGTACCACCTTGGGTGAGGATAATGCGGGTTCAACGTGAGATAGAACCTAAAGATATCGTAGCTGGTCCCAAGAGTGGAAATCTTAGGCAGCTGGTACTAAAGAAACTGCATAAAATGGGTTTGAGATGCAACTGCATAAGATGCAGAGAGACTGGCTTACAAAGAAGATATCTTTCTGACCAGGAAATAACGATGAATAGAATTGACTATTTAGCTTCAAACGGATTGGAGGTATTTTTATCCTTTGAAAGTGTCGATAAGCTAACTATTCTAGGTTTTTTGCGATTACGCAAAGTTATGGGTCCTTGTAGAAAAGAACTGAAAGAATACGATAATGACTCTTCTTGCGCAGCGGTTGTAAGAGAATTGCATGTATATGGTCAAATGTTAGATGTAGGGAAAACTGGAGACAAAGAATCCTCCCAGCATAAGGGATATGGACTTCAGCTGATGCAGGAAGCAGAGAGGATTACAAAGGAGGAATTTGGAGTACAGAAATTATCCGTCATAAGTGCAGTAGGAACTAGAGAGTATTACAAAAAACTAGGATATACTCAGAATGGACCATATGTATGTAAGATGCTATAATTGCAATGGGAGAGGAAATAATATATTTGAATTGATTTGATTAAAAAAGAAAAGGCCATAGATCAGAAGTGCCTGATGTGTTTAATATAGGGAGCGCATACTTAGTTGAATAATATGACAGAGAATCAATTTGGTAAATCTCTTGCTAGATCATATTATCCTATTTATTTAGAATTTAGGATAAATATAAAGATGAAAGATTTTTATAGAACAAAGTGATAGTCAGTGAAAATGACGAAGCAGCAAGAATGGTATTGGAATGATCAAGAATGGGATAAGCAAGACATCGAAATTCCCATTGTTTTGAGATTATCAAAGAACTTCAGCACTGCTGCCATGGTTATTTCTGAAAAACTAGGATTCAAATCATTAGATGAATATGTTAGTGATATAGTTAGACTAAATGTGCGAATGGAGTTAGAAGGTACTGGGAACTTTGAAAAAGAAGATGTTGAAAAGATAGAGAAACAAATGGCATTGATAGATAGAAACAGATAGACGGAGAGATTGATATGCGGATAGAAATAAAGAAAACGACCTTATTTTTTGAATTTGATAGCTATACTGTTTATAGAGAATATACAATCCTATTGTACTATATTCAATAGTAGTAGTAGCTCCTATTCTTCAATACCGTATAGACAGCATAATATGTTTTTATTCTTAGCTTCTTGCATCACTTTTTGCTCTTTCTATTCCTCTTCTTAATTCAGATTCGTTTAGCAAGAATGCGAATATTTCACCATTACACTCTGTTATAGATTTTAATGTATATCCATTAGCCAAAAGTGCCTCTATTTCATTTAGCATTTTCTTAAGACTTGCTCCTTCATGTACAGTAGGGTCAGCACTTTTAACTATCATTAAGGGGCTCTCATGCCAGTTTGTCATACTTACTGAATACGACTTGCTCCTATATCTAAAGTTATATTATTAACGGGAACTCAAATTCATAATTTGGTAAAAATAGTCTATTCTATCTATACCCAAACCTCTAACCTTCTTAACTTTATGTTCTTTTAGTAGGTATTTTAAGGCGTAATGTACTTTGTTCTTATCACCAATTTCTTTTTCAAGCTGCTTTGCTGTAATTCTTCCATTTCGACTCTTTTTAATAATGGAATAGACTGATTCTATCAGATTCTCTTTTGAATTTTTCATTAGCAGTTATTACAACAAATTATTACGACTTTGCACTCTAGACATTGCTAGGAGTTTTAAAATCACATATCTTGCTATAACCATCGTAGATTTTTCCTTGAGAACTATGATCTAATCTGGAAAGGTTAGCGTTAGATATTGGCATCCATTCTATTTTACTATAACACCTAGGACATTTTGCAATCGATGCGCTTGAAGATAAATATGAAGCACACCAAAAACATGACTCACAAAGCAGAAAATGTATTCGTTTGAAAAACTCTTTTTTCCCACCCATAATATTATTTGATCTAGTTTGAAGTCCAGCTATGATGATCTTATTTACACCTCCTCCCCTTAGTGTCTGCTTTATGATGAGATACATTATTACCTCCTAACATGACGTTAAAAGCTAATACTTTGCATACTATTATTTGACTATGTTGGTAAAGAAAATTCTACACTTTATTGTCTTTTATTTGGCAAATCTAATTTCTATCATATATAAATAAGAACTATCTTATTTTTACAAAACTATGCCAGATTTTAATTCCAGTTATATAATAGTTTCCAACTATTTTGACTATCATGATAAGTCCATATATATTTTCATATTCCTGTCGTAATCTTTCATAGTGTAATTTTTGATATTCTCTTTACTTGATGTCTTAGAATAGATATAGATCTCTGTTTAGTACCGGTAATTACTGCAGCATATAGGTTATAACTGTACTATGTTCAAAAACACTGATTTTTAGTGTAAGACAATTTATAAGCTTATACTGTAATATAAGATACAGTTTGAGTCAAAGCAAACAAGTTTTTGGCAAGGAAGCAGAGCTATACCAGAGTCTTCCTAACGGCAGAATAAAGTGTACTGCCTGTGCCCGTTTGTGCGAGATCCCAGAAGGCAAAATTGGTCTCTGCGGTATTAGAGGGGTAACAAACAACAAATTACAATTACTTGTTTATGGACGAGTTATTGCCGGTAATTTAGATCCTATAGAGAAGAAACCTGTAACTCATTATAGGCCCGGTACATCCATTTTCTCGATTGCTACTACTGGATGCAACTGGCTTTGCAAATATTGTCAGAATTATGATATTTCTCAGCGGCGTAAAATAGAAGGTACAGAGATGACACCAAAGGAAGTTGTAGATATGGCTATAAGCTATGGTGCTCATGGAATTGCCTATACATATAACGAACCTTCGATTTTTATTGAATTTGCAAGAGATTGTGGAATCGAAGCTCATAAGAGAGGCATTTTCAACATCTTTGTTTCTAATGGCTATGATACACCGCAATCGGTCAATATGATGAATCAATTTCTAGATTGCCTCACTGTTGATTTTAAGGGGAGTGGTAAACTAGAATTCGTGAGACAATATATAGGAATCCCAAATGCTGATCCTATTTTCGAATCACTTAAAGAAGTCAGAGATAAGACAAAGATTCATACTGAAATAACCGATCTAGTTGTTCCTCAAGTTGGGGATGATTTACATGCTGCAAGAAAATTGTGCAAATTTATTTATGATGAACTAGGACCTGATACTCCAATTCATTTTTTAAGATTCCATCCAGATTATAAAATGATGGAATTTGATAATACACCAATTGAAACGCTAGAAAGGCATCACGCTATTGCAAAAGAAGAAGGGTTAAAGTATGCATATATCGGAAATGTCCCGGGTCATAGGTTAGAACACACTTACTGTCCAGAATGTAAAAGTATTGCAATAGAACGTTATGGATTTAGTATAAATTCTTGGAACCTAGACGAAAATAACTGCTGCAAAAAGTGTGGCTATCCTATTCCTATAATTGGAAGACTTACCAATCGTAGAAAGACAAAATTTCAGTTTATTTAGTACCACGCAAGTTTATCTACAGCTAATTATATGCCATGGACAATATTATCTAACGTATATGCAGTCAATTAATTAACAATAACGTTTACAATATATATTCTAGTAACATGGTGAACTTCGCCAATCTAAAAGCATTGATTAGGGTTTATCTCTAAACCAATGCGTGAGGATAGGGATTATACCCTAAAACCATGATAAGGATGTATCATGCATCAGACCAACCAACCATTCCTATTAATAGGGATATGCTTCCTCCAATTTTGTAGATCATTGCTTTAATGAGGTCTTTTAATTCCCTAACTAGTTTAGTTTTATATCGGTTTGCAGAAAAATATGTGAAGGATATATTGAAAGAAGATAGTATTTGGTAAAAGCAATTACTCTATAGGTAAGAAATATTGTAGAAAATATGAGGTTTGCTTGTATCATGAAGGTATGTTTGTCCATGTTGCAGTATGTATGCAGCTAAGGCTAACATCAAGTAATAGAGAAGATAAGGAAAGACCAAGACAACAAAGAAGAGTAGTAAGGATAACAAACGAGAATAACTAACAATCTTAGATGACAATTCTTATTGCTTGATTGGAAAATGTAAAGTCAAAAAATTAAAAGCTTTGAGCTTTTAGACTGATAAAATAATTTGTATAATATGTAAACATCATCTTTTATAAAGAAAAGAGTATGCTGATTATTGTACATGAGATACAAACTCCTTGGAAAAAGTGGGAGGAGTTCTTTCAGGAACGTATAACACACAGAATGCTAACGTGCAAAAAAGGTACAACGTTAACAATCCTATGAGTGCTTCATTTGT
>Ga0157285_10000041_pt1 | contig 12521 bp, 12 predicted proteins | sample NitcycUS074202C1_FD_108400 | JGI IMG/M metagenome (GOLD analysis project Ga0157285, IMG submission 108400) | Soil microbial communities from Arlington Agricultural Research Station in Wisconsin, USA - Nitrogen cycling UWRJ-S074-202C-1 | ecosystem: Environmental > Terrestrial > Soil >... | reverse complement strand
AATGAGCCACATTTCTTTTTTAGTTTAGTAATTACAAAAAAACAGAAAGGATATTCTCAGTTCAAAATATGTAAGGAATATACGAATAATGGTCTAAATTAACTACTTCTCTTCACTGATCTATAAAATATTAAACTTTAGCACCACAAGTGTTATTTTAGACAAACTCTTAATAGAACGAATGGGCAAGATCAACAATTTAAAATGTGCCGTTTGTGGAAATGACATTATTAGTTTCAGATACAAATCAATGCCCCAATGGAATATTTTCGGTGAACTATGTGGAGAATGCTATAGAATAAAATTGACCGACTATTACATTTCTATGGATCGACGAGGTATTACAAAAAAATAAATAAATTTGATGAATCGAAAAATTCTAATTGCAAACGATTAGAGAAGTATAATCATTATTACCCCAAACTTTTAACCACGATAACAACAACAACAACAACACAAAAGTAGATGACTCCTAGACTGTTATTTATAAAACTGAATCACTAACTACAAAATAGGAAAAGTGAAACCTAGCGATATGATTTCTGTTTTCTACGTCTTGCACCAGATCCACCGAATTTCTTTGATTCGGTCTGTCTAGGATCGCCTGCTAGAAGGTGCCTATCAAATTCAGTAATTTTTTTATGAATTTCCTCACGTATGTTCTTTGCTAATGGATGATCCTTTGGATCTCTTCCTCCTTTTCCTTCACCTGATAGAGATCTAGAAATTGCAACTGCACTAGCAAAGGCTTGTCCCATAAATCCTCCACCTTGTACCCGTACACTGATATCCACCTTATTTCTTAACTCTCCTACAAGAGCGAGCGGTGTTAATATCAATTCCTTAACTACTTCTGGTTCTAAAAGTTCTACTGGAGTATTGTTGATTCTTACCTTACCGTTTCCTTTAGAAATTGTAGCCACGGCCCGAGATGATTTTCTTTGACCCGGATAAAGATCTATTTTATTCATAATTCTATCCCTTCCATCCAATTTGTTTTGCTACATCGCCAACTGTAATATAGTATGAGGCAGGTTTTGTAATCTTCGAATCATTAAAAGATTCCGGCTCGATATTCTTTAGCTCTTCAGGAATACCTATGTATACCCTTAATCGTTTAAAAGCTTCGATCCCGCTCGCTTTGCTTTTTGGTACCATTCCTCGTACCATCTTTGTCAATATTGTATCTGGTCTTCTAGGATGAAATGGACCATGGATAGGATTTGTGACAGAGTTGATTTCAAGATGTTCTTTGTAAAGAGAGATTGTCTTATATCTATTTCCAGATAGCATAGCTTTCTCAGCATTTACAATAGCAACTCTATTTCCCTGAAGCAATAGTTTTGAAACATGTGAACACATTCTGCCAACAATGCAGTTTGCTGCATCAACTACTATTTGTTTCTGTGATTTCAATTCCTGTTTAGCCAATTATACGCACTCCCTTACCATCTGGATATTTCTCTATCAAATCAGCAAGTGTAATAAACTTCCCTCCCGATTCTATGATTTTCTTTGCAGCCATCGCAGAAATTGAAAAGGCACAAACTGTCAGTTTGTGGCCAATCGATCCTGCACCTAATATCTTACCAGGAACAATAACAACTTCGCTATTTTTAGTAACATTTGTCAATCTATTTACATTAACTTCCCTTCTATTTGATCTTGGACCTAAAAGCTCGTCTTCTAGCGCCCTCCAAATTGGAGCCTTATTCTTTTTGAAAGCTTTACGAAGAGTCCAGATCGTGTTATCCACAAGGATATCAGTAAACATATTATTGATCTATCCATTCAATTATCTTAAATCCCAAATAAATCTACCTAGGCATTGGTCGGTATTTCAAGCGATTGAATGACGTGATTAAAATTCTTTATTTTTGAATTTAATTTCTCAATAGCTGCCATTATTACTTCTTCTGCGGTTAATGCGCCGTTTGTTTCAATAATAAGAATGGATTCATTTTCATCCTTTCCGTCTTTAACAATGGCTGCTGAAGTTGGTTGCCACTTTGCATGATCCTTTCCAACTCCTAATCTTGCATATGCTTCAAATTTTAGCTTCTGACTTGGAGCGAGAATAATAATTGGAATATCTCTACTAACTGGCTTTACAAGCTCATCTTCAGACAAAAGCTCACCTGAAGTCACAACTTTAGTTTTTTCATTTGCTTCTGAATCTAATACCAATAATACTCTGCATTTTGAACATCCCAAAGTGCTTTTACAGTCGCAATCATGAGGCATTACAAATCTATCAAGATCTGTCCTTAATGGGACGAGGCCGAGCCTATGAGCAATTGCTTCATCATGCATAACTGAGGAGTTTTCTAGAATTATAACATCATCTATTGCTAAAGTTGGAACCTCGCTTATCGATAGCCTTCTAAGGGCATTTACATATTGTCGAGGAGAATTACTAAATTTAACAACAATCCTCTGATCTTCTTTTTCAAGAATATCTATGGATAAAGAAGCCACCTTTAATTCAAAGATTTTGCCCAATGCATCCTTAAAAATCTATCGAAAACTTGTAAAAAATCTAAATATTTATAGCAAAATTCAATTCATTTGTTTGTGAATGTTTCAAAATTGATTATCATAAAATTTAAGCTTTAAGATATTATCTCAAAAGTCAATTCATTTTGTTATTTTATAATATCTCTTTGTTTACATATGATATTTTTTATATATCCCTAAGAAGAGTTTGTGGTAATGTTTGAATTACAGAGAAAAAATCTGATTGTGTTGGGTCTTGCTGTTATATTGTCTATATTACTTTCCTTCAGTTTCTTGAGTAATGCCTTTGCCGCTGGCCCAAATAATTATACAAAAGACAACCCTGCTGTAAAGTTTAGTTGTTTTGAAAAAGATAAAGATGGAAATCCCGCCGTCAATAAGACCACTGGCCTTCTCACACCATGTCCAATAGATACTGGTGATAATGCCTGGATGTTGACATCAGCAGCGCTTGTGTTGATGATGACTCCTGCCGGTTTGGCAATTTTCTATAGCGGTCTTTCAAGACAAAAGAATGCAGTAAACACACTTCACATGGTTTTCATAACAACAGGAATAATCGGAATACAATGGGTACTTTGGGGATATAGTCTGGCATTTGGACCCGATGCAACGGGAAATGGATTTATAGGCACGCTTGATTGGGCTGGTCTAAATAATGTACTTCATGATGTACCATCAGATGTATATGGTGGATTAGGTGGTCCAACAATTCCTCACATGACATATATGGCATTCCAAATGATGTTCGCTATCATCACACCTGCTCTAATTGTGGCGGCATTAGCAGAGCGGATGAAATTTAGCGTATTTGTGATCTTTATCGTACTCTGGGCAACATTTGTCTACGACTTCTGCGCTCACTGGACTTGGTCACTTGGATCTGGCGGTACACACGTTGGCTGGACGGGTGCACTTCCATCACTTGACTTTGCAGGTGGAACTGTAATCCATATCACATCAGGTTGGTCAGGATTAGTAATAGCACTAATGCTTGGACGTAGACTTGGATATGGAAAGATACCGATGGAGCCACACAATATATCACTTATAGTTCTAGGAGCAGCATTACTATGGACAGGATGGTTCGGTTTCAATGCTGGCTCTGCAGGTGCGGCTCGATCAAACGCAACAAGTGCATTCGTTGCTACCCAGGTTGCTACAGCAATGGCAGCAGTAACTTGGGCGCTGGTCTCTTGGGGTCACACAGGAAGGCCTTCTACAGTAGGTGCAGCATCTGGTGCAGTAGCTGGCCTGGTAGCAATCACGCCGGCATCAGGGTTTGTATCTCCAATGTCTTCGATTATTATCGGTATTGCTGCTTCGGTCTTTTGCTATGGTGCAGTAATGTTCAAGAGCAGACGCAAATGGGACGATGCACTTGATACTTGGGGAGTACATGGTATTGGAGGTCTAGTAGGTGCACTGTTGACTGGAACATTTGCCGAAAAGAGATTTACTCCTGTTGCAGATGGACTTGCATTTGGAAACCCACAACAATTTGTGAACAATGCAATAGGGGCGTTTGCTTCTCTGGCGTGGGCAATGGGTGTTACAGCAGTAATAATCAAGGTTATGGATTTAGTGTGGCCTCAAGGAATCAGGGTTTCTCCAAAGGAAGAAGAAATTGGACTCGACTTGGCGCAGCATGGAGAACGAGCATATGTCACTGAATAGATAAAATATTCCTCTCCTTTTTGTTATTTTTACAGGGGCTGTTAAGCATTTTATGCCAACAATTACAAACACAAATATTTAATGAATAGCAATAACATAACGCTTGATTTTATATAAACGTCCTTTCATAGTTGTCAATTTAAGAGGTGAATTTGCATAGATATTGCTAGAGTTATATTAATGCGATTAAGAACAGATTCTATGGTTATATTATCAAGGATTATTTATATTAGTATAATATAAGAAATTTGTAGGTATTATCCAATATGAAAATGTAACAAGATTAGCTTGAAGATAACTTTATCTTTGTCAATCATGCATTACACATGTGGCTGACCAAGTATTCATGTTTGCTGTAACGGCATGTGTCTTCGCAGCGTTTACCGCAGTTCTGTTTGTAGCAAGGGCAAAAAGGTATTCGCAAGGCTTTAAACCAGCAGCAGAGGGGAATAAGGCTTCAGAAACCATTTAATAATTGGTACCTCTGCATACAGATGCGACCTTGCTTGCTTATTTTTTGTAAATGTGTTAGGAACAGCTTTTATTTCGACAACACATAACGGCTTGATCCCTAGCAATACCTGAAGTCATTGCTTAAAAAAGCTGCGTTCCTACCTGTTAGGATATTCTGGCTTTATAATTATAATTTATTATTTTTGGTCATTTGACAAATAAAATTTTTGATTGGTTGTTTGATGACTGAATAAATGACAAACTGTTTTTATTAAAACAGTTATATGATACACACAAAAAGGTATTTGACGATCAAATGACGGTGATCTGACGGCTATATGACGAAAAAGCTTCGATAACAGCAGGAAATAGAATACTAATCTAATTATTTTCAAGAATGAGCCTATAAAAAGCAATCATATTTGTAACAGCTTGTGCCCGTTGTGTGATTGGGTATAACTATTACCCTGCATACCGGCACCTTCAACATAATGTTGTTCACGCCTGCTTGACACATTCTAGTGAATCATCATGTAGCTGAATTTTGCTTATCTGTGCCTTTACTTAATTTTGACATTAATTTAGGTATTTTGAGCTGAGCCTAGCAATTGATCTGCTTCATTGAGCCACTAAAAGAAAAATAATTATCACATATTAAGGCTGTTTTTATAATGAATTCGTAAAAGTCATTCATGCTGAAACTGCTACCCTTTTTATCAACCATCTCTAAGATGAAGTAAACTACATTGGCTTTAGTTACAATCACCACATTTAAGAAAACTTAATGCTAGGGACTCTGTTATCACAAATAGATGACGTCAGGATTTCCTTCATCAAACAAGGAGGATAAAGGATACGGTGGCTATTTGTCTGCCTACCAATGGTTTCATAGAAATAGATCTATACTTGTACCACTGAGTATTATCAGCATTATACTTCTATTTGTCCTTCACCTTTTTACTATCACAATACAAATCTCACTGAATTCAGTTCCTGCGAGAATTATTCAGGTTATCGCTATTGTGCTAATTTCTCTAACGTCTCTTTCAATAATTTGGAAGGGCATCGTACCTATAGTGATAGATAGTCTTGGTATTACCTTGATATACGGTGGAATTGTTATCCCATCCTATGCGCTCACTTTACCTACTGAAAGATACTTCAATGGAATAAGAGTATTGATTGATCAGCAGGTCATATCGATGGCTACGGAAGGTTATTTCTTCCTTGGAATTGCAATGGTTGTACTGAGCATGATAATTGCATATAAACCCACTCTACTCTATGTCAAAAACAGGCCGGAACCTTCGTATTCATTATGGACAGACTATGAAAAATGGTACGATAATGTGCAGCTTGCTGGCGGCTATACTGAACCCAGTGTGCCTCTCAGGAGTTTAATGAGTGAGCAGGAGAAATACCTCCTATGGCGATATGAATACGTTTTGACTAACATCTACAACACATCTTATCTTGTTAAACCAGATGGCTTTGTTCCAAAAAACTCTACAATATTAAGGGATAAGGAAAGCGGTAGAATGATTGGTGTATCAAGACATAGTGGTTATTTTCTCTGAATTACAAAAAACAGAATAAGAAAACTTGTAATCTCGTCCATTGTTGCCTTTGGAAAATAACGAGTGATTTATGGGTGATGTACACAATCCTCTATTATTGAGTAAAATAGGGTATTTAAAATTCGAGTATATTCCTAAATTTCATAGCCATAGTTCTAGGTTTGTGTAGGTAGCATAACATACAAACTAGAAGAATAAAGATTAGCCAAACATAAATAATTCTAAACCGACTACTCCAGTAGATGGCTCAAATAGACGATAGAGTTTGGAAGTGTTTTAGATGTGATCTATACTTTGAGTCACTAGAGACGGCCAATCTTCATAAATCCCTGACTCATCATAAATTAAGAAAAGTTTCGAGATTTAAACACTAACATGCATATATATTGCTGAGGAGAGATTATTCTACAGATTAATGGCAGATACTAAGCTTACTATTGTTCGTCTAAGTTTAGATGGCAACAAGTTCGAAATTTTAGTAAAACCTGATCCTGCCTTAGAATACAAACTGGCCAAAAGAACTGACTTATCGAGCATACTAGTCTCTGACGAGATTTATTCTGATGCAAATAAAGGTTCAAGGGCCGCTAATGATAAATTAATAAAATATTTTAAGACAACAGACCCGACAGAAGTTGCCAAACAAATCCTTTCCCGAGGTGAACTTAGTCTAACAACAGACCAACGTCGAAAAATGGTGGAAGAGAAGAGAAAACAAATTATTCAGTATATTAATAAAAGTTTTGTAGATCCCAAAACACATGTCCCACATCCACCTTTGAGAATTGAGAGTGCAATGGATGAAGCAAGAGTTATTATTGACCCTAACAAAAGAGCTGAAGATCAAGCTAAGACCATAATTGATTCGCTTAGAAAGATTTTACCTCTAAAATCAGAAACATTGCGATTGACAGTAACTGTTCCACCTCAATTTTCAGCTCAGTCTTATAGCATATTGAAAACTGTGGGGAATTTTAATGGTGAACAATGGCTTACAGATGGTTCTTTAAGGGTTGTAGTAGAAATAAATGCTGGTATTAAAGGCACCTTCCTAGACAGGATAGGATCTATAACAAAGGGCTCTGCTCAGGTAATAGAGCAATAAAAGATATCTATCTCTCTTCAACACTTAAAATATAGGGCTGATCTTACTGACCCAAAAGGTAGAAAAAAATGGAAAGAATCCTTTTACATAATAAGGCTGCTTTTGCCCGGAGGGTGACTTGTTAACGACATGCAAGAAATTAAAAGAAAGTATGTCATTCCCGGTGATAAGATCGTAGAGGGGAATTTTAGGCCCCTAATGAATGTAATTAAAACAGACAATTCTATTATTGCTACGAGAATCGGAATTGCAGAAACGGGAAGAGACGGTGTCAAAGTTATACCATTGTCAGGTGTTTATATTCCTCGAGTAAATGATATTGTAATAGGCAAGATTATCGATCATTCTTCACTCTCATGGGAAGTAGACGTCAACTCTTGCTTCTCTGCACATTTACCTGCACAAGATGTATTTGGAAGAGATTTTTCCCCAGCCCGAGACGATATGGGCAGGCAACTGGCAATAGGAGATTTAATTGCTGCAAGAATTATTGCATTTGACAGAACGAGAGATCCTATGCTAACGATCCAAGACAAAGATTTAGGCAAAATACCTCGCGGAGAATTGTTAAAAATTTCTGCAACCCGGGTTCCACGGCTTATTGGAAAACGTGGTTCTATGATACAAACAATCGAACAGGCAACACAAACAAGAGTTTTAATTGGTCAAAATGGAATCGTCGTTGTTATGGGTAGAAATCCAGAAGGAATTAAACTAGCCATGAGAGCAATTAGAATGGTTGAAGAAGAAGCTCATACAGCGAATTTGACGCAAAGAGTAAAGGTCTTACTGAACGTACCAGATTCTCCACAAGCAGAAGGCGCCTCAGTCAATCAGACTCAAAATACCCAAAAGGGCGAAGAGATCCAATCCGCTATCGAAGAAGTAGAAGAAGAGTTAGAAGAAGGTGAACAAACTTAATCAACCAAACAAGAAATCTAATTGATGAAAACGGAAGGCGGACTGATGGTCGCACCGCAGATGAATTGCGAGAAGTCAAGATAACTGTTGGAGTAGTAAAAAATGCTGACGGCTCTGCATTCATAGAATTTGGCAAGAACAAAATCATAACAGCTGTCTATGGCCCAAGAGAAGTTCATCCAAAGCACATGGCACTTCCTGATCGATGCGTTTTAAGATGTAGATACCATATGTCTCCATTCTCTACCGATACTCGCAAAAATCCTGCTCCATCAAGAAGAGAAGTTGAAATTTCAAAGGTAATGAGAGAAGCATTAGAACCAGCTTTAATATTGGAAGATTATCCACGTGCAGCAATAGATGTATTTGTTGAGGTATTGCAAGCCGATGGTGGTTCAAGGTGTGCTGGCATTGCAGCTGCATCTGTCGCATTGGCTGATGCTGGGATTAATATGCGTGACATTGTATCCGCATGTGCTGCAGGTAAAGTCGACAACAAAATCGTTCTTGATATTAATGATATAGAAGATAAGGAGGGTGGAGCAGATATGCCGGTTGCGTATATGCCACATCTGGAACAAGTAACATTATTACAACTTGATGGTATATTAACCTCAGAGCAGTTCAATGAATGCCTAGATAAGGCATTAAGTGGTTGCAGTATGGTTTATGAAATTCAAAAACAGGCACTAATGCAAAAGTACTTTGGTAACGAAACAGAGTTGAGAGAAGAACAATGAGTTCATCAAAACGCTCAACAATAATAGTTGAACATTTGCGCAAACAGCAAATGTGGGACGCAATTTCAAAGGGAAAAAGACTTGATGGAAGAAATTTGAATGAGACAAGGCCACTTGAAATTGAAGTAGACATTATAAAAAAAGCAAATGGCTCTGCCAGGGTAAAATTAGGCAACTCTGAAATAGTTGCAGGAGTAAAGGTCGAGACAGGTGAGCCATTCGAAGGGCTGGAAAATAAGGGTGCATTAATCGTATCTGCGGAAGTACTTCCTACTGCATCACCATATAGTGAACCGGGTCCTCCAGATGAAGAAACAGTTGAACTAGCTAGGGTGGTAGATAGAGGTGTAAGAGAATCTGAGATGATAGGCCTTGATAAATTAGTTTTAGTTCCAGGCAAGACAGTCTATACAATATTTGTGGATTGTAGTGTTATCAATACCGACGGTAATCTTTTTGATGCTACTTCCTATGCAGTAGTTTCAGCATTAGTAAGCACTAAGCTTCCTGTTTTTGAAATGCAAGACGGTAAGGCAGTAGATACTGGAAATAAACAAGATCCCCCAATTAACACAGTACCTGTATCGATTACGGCCGTCAGAATTGGTGACGTGGTAATATTAGATCCTTCTGCTGAAGAGGAAGCATGTATGGACGCAAGAATTACCGTAACTACAAATTCAAATGGGGACTATACTGCAATACAAAAGGGATCTACGGGATCTTTTACTATTGAACAGATAAAGAAAGCAGTAGAGATAGCAAAAGTTAAAGGAGAGGAAATACGAACCAGATTAAAGGAGTTGCCTAAGACTGGTTAGTAGAAGAAAACAGGGTCCTGTAGGACTCAAAGGTTTAGGTGTAAAATTTGGAGCAACCGTACGTAAAAGATATGGAAAGGTATATCACACATTGAAGCTAAAAAGAAGATGCCCATTATGTGGTTCGCTGCAATTCTATCGAATTGCATCAGGTATATGGTGTTGTCCAAAATGCAATTACAAAGTTGCAGCTGGGGCGTACGATGTCAACATCGAAAAACTGCAAAGCTAGAATACAAATTTCTTTTAAAACATCAACCTCTAAATCTAGCCTTATTGTGAAATCTATTTATTCTGCATTAAATCCCGAAATTAAGTCTTCCTCTGATCTAGTAGCCAGAATAGGAGTTTGTGTTTATAACTCTAATTTATATATAGATATGGAGACTGATGATGTTCCAAATTTACGTGCAATTATCAATTCTTATTTAAGATTGGCTAATGCCTCCTACAAAAGTATAGTCGATTAACGGTATGATTTTATGCTGGTGATTCGCATCATAATATATTATTATGAGTGAACAAGAACTTCCTCCATGGCTTAGAGAACAAGTATCACGCTTACAACAGCTTCAGCAGAATTTACAGGCAATAATGATGCAAAAACAACAAGTAGAATTAGAAGTTGTCGAAATCGACAGAGCATTAGAAGAGCTAAAGAAGATAGGAGCAGATGATGTCGTCTATAAAAGCGCTGGTCCTCTATTAATCAGGGCAAAGAAAGAGGATGTCACAAAGGAACTTGAGGAAAAGAAAGAATTATCAAACACCAGGGTAATGGTTCTTACAAAACAGGAAACAAGAGTAAAAGATAACCTAAAAGAGGTTGAAAATAAAATTAACCAAATGATTCGAGGAGCACAAGGTACTGCTGTTGGTTCTCCACAAAGTTCAAAACCAAAGGTGAATGACTGAATATAAAGTCTAAAAATTTCATACAAGTCTAAATCTTAGTTTTGGTTAGAATCTCTGCTATTTCAATCAAACAATAGAAAAGGAAGGAATGGGATGTGCATATATGTATATATATACTATGTAGTAAACTATAAAACTGATACTATACTGTGTTTTGAAATCTAAAAAGGGTTAAGAAGAATGATATCCATAGGCTAATATTAATAACAATAGAGACCAGACTGAAGATTAGACGTAATAAAAACTGTATCCATTCAGATTTAATTAGCAGAGTTATAAAGAAGGAAAAATAGGAAATGCAGATACATTTTAACAGCCCCATTGATTAAATTAATACGTGCCTGTTAGGATTGTAGTTGACGAAAGAGAGCGAAATAGTAGAATTCCTGATCTGCTGCGTCAAGCAGGTGCAATAATTGATTTTGCACAACTTAAAGTTGGTGATTATATTGTCTCTCCTGAAACTGCAATAGAGAGAAAAACCATACGTGATTTAATCAACTCAATTTACGATGGAAGATTATTTGTGCAATGTTCAGAGCTTGCTCAGCACTATTCTAAGCCTATAGTAATTATTGAGGGAAATATCATAGATCTTCTTGACTTTCCTCCAGAAATAAATGATGATCAATTAAGGATATTGGTAGAAAGAGTCCCTCTAACATATAATGCACTTGTAACAGTAGCATTAGATTTTAGAATTCCAACAATACATACCCCATCTGCAGAATATACATCACAGTTGCTTGTTACCATAGTAAATAAATCACTCCAAGAAGGACGAAGTAATGGTCCTTTGTTAAAAAGGATAAAGAAAGGAAACATGATATACACGCAACAACTGTCAATCCTCTCTTCATTGCCTGGCATAGGAGACAAACTTGCAGTAAGAATGCTCCAGAAATTTCGGACACCCCAAAGTGCATTAAATGCATCTGTTGCAGAACTTGCAAGGATCCCTGGTTTTGGGACTGCGCGTGCAGAAAAAATGCGAAAAATCCTGGATAATCCCCATATTGATGATATTGAACTAACCCAAAAGACACTTTTAGACGGTTTAGACCAGATTAAATCAACCAAAAATAATTCAGATAGATGATCTAAGCGAGTTACAGTCCCATGATAATATGCTAAATTAAAAGCGATATAAATTTGCGTGATCTTAAGATAAGACCTGTTTACACAGATAATTATAGCTGGTCGTTAATGAATGAATTTATAAATAAAATATCTAACTATACACATCTTTAAATGGTAATTTCAAGCCTGATGGCTGATGGTTTTTCAACATCAAACACTAAACTTTTTTTTCACATAGGACAAGTAGTATGAAGTGGATAAATAAAACAGCCAATAACGAAACCTATATTTTAATACCGAGGGATTTATAGAATAATAATGTAGATTCAATGGATGGAAATTCATTTGGTGTCTTTGAGTTGTTGTAGTTGTATGTTTATCTTCGTTATTACGACTTACAACGCTACACTTTTTCTATATGTGTAATTCAACAATTTGTTGTGAATTTTAAGATTATAAAATGCTTTATAATCCTAATGTTTGATCATGATAAATGGGCGTTCCATTTCTATATTTGATTATTAAGGTGTTATATAACACTTATCAACCTAACTTTGATTTCTCTTACTAGACTTCACATTTGTATAACCACCTATCTATTATTAACTGTGGTTTCTTGATTACTTTTGATTTAAAAGAAAGTGATCTGAATATAATGGACTCGATAAAGCTAAAATAGTTTACTAGCTATTAGCTAATTCTTATTCAGTTTATT
>Ga0157285_10000040_pt1 | contig 12599 bp, 12 predicted proteins | sample NitcycUS074202C1_FD_108400 | JGI IMG/M metagenome (GOLD analysis project Ga0157285, IMG submission 108400) | Soil microbial communities from Arlington Agricultural Research Station in Wisconsin, USA - Nitrogen cycling UWRJ-S074-202C-1 | ecosystem: Environmental > Terrestrial > Soil >... | reverse complement strand
GTCACAAAAAACGAAATATCTGCTGGTAAAGATCCAATGGGATTAGCAGCAACTGTTCTTTATATATCATGTATCAAAACTGGTGAAAACATAAGTCAAAAAGAAATTTCTTATGTAGCCGGAGTAACAGAGGTAACGTTGAGAAATAGATTTAAAGACTTAAAGAATCAACTAACTGAGCTAAATTAGAAAGTATTAAGGCGGGCTTAAAGTAATATTTGCCTTGGCTGAGGAAATACAATTTACTGGTAATGCGCACAGTTGTTGTGTATGCTTTATTGATGTAGTAGATTCCACTAAGATCACTACTATTGAAATTACAGACCCAGAGAAAATAAAAAGATTTTATTCTATATTTATTAACACAATGGCTGCAATAGCTAGAAACTTTGGTGCAAATGTAATTAAGAGCACTGGGGATAGCTTGATATATTATTTTCCAGAAACAGTAGATTCCCCTAATAATATACCTGCCTTCAAAAATGTTTTTGAATGTGGGCTTACTATGATATCCATCAATCCAATAGTCAATGCAAAGTTACAAAAGGAAGATGGATTGCCAAATCTTTCCTACAGGATTAGCGCTGACTATGGCAGAGTTGAAGTAGCCACGTCATTAACATCTGCAACAGAAGATTTGTTTGGCTCTACTGTTAGCATATGTGCAAAGATAAACTCCATGGCTCCTGCAAACGGTATGGTGATAGGCAGCAATCTATATCAAGTTACAAAGGCTTCATGTGTTGATGATTACCATTTTAATAAAATAGATGAATATCCAATTGATGATAATTCTAATAATCAATATTCTGTGTATTCTATAATAAGCAAAGATAAGATGAGCAATAATAAGAGGAAGAAACTATACAAGAATATGCTATGAAATATCATTCTATATTTTTATAAATCCTGAGTAACATTTGATAGTCCAATTTATCACTTCAGCAGATCTTAATAGTAACAGATACACTTGTTCCAGACCTAATTATAAAGCAAATTACTTAACGAAGATTAAGAAGTAGTAAAATCTAAGCTTGATTCTATATGTAAGAATTAACTTAGATCTAGATTATTGCAACGGACGAACAAAAAAATAGAGTCATGTAGTATTTGGTAATGAAGCTAACAAACCCTAAGAGAGCATGTTAACCCCATTAAGCGATAGAACTTAAAATTGTTAGAATTTCCATTAACTAGTAGTAATGCCTGTTGTTACAACAAGCAAACAAAATGATAATGCTATGTATTCTTGTTATATACTGTTAAGCGTGAAAATGGAACACCTGTTAAAGACAGCACAGGAAATGGAACGTTTGAGCTAGGCCATAAAAAGAGCGACACACTACATATCAGCAGCAGTTTTTACAAATCAAAAATATGCTTTACTACAAGTAAAATAAGGGCTTTCAGTTAGCAGAACTAAGAATGGTGGTTTGTGTAGGGACATGAATGATCTTGGTACTAGGGCCTCAGGAGGTTATTATTATAATGAATCTAAAAGGATATTCGGTTCCTTTGACCCAAAATACTATGATGAAATTATAACAAAACTGAATCTTCATTCAAGAGAGGAATATGAACGCAGTATGCAGCATCTACTACAGAACCAAAAAATACAACTAGAGGCACTCCATAATCAAACAAGAAGGACAAAGAAGAGAATACTCCTAGTTGACGATGAGCCCGATCTTTGTATGGTTTACCAAATAGTATTACGAGATGCTGGCTATGAATGCATCCCCTATACAGACTCAGTTAAAGCTCTGCAAGAATTCAGACCTTTCTATTATGATTTGATTCTACTTGATATCAAAATGCCTGTACTAAATGGGTTTGAGCTTTGTAAAAAGATAATAGAACTTGATAAAACTGTACATATCATTTTCATAACAGCTTCAGAGGAGTATTATGAGAAGTTTAGAAGTGAACACTTTCCGGAGCTAGGTAAGATTAACTATATTCAAAAGCCAATTGGGAATGAAGAGCTAATACGAATAGTAAATATGATAATAGCGAATTCAATAACTACAGATTAAAATCTGCATAAAGTTAAGACTATTAGTCATTAAATTAAATTACCTATTATTCGTCTAGAATCAAATCAACAGCTTCCTCTAGCCCTCGATTATCTAAAACTTAGCATGTAACCAATTTGACTAGACTAGATTTATGTAAATGTTATTGTTGGCTAATTGATCGTATATATGTAAAATAATACCCTCCATAACATATTATTATCTATGACTAAAACGATGTCTTTTCCTTATCATCTATTAATAGCTGGGTTAGAACAAGACATTATCTACAGTATCAATCATTTAATAAGACATAGCAATGGCAATAATGACAGTATTGAGAAAATACAAATTCTAAATTTCTACAGTATCACGATGATCATAATCATGCTATCAAAACAGATATAATATTATAGGATATAATTCTATGGCTGGTTCCCTTGCTAATTTCCCATATCTCCGATATTCACCTTGGATACTCTCAGTTCAATTTGCAAGAAAGGGAAGAAGACATTTACGAAGTGTTTGAAGAAGCAATAGATAAGTCAATATCGGAGCATGCTGAACTAGTCATTCTAGCAGGGGATATTTTCCATACACCACGACCAAATGGATCATCAATAATCAAATTAGCAAATCAACTTAAAAAACTAAAGGAAAAATCCATTCCTGTATACTTCATTCTTGGGGAACATGATATTAATAGAATACAGGATATTCCCATTCCCTACGTCTTCCACAACCTTGGGTTGGCAACAAGGTTAAAAGAAAACCAACCAAGACAACACAACAATGTAGCAATTTTCGGTTTTAATAAAGAAAGAAAAAGCAACATTGAGAGCATCTTGCAGCAATTTAAGATAACTGAAAAAATAGCAAAACAAAAAAAAGAAAATGGCAGCGGAGGAAGGAATATCAAGAATATTCTAGTTTTGCATCAGGGTCTTACGGATTTTAACAATTTTGCTGGAGAATTAAATTCCACTGACCTCCCGAGAGGAATTGACTACTACGCAATGGGTCATTACCATGATCATATTGAAAAGAGATTTGATTATCTTGATGGATTAATATCATATCCGGGTTCAATTGATCTGACTCCAAGTGAGGGAATTAAGCAGGTTGAGAAAGGGTTCCTTCTAACAGACATATCTTCACAAGAAGTAAAAACTAACTGGGTAAAGTTAGATAAAAGAAGGTTGCAGTTAGTTTTCAAGGTTAATTACAAATCAATTGCAGAAGAATTATATGATGTCATCAACGAAACTAAAAGTCATGACAAGAAACCAGTAGTAATGCTAAAGATATTAGGAAAGCAAATTGATTCCAAAGTTGTTGCTTCACAACTTTTAAAACTAAACGACTCTTGTCTGCATTATATATGGAAACCAATAGAAGAACAAGGCTCATCTCCACTGGTTTATAATGGAAAACCGGTTGATATTGATAGTGAATTAGAAAGACTTGTAAAGGAAGCATTAAAATCTGACTATTTAGCGTCACTAGTAGTTAATGAGCTACTGCCTCTGGCAGGACGTGGAGATGCAAGCGCCACATTAGATTTTCTATGGAAAACTTACAATAATACTAAAAAATATGGTCACTATTGATTGATGGATATGGTAGTGTATGCTAAAAGACATAAAGTTACACAATTTCATTTCACATAGTGACACTACATTAACTTTCAATAAAGGAATTACCATTTTCGTAGGACATAACGGTTCAGGTAAATCAAGTATTATTGATGCGATAACATTTGCTTTGTTTGGAGAACATACAAGAAAATCAAATAAGAACCTAGTGCAAAGAGGATGTCAATCGTCATCTGTTAGCCTTAATTTTTCTATTGACTCAAGAGAGTATGTCGCATACAGACAATTAGGAAGTTCTGGACAGTCTATCTCGGCAAAATTTGAGCTGATATCTGACAGGAACAATACAGTTAACAGTGTTAACAATAAACGGATCATAATTTCTGGTGAAAGGAAGCAATTTGGTGAATCGATGAGCGCGGAGATTGCAAAGGTATTAGGGATGGGTTATAAGAAGTTAAGAATAGCAGGGATCATCCAGCAAGGAGAGCTCAACAAGATAATTGAAACTCAACCTAAGGAATTCAAGGAGCTGCTAAACGGTTTGATAGGTATTGATAGACTGGATCTTGCATATCATACTATGTATGATGTCATTAATGGTTTTCGTGAAAGATTACGCGATCACAATGGTGGGTTTGATGATAAACAAATTGAATCAATCAAAAAAGCAATTGAAAAAAAAGTGACAGACCTTTATGATGCAGAACAACTTATGAAGCAATTAAAAAATCAAAGTAATGAGATTAACATGAAACTGCTTTCGCTTGAAAGGGAAATTGAACGTATCGAACCATTAATTTTGCGAACACGGGAGCTATATACAGTAGAGCATGCTCTTATAAAATATGTGAATGAAAAAAGAGACTGTATTTCAAGTGATATTATAAAACTCGAACGTATTACCAAAGAGAGCCGCAAATCAATGCAGATAGTTTCAGAAAAAGAAGAGATCAAAATTAATCTTCAAATGGTAAAAGCAGAAATTGAAGACACACAACAGAAAATCATTCATAATGAAGGAGAATCTGGAAGACTAAAGGGGCTATTAGAATGTACCAAAAGACTGGAAATCAAGGATGGTAAATGTCCTGTCTGCAATTCGCCTATTCTTACAATAAACAAGGTATTCGACTTGAGTCATATCCAAAAAGAAATAAAAACAAAAATAGACGACCAAGCGAAACTAGTTACAGAAAGGGTCGAATTAAAGAAAGAAGAAGCTTACCTTGAAGAAAAAGAAAAGAAACTAAATGCGGCAGAAAATTTCCTAGCAACGAATTTTATTACTTCTATTGATGAAATAGAAAGATTGGAGCAAGAGCTTGCTCAAAAGAAAAGCGGTTTGTCTAAACTTCCAAAGAGTGTTACTAAGATAGAAGAAGATCCCTTGCAGTTGGGTATAGATGACTTTTCAAAGTCCTTGGCTGAAAAAATTAAAGAAATAAGAGAACAAATAAAAGGGCTAAAGATACAAGAATACACAGATGCAAAGCTCAACCGTACCAGGCTCTCAAATCAACTGCTGGAGGTCAATACAAAAATTGGAGTAACACAAAGATCTATTCAGGAAGCAACAGAAACTATAGATACATCAAAAAGGATCCTTGCAGAATTAGAAGATGCTTCTAAATACTTGAGTATGATAGAAAGTATTAGATCATCAGTATTGAACAGGGATGGGTTTGTTGCATTAAGTCTTCGATCATGGGCCTTGAAAATGATTTCAATGAAAGCATCGGATTATGCTGCTATGTTTAACATTGGCATATCAAGAATAGACCTAAAAGAAAAGATAAGAGACATAGAGGTACTATGTTTTGGAAGGCATGGTGAAATAGATATGGATTCTCTAAGTGGTGGCGAGAAAGTCGCTGTGGCCCTTGCACTCAGATTGGGTATTGCAAACATCATGAGCTCAAATAAATTGGATTTCATAATTTTGGATGAGCCAACGATCCATCTGGACGACGAAAGACGAAAATCTCTGGTAAAAATAATTTCAGAAGCCTTCAAGGAAGGACTAGGATCTATCTCCCAGACTGTAATAATAACACATGATGCTGAAATCTTTGAGGATTCAAATGTTGATACAATTTATAGATTTGTAATGGGTTCCAATGGATCGCTTGTTTCAGCTGAGTAGCCGTAGATGGGATTTGAGATAGTCCAACTAGGTAACCTTGATCAATTATGAAAAACCTTCAATTCATGTATTTTACATTCTACACTTTAGCCTCCAGTCATTCTGGTAAATTGATTGTTTCTTTTCATAGTTGAGATATAGTCAAGATTTGCAAGGGCAATAATTGCAGATTCCCGTACTTCTTCTCTTTTATCTTTAAGTGCTTTATTGAGTGATGTTCTTGCTTTTTCCGAACCTATTACTCCTAAAGCAACTGCCGCTTCATGTCTAACAAAGAAACTTGGATCGGATTCTACAGCATTGGATAGAACATCTACTGCACTAGTAAAACCAAGTTGACCAAGTGAAAATGCTGCCTCATGTCTGACTAATGCATCTTTGTCGTTTGTAAGAACTTGACTAATGTGATCAATTGCATCCTTGCCACCTAAATCCGCTAGAATGCATATACAACGAGTTCTAATGACAACATCGCCATGGGTTAACAAATTCTTAAAATATTGCTCGTTTTTATCATCAAACTGGTTTTCCATTTCTCTTAACAGCTCCATCCTCTGATGAGATGCCGCGGTATCTATTTCGCTAATCATATTATGATTATCTATCAGATGCTAATTCAATATATAATATGTGTACTTATAGTTATACTCTGCATTGCAATAACGATAATCAAAAAGAAGGAGTTTGTGATTACATTGATAATAAAGAGCCCCAATATTGCATCATGATAATTAATTAATTACCATATGATAAAATTTGACCTGTGATTTGGTTACTTGAGAAGATGTAGCTGTATCGATTGGACTTAAAAGTCTAATATGTTTTAGTTTCTACAAGACTTTCCATTGCCTCGTGAGATCATAGTAATTGATAAGTTAGATCTGCTGATAGAAGATTTCACAGTTTTCTTTTCTAAATAATAAACAACGTAAATCTTATTTGAGTATGACTGTTTATTAATTTTTATAGAACTATTTTATAAAGAAAGCAATTATTGATGTTGAATATTATTGTTGTTCACATATATTTATCCTTGTGGTTACCATACACACAGTTCTAAATACTGCTTTGCATTGCTGTGAGCAAGATTCTCATACAATCAGAAATGGCTTGTAGCAATAACTTTCCTGATATATTATTATAAAGCTGCTCAATTAGGTTTCACAAATATGCGTATGAGGTATTGGCGGTTAGACATTAAAGAAGTCCTGAATGCAAAATATCCAACTGAGAAAGCTAATCATTGGGAGATTACATGTATGTTTGGTGAATACCAACATTTTGGCATCTTTTGGTTTAAGTATGGCACGCCTTATGATAAAGAGCCTGTTCATGGTCTCTGCTTTTACTACAATGAAATTCCACAAAAAACTATTCAAGAGATGACAGATTTTTTACAATCGCGATTTGGTGGAAAAATTCTTTATAGACAAACGAGAGTTTTTTTCCAAGGATCTAAAGAATTTGCAGATCCGAAATCTATAGGTATACTCGCAAATGAGTTGAGTTTGAGGTTCAATATACCAGTCGAAATAACCATAGAATTTGAGAAAATAACACAACAAGAGCAAGAAGAAAATATTCTTAATCTTCCTTCTAATAAGGCATTGCCCATTGTAGGGCCAGATTAGCAAATCTGGGCTTACCCGCTAAATAAAAATGATAGATGGATAGATAGAGAGAGATGCAACCATCTTATCATTAGCCAACTTTAAAAATTAAGCTATAACGTAGCTGGACTTTCAGGATAGCTTTTTAACATAGACTTCAATTTTGTTATCAGACTTGACACACTGAGTGGTTTGCTTATAAAATCTATGACGTTAACAGAGGGCATAACCTTATTAAATTCTTCCTTGTTTATTTCAAACGCTGTTATAAATGCAATTTTCATTGAATGGTTCTTCTCTTTAATGCGACGATATAATTCGAAGCCATTCATTTTGGGCATTCTTATGTCCGTGATGACTAAGTCATAATAGTTTTCAGGATGACTTTCTAAAGCCTGTAAAGCTGATTCGCCACTTGAGAATGTGTCCACAGTGAAAGCATTATTTGATTCTAGACCTCTTTTTACAGTAGATAAAATATCTTTTTCATCGTCAACAAACATAATTCTGACAGGAGAATTACGTCGGGTGGACTTCGGCATAAAAGTATGTAAAAATGTCTAGTAGGAATATTTAAAGTAAATGGTTATATATGAGATACTATTTCGGTAGATTTAACTACAGCATGTTGCTACCACGCTAGTGGCTACGTTTTTGTAAGTCATTGTGTTATTCTCAGAGTGTTTTAGGTTTAATGTTTTTCTTGAGAAATTTTAATTCTTTCAAGTTAATCTTGCTTGCAAATTATACCATAAGGAAAAGGATGCCACCTTAATAAGGACCTATTTAAAATAAAGAACGAATGTTCTGCTAAATCGTGGCTAGATAGTAGAGCTTGTTAACCATCAGATGATAAAAAGAAAGGGATATTCTTGATTTCATTTATTAGGTATCAGATCTGGTAAGAACACGGGTAGAAGTAGAAGTTTTTGTTCTCAGATATATTTATTTTTTCAATACTCTATAATTTATACAAACAGGCTCCCAGTGATCGACTACTACGATTACACGTAAAGAAAAAAACTGTTTTAGACATCATCAATTTTTTTCGATAGGCTAATCATCCCATATATTTATAGATGCTACAAAAATTGATATAAGTGTTATATGATATGAACTACAAGTGGAATGTCTGACACACTGGCAGAAGAAGGCATAACATTACTGCTTAATTCTAAGATCTCAGATTTTAATTACTGGAGAATGAAAAAAAACCTCACGACAAAGTTGGATATTAGTAGTAGAGACTTTTCTGGTAGAGATCTTTCCAATGCTTATCTTAATGGTGTTTCTGGTGTTAGAACTGATTTCTCCAATTGTAATCTGTCCAAAGTTAATTTCGTTCAAGCCAATCTTACCAAGGCAAATTTCAGAGGGTCAAATCTGTCAGATGCCCTATTGATGTACGCTGAGATGCCAGAATGCAATCTTGCAGGCTCAGATATAAGTAGAGCAAATTTTATGTGGGCAAATATGCAAAAGTCTGACTTGACAGGTTCTAAACTCTCAAATACAATATTTGTAGAGGCTAATATGAGGGATGTAAAAATAGCCAACATCGACAAAAAAGGAGCATACCTAAAATATGCAAAACTTGAAGGAAGTCCTTGGCAGGTTATATCTAATAATAATATAGGCAAATGATTCTATAAAAGATATAGGCGCGCATAAGTTTATGTTTGGTCATTCAGACAGTTAAATTAGTTAGTCAACTCAGTTCAGCTGCAAGTTCAGGTTTTTGTTGGCTAATTATCCTTGATAATCCCCTTATGTAATTTTGTGCAAACGTAGCTACAGGCTGTGATGAATACCATATACAACCAAGCACCTGACAGTCATGACATGTCTTAGCTATATCCCATTGGGGCGCTTTCCAAATTTCTTCTATATTCTTTTCCAACAAATTATAGACGTTTTCAGGGCTGTTAAATTTCCAGCAGGGAACCATAACAGTGCCATTGCTATTGACAAAAATGCTTTTCCATACACCACACTCATCAAAGATTCCGCGTCCATGAGCAATTATTTGCTCAAAATAATCTGTTGGTATCATTAGGCTAGGGAATGAGTGTTTTTTACTATATTGTAATATGCTCTCTGAGACTTTGATCATCGTTTGTCGATCGGGAAGTAAGGAATATTGAACATCAGATCGATCCTCAACGAATGTAAGTGAAACTGCTTTTACACCTAATTCTTTGGCTTTATCAAAATAAGTCTGGTTTATGAATTCTTCAGTGTTGTATTTTGTTATTACACTGTTAAAATGATGCGGTACATTGTATTCTGTCAAAAGGCGCAAATTATCCATTACTCTGCTATATGTCTGAGCAGAAACCCCACGTACCTTGCAGTACGGCTCTTCAAAGACAGAATCAATACTACATGTAATAAATTGAATATATTTCTTTAGTTGATCGAGGTCAATTGTATGGAGTAAAGAGCAGTTAGTAATTATAGTAATGGGAATATGCAATTTGTAGAGATATTCGACGAGTTCCATAAAGTCGGGACGGCTGGTCGGTTCGCCTCCTTCAATGATGGACCAAACACAATGTTTTGAAGTCTTATCAAAAATTAACTTCCATTGCTCTGTAGTTAGATCTTTCCTCTTGGCAAGTTTAACCTGGGTCTCTTTATCAGGGTCACCAAAAGGGCACATTGGACAATAAAAATTACAATAATGAGTTAAGCTAAAGACAGCTATTAAGGGCATTCGTCTCCCTAATGCTCTGTCTATGGACCATTTGCCTAATAATTTGATTGTACGTATAGTATCGACTGGCATCTTCTAAAATTCACAAAGACGAACATATTAAATATTTTCTAAAAAAGTGAGCTGTACGTTGAAATTTGGGTGTTGCAGATGAAGTAGACTAGAAGGTAGGCTTTGGCAGAGAACGACTTAATTAGTATGTTAATATGGTTAGGTGAACTAATTGTTGCTAGCTGGGCTCTCTCTTATGGTGCAGAACACCTATCTTTAAAATATGGTGCCAAATTTATTGGCAGGACGGTACTCAGTATAGCTACAACACTTCCTGAAATTGCAATAGTGGCATATGCTGCGGTAGCTGGAAATTATGGAGTTGCTATTGGCGCAGGACTAGGGAGTAATTTGTTAATGATGACTCTTGGATTGTCAATTATGCTAATTATCGCTACAACAAGATTGTCCAAAGCACCATTAAGGGGTCTTGATGTAAGTACCTTTAAACTAGATAAAATTTTTCTATTTATAACAGCTATAGTTAGTGCTATACTATTCATTGATGGGTACAATTATTTTGATGGATTTGTATTTGTTGGAATGTTTATTGCGTATTTCATAATGGCTTTACATGAAATGAAAGTAGATAAAAATAAAGAATCATTGGTTTCCATATCAAATAACGAACTAACAAGACAGAATAAGAATGACTACAAAGATAATGAAAAAAAACATCCTATTAAAGAAGAAGAAGCAGCAGCAACAGCAACTACATCAGCAGCAATAGCAAGCAAATCAGAGGCTGACTTGATGAAGGTAAAAGGGAATTTTCAAGATATCTCAAAAGCCCATAACAGACAATTAATAAAGGCACTTTTGATTTTCACAGCTGGAATAGTAGGAATCTTGATAGGTGCTGAGCCGTTTATACACTCATTAGAGGGTGTTTCTGTTGATATTGGCATATCTGCAATTGTTCTATCCGTGATCATTAGTCCCATAGCAGGGGAGATGCCAGAAAAGTTATCACTCATGATTTTGGCTAGGAAAGGTGCTCATGGGGCTTCTATTGCTATATCAAATGTTCTTGGTTCTAAAATATTAAACAACACATTGTTACTTGCAATCGCTGTCTTTGGAGCGATATATCATGGCGGGTTTCTTTCTACAATTCCATCCAATACGCTACTCTCCTATCAGATGATCCTTGTTACTGTAGTAACTATTGCAGCGTTGATACCAATGCTTAAGAGGGAAATAGGGCTAAGAGTAGGAATAATGCTATTAGGATTATATATTGTTAGCTTGATTATCCAATACTTTTTGCCACATCAAACTCATACTTAATTGCAACGTATGCACAGAAACAAAAAACAAATAAAATAGCAACAAAAAAAGTGTAAGTTGTTGATTAATCAAATTTAAGAAATTATTTGGGAATTCTCTGCCCAAGTGTAAGGTTAACATTCACTGGACTCGAAAAATTTCCACTTCTTTCTGCGTTAGTAAAAAATACAAATGCTCTAACATCTTTTACTCTGCTGTCTGTTATAGCAGTTGCAAGTTCGGATTGACCTCCGGTGGTAGTGGTATTATTAGTATTATTACCTATAAAACCTAATTCGGCAGGAGAGGACTTCATCAAAGTTCCATTGGATGCATACACCCTCATTAGTGCAGTCATGTTCTGTTTATTAACAGACGAAGGTTCCATTACAGTATAATTTACAATTACTTTTACTTGATTTACCTGACGTGATTGATTATTACTGGATGTAAGTGGCAGAAAATGAGCATAGCTTAGTTTTTCCGAAATCTCCTTTCCATGGAATGCAAAGGCGATATGGTAATATTTAGCAGCAGGATCATGATAGCTGTTATCATCGTCAGTTATACCTTGCATCCTTGTTATCATTAACTGTTGTAGTTGTAAAAAAGGAACAAAGAGAAGACCACTAACAGTTACACTAGCAACAAAGATTGTTACGGTTATTAAGTTGCTCTTTCTCTTATCAAAGAATTTCATAAAATTATTTGAGATTCTAATATAAGCTAGTGATAAACCTTACTCACTTCAGGGGAGTCATAAAGATATTTTCACAGATTACATAAAAGAGGAAGGAAGACTAGGGAGAAAAAGTGCAATCATGTAGAAGCCACTTAACCTAACCAAGATGCAAATGGAATGTTGATTTGTGTTCAGCTCAAAAAAGCGTTATGGTGATAATGCTCTTTTTAATCGCTGTCCAAAAGTATCTGTTTGCATATGTGCATATTACGGTTTTGCTATCATTGCACTGATATCTGCATATTTTTATAATTTATTAGTATCTTCTGCATATATATGAGGTATCAAATATTTATGTGACAAAAAATTATAATGCTACTAAGAACTTTGTGTTGAATTACCACTACCAGCAGCTGCTGCAGGAAGTATTCTGTAGATCTTACCTCCAGAAATTGAAACAGCATATAGGTAGCCGTCGTATGGACTAACTTGAAGATCTGTAATAGCACCCATTC
>Ga0157285_10000039_pt1 | contig 12623 bp, 13 predicted proteins | sample NitcycUS074202C1_FD_108400 | JGI IMG/M metagenome (GOLD analysis project Ga0157285, IMG submission 108400) | Soil microbial communities from Arlington Agricultural Research Station in Wisconsin, USA - Nitrogen cycling UWRJ-S074-202C-1 | ecosystem: Environmental > Terrestrial > Soil >... | reverse complement strand
AATTCATTCCATATGACTTACGTGCTCTAGCACGTGTTAGTGACTTAAAGTATGATAATGCTGTTGATAGCATTAGGTTTGCAATAAAATATTATAGCAATATTGGTGGACCCGTCAGTCTAAAGATACCCCAGACTTCAGAAAAACAATCTGTATCTGTTATAATGGATGGAACCTTGTATAAGAAGGCGTCAGTCAAAATGAATGGAAAAACAGTAATTATAGACTTTTTCGTGCCACCTGAAGATCATAATATTCAGATTAAAGGAGTTAGGGGGCCTGAACAGCTCAATACCACTTGATTTTTTCATTCAAAACTGAAAAACAAAAATGAAAAGGGAGAGACCAGTTGTTCTTAACAACAACTCAGTCTATTGTATACCTTCGACTGGCTCGTATTATGACGCTGCTTGTACGGGGCTTTTAATGACTGGTTACCAGCCTTCACATGCCAGGTATTCCAGTTGCTGAGCCACCGCCACCTTCAGCTGCAGTTGGTGCTGCTGCTGTTTCGTTGCTACTAGCACCACCGCCACCAGCTGCTGCTGTTTGGTTGCTACCAGACGTCGCTGGCGGCATTCCACTAGCCGGTGGAGCTACAATGGAGCTACCCTTTGGAGGTACCCATGTACCGGCAGGATGGTCAGTTGCGGTTGAGTTATCCACTGCTAATACAGCGAATGCTCCGCCTTTCACTACACCTGCCAAGGAATGGGTCACACCCACATAGAGGCCAGGCGATGGAAATACAGATTCGATTACTGATGCTGATCCTGGTGGAATAGTCCATGTTTCATCATTCTGATCCACAGTACCGAAGTTACCACCCACCGAACCGTCACGTACGGTAATTATTCCGCCAATGATATGGAATGAAAGAAAATCATTGGGACCTCCATTGACAATATACCATCTAGTTAGTTCGCCAGGCTTGACTTTGAATACTTCTGCATTCTTATTAAGCTCTAATTTAACAACTTGCCCAATTGCTGGTGCATATTTGAACGCCATACCATTGGTTAGCTCCAAATCTGCTTGGTCAGTCGCGAATTTGGCTATATCAAATGAACCTGTTCCATTAACGGCTTGGAACAATCCTTTGTCTTTAGTATTGTAAATTTCACCAAATGCTACATAGAACTCCTTTGCTTGTTGCTCGTTTGTTGGATGTACTACAATACCACCATACATGCCATTAGCAATATGTTCCCATATCCCATTAAGAGCGTCAGCGCTGCAATGATAGAAGAACACTCCTGAATAAACACCCTGCAGTGTCCATGTCTTTGATTCACCTGGTTTTACTGGACCTGAATTTGCCTTGTCAGCACCAAATCCTGCATGGAAGTCCATGCTGTGGACCAATTTGCCATCATTTCTTAGAGTAACTTCTAGTGTGTCTCCCTGGTCAATTGCAATGACCGGGCCTGGAATGGTGCCATTAAAGACCATCGCGTTATATTTTACGCCACCGGGATGAAGCGCATTATCTGGGGCTACCTGTACCTCTTTTTCACTTGCTACTAATAGAACCTTTTTAGTTTTTCCTGTAGACGCTTGTGCTTGTGCCTGCTGTGCAAACTTTCCTGTTAAAACAGGACTAAAAATAAGCCCTGCAAGAAGAACGCCTATCACTACGCCTACAATGATGACCTTGTTCATTGAGACAAAGGGAAGTAGATTTGACTATTAAAAACTTTCTATGTTATATTATTACTATGTCATAGCGTTGATTACTTATATTACATCTTTCACATATCATATATAACAGATATTGTGATTAACTCCTAATATGCGTGATAATCTATCTTATGTTGTTTTAGTTTTTTTAATGTCGCAAATCGAGTAAAGCATTTTTCGCAAGTCCACCTGTTTTCTTTTGCTTGCTCGTATCTGACGAATGTTTGTGATCCTGTTTCATACAGCCCTGTTTTATTGTTATACCTCACACGGGTATGATTAACTTTATACTTTAGCTTCATATTGCCTTTCAAATGTTTGCCGGCTATACTAGCAAACAGTAAGGTTAAAAGATAAGAACTTAATTTCATGCTTTAACTTTGTTAAAAATATTTTCACAAACATATATTTCAAGAAAATCTGAAATATAATATTGAGGCAGGAACGTTTCGCTTACATAGAATAAACAACCTGTACGATGGGTTCTCAAAGATCTAATGATGTATATTCCGTTAGTACTATTGCGTGCACGTGAGCTTGTAAAATAATAATGATTGCCATTATTATCAAATATTCAAAGAGATTCTTGGGATCCTGGTCTTTTAGCTAGTGTTAGGTTAACTCTTTGACTATGACCGTCTCTAAAAACGTATAGACTCACACTCCGACTGATTTCGTTGACTCAATATAAATTGCAATATCAATCACATCCCCTCCAAGGGCTATTTGTCTACCGCCAATATTGGTCACTTTATAACCACCATGTAGTCCTGCTTTCTGAGCTGGGCTACCAGCAACAGTGTCTAGCACGAGAAACCCTGTAGGCTGATTTAGTCCAATAGCAACTGCAATTTCTGAATTGATGTTAATTCCAGAAAGCCCAATCCAAGGATGACTGAATGAACCTCGACTTATCAATGACGGTACGACTTTGCTTATTGTGTTCGATGGGACAGCAAATCCAATACCAGAGAAATCACCTGTTGAAGAAAAAATTGCTGAGTTTATTCCGATAACTTCACCTGCCATATCTAGTAATAGTCCACCAGAATCTCCAGGATTAATTGGTGCGTCTATTTGGATTATACTAGGAATTGAATAGGAATTGATAAGCTAGTTTTGGACTAGAAGGAAGAACTCGACCAAGTCCGCTAATAATGCCTTCTGTCATGGAACCCGATAGACCAAACGGCCGCTACATCTACGCTTGCGGAGGCCCCCAATGGCAACGGTAGGAGTGTATTTTTCGGGAGGTCTTGTACGTATAGTACTGCAATGTCTGTAACCTCGATGTTTTTGCTATCGGCAACAACATGAGAATTTGTGATAATATGACTGGTTATTTGGACGACAGATTTATCGTGAACAATTGAGTCAAACTCAAATCTCTTGTGCCATTGGATATCGATCTGCCTAGTTGGCCAATCTTAAATGCCTCACTATTCAAAGCGAAATCTTGATTGTCATTGAAATAAGTGCTACTTTCAAACAATGATAACAACTTGTCAAATATTGAAAGGCTTTGATCATTGAATTGTATGTAAAACAATGAGGCTACAGCCACAATAACAACAACTAGCGCAATAGTGACAACACTCTTTATCAACATTAGCTTTTATGGCCAAATTATACTTAGCTCTTGATGTTAATTAATTATGAATGAATTAGTTTTATTCTCTGCAGTTCCTCGCCTTTGCTTATTTGATAATAATAATAATGATAACGATGCATTATCTAATTGTAAAATCACTCTAGATATCATTACACTCTTAAACCCAGACGAACAGAGTGTAATTTGCTTTGATATTAAGTACGATGCTCATAGGCGCAAATCAAGAGCTGGCCTGTGGCCTTACAATGGATGAGGAAATAGCATGATCGTCGATCATAGCGGCCACACCTATACTCATATTGATAATTTTGATCCGCAATCCTGCAACTTCATTATCTGACAAGTTATACCTCCCAGACAAGATTCCTCTTATCTTAGATTCAGGATCGAATATTTCGTTCATTTGTGATTGCACTGTAATATCCAGCGGTTTCATCAGCAATGACTTTGGAATCTTCGATGATGTGTCGTTAAGGATAAAAAATCCAATTTCTTTAACCAAGATCTCGCGAGGCAGAAACTCAAGTGCATTTGCAGTATAGAATATATGTACGTCTAGAAAATTATTGATGTCATCCACGGTTACTGGCGACGATGATATGACAGTACCTCCTCCGCTAGATGGTATAGAACCTAGAATTCCACCGTTCACGTCAAGGCGGATTATTACAAAACCCTCTATCAACCCTTTTGAGTTATTTCCCATACCTAGGAATTGACGTATATCTTTGCATACTACACCAGTCGATGTTTGTGGTTGTATAGTCTTTACTATTGCATTGGAGTTTGCACCTCCATTAACTATGACATTCAATAAAATATTGATAGAATATTCTTGTCTGTTAAAAATACTAATGTCTGTATCATAATGGCCAGGTCTGAGCGGACCCTCATTTCCAATTATTGATCCGCATTCGAATTTTGCTGTATAAGTAATACTTTTAATTTGTGAATTATTATTCTGCTGCTGACTTAGAGCATTATTATTAGTAAATGTTGCACCTGCAGAACTTTGATTCGCGCTGATTTGGATAACCTTGGACAGTTTGTCTACTATGTATCCTTCTGGAGCCTTTAATTCTGTTACCATGTAATTTCCGCCATGTAATCGAGATATAGAAATAATTCCTCTTGTTACTCTGTTTGTATCTTCTGGTCCATCATCTGTTATAGTAAAGTTTCCTGAGCTGCTGGTAGCAGGATAAGAAGAGATAGAATAGGTAGCACCAGGAAGGGAGGAACCATTATTGCTGACAGTTACAATCGTAAGTGTGCCATTAGCATTATTCATGGAAGATAACTTTATATCACGACCATCCAAAGCATTCGCAATTTGGCCGATGAATAAAGATGATGAAAAAGAAGAAGAATAAGACGATGACGATGACAACGAATCAGCAATGAACCCTGATACGTGTTGCATAGATTGCATAATGAAAAAAGCTAATAGTAAAACAATGACTGAAATAATAATACTATCTGGCTTGCACTTTGACGACATCAGTATGTTTTTGATTTTACTTGATTAATTTATATCATTGCAGACATTAAGGAATAAATAACAGAATGGAACTACGGCATATACCTGACTCATGCTAAGTAGGAATATTTTACCCTGTTGTTTTGCCATATTCATTGTTTTCCAGCTGCTACTTTCCTCTACTACACATTACAATTTTTCCCAAAAAGCGTATGCAGACGGTCTAACCCAAGAAAACTTACCTCCTGCAAGCGTCGGAAATAGAAAAGCAAGTCTTTTTGTTAAAGTTAGCCCGCCAATTTTGACTACTGATAGTAGACAGGATGCATACATGCAATTTAGATTGTTTGATGCAAACAATAACCAGACTATTCAGCATGTTACATATGAGATTACAGTTAACAAAGGAACGCTCTTATCATTCTCCTCTTCTTCCTCTTCATCTTCACCATCCTCATCTTCATCTGGTCAGAAGCCACTTTTACGAGACTTTTTCCATGCTCATAATGGGTTACTGACGCTGAAAGTTCAACCTTCTAACGGTACTCTTACTGTATACGGTGAGCAGGACCCATTCCAAAATGCTTGGGTGGCTGACCCTGGTGGAACAATAAATGTTAAAGGTCCCGTACTCTTAGAAGGTGGACTATATCACTTTCACATTGAAATTTTTTCTATTGATAATGATAGAAATATATTCCTACCCCAAAATGCTCCAAAGTTCGATTCATATCTTAGTGTAGGTGATGTTTATCGTAATAAATGGAATTATCAAAATCAGGTTTATAATACCACTCTTATATCATATTATGATAAAATAAACAACCTAAATTTTGATCCATCGAAGAAATCATTTTCTTGGGCAATGCCATTTAATTGGAATCTAAGCCGTATCCAGCAACAGCCAATTTTTGTTCATGAGGAGATGAGACTTCCCAAGTCTTGGAAAGGATTTGGAGACTCACCTAGATTTAATGCAACAGTTAATGGTCAAACATTATCCGGTCGTTCAGTAGCGATTGATCCTTTTTCTTTTCCTGATACAATGGTTGTACATTATCTTATAAACAAAAATGATGTTATAAAGCTCGCACAACAACAGCAACAAGGGCAACAACAAGCAGCTAATAATAATGATGTAATGCGATTTACATTATTAACACCTAGTGCTAGTGCTCAACAACAGCAGCAAATTGCAACATCTTCGGACCTAGTTACAAATACAGGTGGCATTCATGCTGCAGTTTCATGGTCTCCAAATCCACTTAAACCAAAAACACAATCGAATGTAAACATCTCATTTTATGATCCTGTTACCTCAAATCCATTATCAGCTAACGATGTAAAATATGATATGGTGTTACTAGATAAAAATGGCCACACTGTGACAACTAAACAAAATCTAGTAGCGAAAAATGCGACTGATACTCAAATAGTTACTTTTCCATCTAATGATATTTACCAAATACAGCTGGAGATTAAAGAATTGCTCAAGGCAGGCCAGACACCTGATCTTTCACGGAATGGCTTAGCAAGAGGGTATGTCGTCGTTCCAGAATTTCCCAACGGCGTAGCCATTTTATTGATAGCATCCATCTTTACAGCAGTATTGATCGTCCAGCGGAAACTGCTATTCTATGGGAAGTAAATGCGCCACGTATAGTCTACAAGAATGTTTGTACGCATACATCTGCTACCAACTGAACCATGCAGAGGCACTAGACTAGTTCTAATGATTAGTTTAACAAGTAGAGGAGCATATCTGGAAAAAACTAAGCTACACACATACACCCATAGAGATGACTTATTTCATGAACCTTTTTCATACAGGGCTCAATTGCACTAGTTTTATATATTTTAACATACCCTTTAGTACGAATGGTACACTGGAGAGATATAGCATACACTTGTAGCAAATTTTTAATATACCAAATTGATGTTGATGATAGACTATGGGCGAAACGGTCGAGTTAGAGAATTTTGATATAAATTTCTCGTTTAGATGTCCAAAGTGCGACTACGCAAACGAAGAAGTTTCAGCCGGCGATCTGTCCAGTGGTAATTCTGAATGTGGAATGTGTGAAACTACCTTTAAGGTAGAAGGATTAGATGCCATAAAAATTTCCGCAACCTTAGACTAGTTGAGTAAAATGCACAGATATTGTTTATGGACATTCTATTTTATTTGCATGCTCCAATAGAACCTGATCTAAAACTAAGATATATATCAATAAGAGTTTAATATCAATTATGGATCGAACTGATCACTTATGATGCTACCGAGTAGAACCGTAATTGAGGGCCCATCCAGGGCTCCTCACAGAGCCATGTTCAAGGCAATGGGACTTAAAGACGATGATCTGGAAAGGCCACTAGTCGGAGTCTCTTCTACATGCAATGAAGCCACCCCATGCAATCTACACCTTGGTAAGCTTGCACAGAAGGCTAAAGAAGGAGTAAAGGATTCAGGCTGTACTGCAAGAGAATTTACCGCCATTGCTGTATCAGATGCGATCGCCATGGGTCATGAAGGTATGAAAGCATCGTTGGTGAGCAGGGAGATCATAGCTGATTCAATTGAAATAATGATGAGAGCTCATCAGTACGATGCTCTAGTTGGAATCTCTGGCTGTGACAAAAGTTTGCCTGGAAGTTTGATGGCTATGGCTCGAATTAACTTACCTAGTATATTTGTATACGGTGGTACAATTATGCCAGGAAATTGGAATGGCAAGGATGTAACTATCCAAGATGTCTACGAGGCCGTTGGTACCTATGATACAGGTAAAATGGCTCTGGAAGAATTAGTTAGCTTAGAAAATGTGGCATGTCCATCTGCTGGCTCATGTGCTGGGATGTATACTGCCAACACTATGGCTTCTATAAGCGAGGCAATAGGAATGTCGTTGCCAGGAAGTGCTTCGCCGCCGGCTGAAAGCGACAAGAGATATGGAATATGTTATGACACCGGAAAAGCAATTTCAAATCTAATAGAAAATAATATTCGTCCAAAAGACATAATGACTTTTGAAGCCTTTGAAAATGCAATTGCGATGGCAAACGCAATCGGAGGTTCAACTAATTCAGTACTGCATCTGCTGGCTATCGCAAGAGAAGTAGGTATCAAAATAGAAATGAACGATTTTGAAAGGATCCGCAGACGGATTCCACATATTGCCAATATGAGACCAGGTGGGCTTTATGTTATGCTAGACCTAGACAAAGTCGGAGGTGTTCCTGTAATCTTACGTAAGTTGCTAAATAAGGGATTGCTCCATGGAGACGTAATGACTGTGACTGGCAGCACCATGGAAAATAATATTAAATCGCTTAGTTTCCCTGAATTACGAGATCAGAATATAGTAAGACCAATTGAAGATCCGATTCATGCAGAAGGCGTACTAAGAATATTATATGGATCGCTTGCTCCAGAAGGTGCTGTAGTAAAAATTGCTGGTATAAAAAATATGAGGTTTTTTGGAAAAGCCAAAGTTTTCGATACAGAAGAGGATGCTTTCAAATCAATATCAAACAGACAGATAGTGGAGGGTGATGTTGTCGTAATAAGGTATGAAGGTCCAAAGGGAGGGCCGGGCATGAGAGAAATGTTATCGGCTACCGCGGCGCTAGTAGGCCAGGGACTAGGAGAAAAAATCGCCATGGTGACGGACGGTAGGTTCTCTGGAGCAACTAGGGGACTCATGGTAGGTCACGTTTCACCTGAGGCAATGGTCGGAGGGCCTATCTCGCTATTAAAAGATGGTGATGAAATTCTTATCGATACTATCATAGGTAAGATAGATCTTGTTTTATCAAAGGCAGAGATAACTAAGAGGAAGAGAAGATGGAAGCCTATAAAGCCGCATTATACAAAAGGTGCACTAGCTAAATATTCTTCACTAGTACAGTCTGCATCAGAAGGCGCAGTAACCCTTCCTTTATAGTCATTGGTATGTGCTTTAAGTATCGATATATATATCTTGAATAATTTCCTTCATTACGTTAACGGTGATGGAGTACGATTCATCTTAGTACTTAAATTTAGGTCTAGGTTATATGTTGCCTTTCATCTAGAATGATTAGTTATTACTTTCAAAGTCTAGATTTTTTTAATAGCGAACTAATCAAACGACAGCAAGGCTCAGATCTGAATATACATAAGAAATAGATATTTACATCGTGTTTGTAGGCATGTATACATTTAGTTTGATCTTCTTACTATCGTCTCATCTCATTTCAATTTTCTGCATCATATTTACTGAACATCTTTTTATGTACTCTGTTGAGGTATTTTCTAACCACTGTTCTTATAGTTGGTATGACGAGTTGCATGTATATAATACGATACCCGGGGACCTACAAGCAAATAAATCACAATAAGGCAGAAGTTTCTAGCTGCATGTCGTTCAAAGTAAGTAGCATAGATACGCTGTATGAAAAAATAAAATCCATGGTGGAGCTTTCAAATGTAGACGAAGGAGTGTCTGTCAAGATTGTCACAGACACTGACTCCGGTATTATCAAAATTTATAGTCAAGATGCCGATATTATTAAAAGGGCTTCATCGGCACTATATGAGCTTCTAGAGTTATCTTACTCTACTGCAGAGCATCATCCTTATTGGGAGATCCTTTACAATGCTACTGAAATATTGAAAACGACTTTGGATAAATGGGATTCAGACTTCAGTAAAAACGAGATCGACGATATGTCATGGAGAATAGATGGGATGAGAACAGCTTTACACAGAGTTGAGCCAATATGATTCTCCATAAAATAACTTGGCTTTAGTAACAAGATGTTCTCAGTGAGGTGAGGTGTTCTACCAATATCTTAGTTGCGGATATTCACTGATAGGATTTTTATGTTCATTGTAGTGAGATATAAATACGATCGTAAAATTTCATTATTGTATATATGATAAAAATAGGGCTAATTGGTAAAACGAATACTGGTAAGACTACTTTTTTTAATTCCGCTACCCTTGACACAGCAGAAATTTCCAATTACCCATTTACTACTAAAGAGCCACGAAAAGGTAACGCCAATACAATTACTTTATGTGTTCACAAGGAATTTGATGTTCAGGATAATCCAAAGAATTCACGTTGTATTGATGGTTGGAGATTCATCCCTGTGGACCTCGTTGATCTACCTGGCCTAATCAAAGGTGCTTGGGAAGGAAAAGGCTTAGGAAATCAATTTCTATCTATCGCTGCTCAATCTGACGTGCTTTTACACATTGTTGATGCATCAGGCAGTATAGATGCATCTGGAAAAATAGCAGAGCCTGGCAGCGGCGACCCTATAGCCGACATAGCCGATATAGAAGAAGAGCTAGTGATGTGGTATCTGAAGCTTTTTGAAGGGAACCATGATAAAATTTCGAGAGCGATAAATTCAGGTGCAGACTCAATCACTGCTATTACAGATGTATTTCGGGGGATTGGAGTCAGAGAAGAGCATGTCAGGTTAGCTTTAGAAGATAATAATTTGACTGTCATTAGGTTCGATGATTTTGGACTGGAAAGAGCCAAGGACTTTTGTTGGAGCCTGAGAGAAATATCTAAGCCAACCTTAATTGTTGCAAATAAAGTGGATTTACCTACTGCGGCAGAGAATTTTCGTAGAATACGAGAGCAGTACAAGAATATGATTATTGTTCCTTGCAGTGCAGATGCAGAGCTTACTCTAAGACGAGCCGAGAGTCGTGGCCTGATCCAGTACATTGCTGGTGACGAAAGATTCGAAATAAAAGATCAGATTCTGCTAAATGATAAACAGAAATGGGCACTCAATTTCATAAGAAGGGATATACTTGGAGAATACATGCGCACAGGTGTTCAATTTGCTATCAATGTCGCCGTGTTTAAGTTATTGAGAATGAATGCTGTTTATCCTGTGGCGGATGCAAATAAGCTTGCTGATAAACATGGTAACATTTTACCTGATGTATATTTAATGAAATCTGGTTCGACCATTGAAAACCTTGCAAAAGATATACATAGTGATTTGGTAAGGGGATTGCTTTATGCAATAGATGTTCGTGATGGTCTTAGATTGCCAATTAACTATCAGCTTAAAGATAGGGATGTAGTTTCTATAATTTCAGCCAAAAAAAAGAAACAGTGACCACAAGGACTATTTCATATAAGCAAAAATAGGTAACGCTAAAACGGTCTGTAAATGATTTTGTATTTGATACTTGATGCATAAATAATATTACTAACAGGCCGTTCTCACTGTTGAAATATAGATTCATGTACAATCACATGTAGTAGACAGCAGATAAAATAATGACTAGCAGGAATAATATAGTTGTGGGAGATATGATGACCATAGTTTGCAAAAATACCTCTTTTTTGTGAAATGATGGCATCACAAACTAGACTCTAAGTCTTGTTCATTTTTATAGGTGCAATTGCTGGGATGTGCTATTATATCTTTATGTTCTATTAGACAGTCAGTTAGTTATTTTGCAATGTAAGTCTTATATTATATGTAAAACTTTGGATTAATAGTGTTACTGCCACAGCGATGTTCATTAATAGTAAGTGGCGATGCTTGCCAGCTTTCACCATCATTCATTGTTTCAATTAATGCTAAAAATGACCAATATATGATAGGCGTTGTGTGCAACGATCACATGAAGCAAATGGAGAAACGATTAGAATCTCTGCAAGCAATAGGGAACGTTCCAAAAGGAGTCATACAGTTCCAACCAATAAACATAGTCTCTACAAATTGTATTAAAGGTACAGATGAAGATTATATGGAAATCGAATCAAAACGAAAGTACAATAGCCTGTAAGAAGCAGTTTTGGCATCCCTATGCCAGTCATTTGGACATAAAACTTCACATAAATATATTATTACAATCAGAGCATCACTAAAAGCAATTTTCATTTTATTTTCATTAGAACTTATATTCTTTCTAAGCAACATGTGTTTATTTATGGGTCCATTGTGTAGTTCTATGTGTTCATCGGACGATGAACAATTAATTAATGTAAAATAGAATCGAATCTACCTAAAAGTTTATCAAATGTAATTACTTTTCTGTGTGACATGCACATATTTAAAATCGTGGGTATTACCTGCTTTCCTTTAAAAAAGAGAGACAGAGAGTTATCTCAGTTGCCGCAGTTTAATATTATCATATTGCTTTCGTACGCAAGAGTGTGTTCTCAAATTTTCCCTGAGGTAGATTTTAATAGTTAATGGATCCCACCGACAAGGCAATTCTGGCATCATTGTATATAAGCACTTTAGAGCCAGAAATCCAAGCACTTAAAAGACTTGGGTCTAGAATGCTTGTGGAAAAAGAATTCTATAAATCAAGAATTTGCATACTTGCAGAAAATGGGTTTATAGAAAGAAGTGATCAATTAAAGCTTACTTTTATTGGAAGAGATGCGTTAAGAGTAGTCTTAGTTGGAGGAGTATTTGATCTAATACATCCAGGTCACATACATACATTGAAGGCAGCAAAATCACATGGTGATGTGCTTGTAGTTGTAGTAGCAAGGACATCTACAGCAATGAAGATTAACAAGGATCGAAGAATTTATCACAATGAAAACATGCGGAAAGAGCTTGTTTCTTCTTTGAGCTTTGTAGACCTAGCAATTATTGGAAAAGAAGGAACATTGTACGATACAGTAGAATATGTAAAGCCAGATATTATAGCATTGGGTTATGATCAAGCTCATAGTGAAAAGGATGTAGCCTACAACTGTCAAATAAGAAATTTGAACGTTAGAGTGATAAGACTTAATACGCCTATGCCAGAAACAAAAAGTTCGAATATAAAAAACGAGCTTGGTGATTCATTATATAGAATTTAATCTT
>Ga0157285_10000037_pt1 | contig 12694 bp, 13 predicted proteins | sample NitcycUS074202C1_FD_108400 | JGI IMG/M metagenome (GOLD analysis project Ga0157285, IMG submission 108400) | Soil microbial communities from Arlington Agricultural Research Station in Wisconsin, USA - Nitrogen cycling UWRJ-S074-202C-1 | ecosystem: Environmental > Terrestrial > Soil >... | reverse complement strand
TATTGTATTATTATTTTAAAAAAAGTTTAATTTCTTAATAGTATCATCATAATTTGTTACAAATTCACAAAAGATTTAGATTAGATAAGATGAAAGATTATTTATTAAACTAGTGAAATTTAATGACAAGACTATTCGATGAGCTGGGACTAAATAAAAAACTATTACTAGCTATAAAAGAAAGTGGATATACAACACCTTTTCCTATTCAAGAAAAAGCAATTCCTATTATCTTGGAGGGCAACGATGTAATTGGACAAGCACATACTGGAACTGGAAAAACTGCAGCATATTCATTACCTATTTTAATGAAAATGAAAAACGTACGAAATGTACAAGCTTTAGTATTAGTTCCCACAAGGGAATTAGCAATTCAAGTAGCAAGGGAAATGAATAAACTTGCAAAATATACAGAAACAAAAGTAGTTGCTATCTACGGAGGACAAAATATGAGAAACCAAATTATTAGACTGGAAAGAGGAATTCATATTATTGTTGCTACTCCTGGGAGATTGATTGACCATATAGGACAAAAAACAATATACTTGGATACAATAGATTTTGTAATTTTAGATGAAGCTGATCGAATGTTAGATATGGGATTTATAGAAGATATAAATTATATATTATCAAAGGTAAAGCATAAAAAACAATTATGTCTTTTTTCAGCAACAATACTCCCAGAGATAATAGAAATTAGTAAAAGATTTATGAAAAATCCAATTCATATTACAGTAAATCAAAATGATATTACATTAAAAACCATAGAACAAATGTATTTAATTACAAATGAAAAAGAAAAATATAACCATTTGTGTTATTTAATTAAACAGAGCAATAATAATCAGATCGTAATTTTTACTTCTACAAAACAGAAGGCTGAAGAACTAGCTATGAACTTAAGAAAAAAAGAACTATTAAAAGTAACTGCATTACATGGAGATCTGTCTCAAAGGCAAAGAAATTATGCAATGCATAAATTTAGAAATGAGCAAGAACAAATTTTAGTGGCTACAGATATTGCAGCGAGAGGAATAGATATCCCTTCCATAAAATATGTTATTAATTATGATACCCCTAGGGATCCTATAACCTATTTTCATAGAATTGGTAGAACTGCAAGAGCAAATTCTGATGGAAAGGCTATCTCTCTAGTTGCGATTGAAAAAATTTCCGATTTTGAAAAGATTTTGAGATATACTAAATATAAGGTTCGCCAATTAAATGAAGAAATAGGTATTCCAATACCTAAAATTCAAAAAGGGTTTAAAAAACACAATTATTTGAACAAAAGTAAGCCCTTTAATAAATGGTCAAAACATAATTATAAAAACAGTAAGAAAAAAAATTACAGCTATAAAAAATCTTCTAATCGAAATTTCAGAAAAAATTAATTTCCTAATATTTGGTACATATTAAGATGATTAAATAAACTCAAATTTCTTTTGTCTTATTTATTAATAAATTATAGTTAATTTAAAATATAAAGTAGTGACTTCGGTAAATATATAATACCTGACTCACCACATATACTATTGTTATGCCATCTATTGATAATGAAGAATCCTTTGCCAAAATATCCAATTTAATAGGTGGAGAAGAATACCAGAAGGTTGCTCAAGCACTTTTAAATACTCAAGATGCAACTGATGAAGAAATCGCGGGTGCAACAGGAATGAGAATTAATGTGATTAGAAAAGTATTATATGATATGTTTGGAAAAGCGTTAATTACTGGCATTAGAGTTAAAGATGAGAAAAAAGGTTGGTTTGTTTATCGTTGGCGTGCAAAAAGTGATCAAATTGACAATTTCATAGATAATCAGAAAAAAAAAATTCTAGATAGATTACAAAAAAGATTAGAATATGAAGAATCATCAGAATTTTACCATTGTGGAAATAATGAATGTCAAAGAATAAAATTTGATATAGCTATAGAGTCTTTTTTTAAATGCCCTACTTGTAATGAAAACCTTGCTATGGTAGACAATAACTATACAAAAGAAGCATTGAGATATAAAATTGATCAAATACTATCTGAAATATCTACAGAAAAATAATTAATATTTAGTTATTATAATAAAGCGTTATTTCATTATCATTTTTATTTTGAATAATTTTAGTAAGTTTTAATTTTATCCCTTGTGCTGGTGTAGAATATCCCCTTCCTTCAACAAGAGTAATAGCATTTCTTCCACCTAGAACTATGGGTGCAATAGTTATAATTAATTCATTTACAATGCCATCATGTAAACAAGACCAATTTAATTCTCCTCCTCCTTCAATAAGGATTTTTCTATAACCCATTTTATATAGCATATTGAAAAGTTTTTTTAAATTTATTAACTTCGATCTAGCTATTATGACATGTGCTCCTAATTTCTTTATTTTTTCTATAGTATCTTTACTTGCCTGTTTTGTAACAACAATTATAGTTTTAATTGTAGCAGCCGTTTTTAGAATTTTAGAATCTAATGGTATTCTACCGTAACTATCTATAATAATACGAGTAGGACAACTTCTTCTACTATTATTTCTTATAAATCTTACAGTTAACATAGGATTGTCTATAAGAACTGTATTTATACCCACTACAATTGCATCAACTTTAGAACGTAATTTATGAACACGTAGTAAATCTTTCCTAGAAGAGATGCGTGAGTTACCAGTATAAGAAGAGATTTTACCATCTAAAGTCATAGCAGAATTAATAATTACTTTTAAATCAGTGGGGAGTTTCATTTATAAACCTACCATTGATCATGATACCTTTTATAGCACCATAAGAAAGTCTATGAATAATAGAAGAATAGATATTATGAATTGGTTGTAAATCTATATGATACTTATCAATAAATAAAATATCAGCATATTTTCCAATATCGATTGATCCAGAATTTAAATCAAATATTTCTCCCGGGTTAACAGTAATCATTTTTAATAATTCTTTTGGGTAAATATAATTAGAATATTTAGATGAATGTGATTTAATTATTTTCCATAAATAATCCAGTTCTCGTAAAAGATCAGGAGAATTAATCATTATATTATCAGTACCTATGGATATCTTAAATCCTAATTTTACCATAGTCAAAATATCAGGAATTCCATTTCCAAGGATTCCGTTAGATCTTGGACATAATACTATGCCTATGTTATTATGAAGGGCAAGAGTAAGATCTTCCAAAGTAGCATGTGTCATATGGATTAGTATATCTGGTTTAAGAAAATTAATAATCCTCTCAACTTCTGTTTTTCCTGTAATTAATTTTGAGAATTTGAGAGTACTTTTGGATTCAGCTGCATGAATTGCAATTATTTTTTTTTTATGATGTAAATAATTATGTTTATTGAATTCTATAACTTTATGTATATATTGTTGAAGGGCATTATCTGTATTTTCATTGGCCCCACTTAATCCTAATCCATCACTTAATTCTAATACTTTTGAAAGAGATTCTAAAGACAGTTTTTGTAATTTATCTAATTTCTCATCAACAATATTTTCTTTTTGTTTTTTAATTTTCAATATTTCTTTTAAATCAAAATATTTTTCTACTCTACCTAAAATTACTGATTTTATAGGTAGATCCTCTATAGACTCTTTTAATAATTCAATTCCTTCTGGACCGCCTTCACGAAAATCTACAAAAGATATTGTGCCTTTTATCATCATAGAAATAGCCGAAGTTCGTATAAAGTATTTTAGATGTTCTTTGTTACTTTTATTCAATATTTTCCTTTTAATTCCATAAACAGGATGAATTAATTCATTAAAATTAGAATTAAATGATATATCCTTTCCTATTGAATCTGCTATATGAGTATGAGAATTTATAAAACCGGGTATAACAAGAAATCCTGTTCCGTCATAAACTTTTGTATCAGTAAATTTGTATTTATCAAAATATGTATCTTCGCTTCCTACATCTATTATTATTCCATTTTTATTAATACATATAAATCCTTTATTTATGTAAACTAAGTCTTTTCCATATAATAGACTAATGTTTCTAATGATAACAGTCATTTGATCTCATAGATAGGAATGTTTTGTCCTTTTTTCCGCAATTTTCTAATGAGGTCAAGCGCCTTTATGGCATTTTTGGCTGAGTCTCTAGAAGTTCTTCCAAATCCTATACCACAGTTAAATTTAATATCCAATTCATAAGAAATACTATTTAATAAAGTAGAAATTTCGTCTTTTTCTAATAGATCCGCAGCAATTATCATAAAATTATCTCCTCCTAGGAAAAAAGTTAATGAATTTTTCTGGAGAAATTTATCCATAAGAAGAACATAAGATTTCATTACCTTAATACTAGTTTCATAAGGAGATAAATGATTTCCAAAGCCTGATGAATCATTTATATCAATATGAAGTATTTTTACTTTTTTGTCATTTAAAGAGGAATTTTCTAAAAAATTGTTTATTTCACCATAAATTTGAAACTTTTTAACAAGATATTTTTCATTTTTTCTTGCTTGATAGGCTTGGATATTTGCATCTAATGGAGTCTTTCCATTTCCTATTGTAAAAGATATACACAAGCTTGGATATTTAATAGAAATTTCTTCTATAACTGATACATGATCTTCTAATGATAATGTATTTGTAATTACAAAATATTCATCAAATCTATTGAAGAACACCAGACAATTATATTTGGAGAATAGATATTGCAAGTCATGATAAATCTTGGCTTGAAGCATTTGTAATTTTGCTTCTCTGTCACTACCTAAGACCAATGTCCATGGTCCATAACCTTCTATTTTGATTATTGTTACCTGGATATTCATTTTATTATAATAGTAGTTTTATCTTGACTATATTGGCTTTCATTTAATTTTTTTATTCTAGTTACCATATTTACAGCTGCATTTACTGCACGTATAGGAACTATTTTTGCTCTATCCCATGCTTGTTCAATAGTCATGTTGGGTCCAGATATACCTAGAGCAATTGGTTTTTTATATTGTAATGATAAATGAGATATCAATTTTGCTGTAGTTTCAGCAATTATTATATCGTGATTTGTATCACCTTTTATAACTGCTCCTAAAGTAATTATAGCATCAATAGTATTATTTTGTAATAAATGACTTATCATTAGAGGCATATCAAATGTTCCAGGAACGTAACAAATATGACTAACATTCGAGTTTAACGTTGATGCATGAACTCTTGCTTCTTCTAACATTACATCAGTAATTTCGTGATTAAATTCAGAAACAACTATTGCTAAGTGAATTTTGACCAATTGAAATTTAAATCACCGAATATGTCTTTAATTGATCGGCTTCTAATAAAGGAATATCTTTTAATTTTGCATATTTATATGCTTCATCAATAGAAAGAGATCTAAAAGTATGAGAATCCAGCATTTCACATATTACAACAGCTGGGGTTAGACCTGCAATCTTTGCCAGATAAACAGCAAGTTCTGTATGACCGAATCGTTCTTTTAATAGACCTTTTGCAGCGATCAATAGGGAAACATGTCCTGGAGTTCTAAAACACTTGATAAATTCTGATACTCCACCATTATCAATATTTTTACAAACTGATGCAAGTCTAGAAATTGTTAATGCACGATCATAATCAGTAATTCCAGTATAGGTATCTCTATGATTAACAGAAATTGAGAATGAAGGTTTGTCTCCATATGGAGCACGACCATTTGTCATAGTGGTAAATAAAGGATGATCATTAGAAACACAGTTTAAAATATCATGTATGTATGATAATCCCAACTTCATAGAAATATAACCATCTATAGCTAGGCACAATAGGCCACCTGCATCATTTCTTATAGTTGCTATATGACGTGGTGTTATATTTTCTGCAGCAATTATCATATCGGTTTCATTTTCTCTACTATCATCATCATGAATAAGAACAAATTTTCCTCTACTGAGAGCATTTATAGCGTCTTTTACAGTTGACAAACATACATTATAAAAACTGCAGTAATTATATATCTTACTACAAAACTTGTTATTACTAATTTTTTGGTAAAAGTTTTGAAATATATTTCCCAATAAGATCAAATTCAATATTAACTTTATCTCCAATTGATTTTATTCCCAAAGTAGTTCTGTTTAACGTATGAGGAATTAAAGATATGGATAATAAGTTGTTGTTGTTGTCAATATCTACAACGGTTAAGCTAATTCCATCAATTGTAATTGAACCTTTTTGGACTATATATTGAAAAGATTCTTTTAGTTCTTTAGAGATTTTGATAATAAGTTTTGTTTCTGTAGGAAAAACTATTTTGTCGTATATAATGCCTGTACAATCTACATGGCCTTGAACAAAATGACCATCAAATCGCCCTGATGCTCTCATACTTCTTTCAATATTAACCCTTTCACCTTTCTTTATTGAATCCAGGCATGTTTTTCTTACTGTTTCCCCAATTACTGAAAATTCTGCAATATTAATATTTAATTTGGTTATTGTTAAACAAACTCCATTTACTGCTATGCTTTGACCAATCTTTAAACCCTTACTTAAATTCCCAATATCTATAGAAAATTTAATTTCAGCAGGATACTTCGAATCATCTTTTTTTATCTTGTCAATAGATTTTATTTCACAGAGAGATTCTATTATACCAGTAAACATTCTACAATTTCATTTATTTATTGTTAATGAAGATAATATAAACACACAACTATTATTACATTTCATATAATAAACATTAAAATTTAAAAATGGGATATTTTAATATATGTACATTTTTTTAGAAAATGAATCAAATCTCTTTTATAAGACAAGAATTAAAAAATTTATTAACACAAAATTAGTGAGTATTGAAATACTAAGAGTAATTAATATCCGATGAGGTTAGTTCCATTCTATATTGTATATAACAATGAATGAATGAAGTTTTATTGAATGTGATGGATTAATATACGTCAAAGGTTTGGAAACGTAATAGAAAATTTACTCATACAAAAGAAAATTATTATATTATAAGATGCAAAGGATCTTTCTAAGAATAGTAGATTAGAATGGTGATTATTTTTCTGTTCTTATAATAAAATAGTATACTAGAAATCAAAAATTGATACTTTAGCCAAAATGATTATTTTTAGGAATATTTAAAGATGAAAAAATTAAAAAATTTTAATTTTACAAATACAATAGGAACAAAATATACTGTTTCAATTTGTCTAAATTATCAGAAATAACAATAACAACATATAAAGTTTGTAGTTATTAAAAAATATTAATATATAGCAATTGATGAATAAATAGAAAAGGCTGGAACACTAGTAATAAGGGAATATAGAAAGTCGATTAAAAGATTTGAATCATTTATTTAAGCTTTAAAATTTCCTTAATAGTCAAGCAAGGCTTATAATAATAATAAAATAACCAACTATATGAATAAAATAATAACCAAGCGTGGAAATCATGTTATTGAAAAATTAAACGAATTTGAGTTTAAAATTAATGTTGATGATTCTAAAAAAATGAATGTACCAGTTACGATTTATGCAGATGATAACCTGATTTTAAAAATGAGCGAAGATAGAACATTAGATCAAGCTGTCAATGTTTCAACACTCCCTGGTGTAAGAAAACATGTAGTTGTATTGCCAGATGGTCATGAAGGGTATGGTTTTCCGGTGGGAGGAGTAGCAGCTACTGATATGGAAGAAGGGGTTATAAGTCCGGGAGGTGTAGGATATGATATTAACTGTGGAGTAAGATTACTTCGATCAAATCTTAACATAAATCAAGTTAAATCTCATTTAAAAGATTTAGTAAATGAATTATTTAATTCAATACCCTCAGGCGTAGGTAGTGAAGGAGCTATTAAACTCACTAGATCAGAATTAGATGAATTATTGATCGAAGGAGTCGACTGGGCTATTGAACATGGTTATGGGTATAAACAAGATTCTGAAGTATGCGAAGAGAAAGGACGAATGATAGGAGCTGATCCCGAAAGTGTGTCTGATATCGCCAGAAAAAGAGGTTCTCCTCAGTTAGGAAGCTTAGGCTCAGGAAATCATTTTTTAGAAATTCAACAAATCCAAGAAATTTTCGATGAAAATGCAGCAAGGGTAATGGGATTAGAAAAAGGTAAAATAACAGTACTAATACATTGCGGATCAAGAGGATTTGGTCACCAAGTGTGTAGTGATTATTTACGTTATTCTGAAAAATCTTTGAAAAAATATAATATTGAATTAATTGATAGAGAATTAGCATGTATTCCAAATAATTCAATTGAAGGAGAAAATTATAGAAAAGCGATGTATTCAGCTTTGAATTTTGCATGGTCCAATAGGCAAATAATTACTCATTTTACTAGAAAAACATTCGAAAAAATATTTTCGAGTTCAGAATCAGGATTAGAGATGAAATTGGTTTATGATGTAGCCCATAATATAGCCAAAGTAGAACGTCATAAGGTTGATGGAGAAGGAATGAGAGATTTAGTAATTCATAGAAAAGGTGCCACGAGAGCTTTTCCAGCAGGTATGGAACAGGTGCCAGAGAAATATCGGCAAATTGGTCAACCTGTAATTATACCAGGATCGATGGGAACAGCGAGTTGGATATTAATAGGAAATAAAAAATCTCTTGATTTAAGTTTTGGATCAACTGCACATGGAGCAGGAAGAACTATGTCAAGAGGTGCAGCTAAAAGAAGTTCTACAGTTGAAAAAGTAAAAGCTGAACTGGATTCGAAAGGGATCTATATAAAAGCATTAACAAAAAATGGAATAGTCGAGGAAACACCTTTAGCTTATAAAGATGTAGACGCAGTAGTGAATGTATCAGATAAATTGGGGATTGCAACTAAAGTAGCAAAGTTAGTTCCAATAGGAGTGATTAAAGGTTAGATGGGAGAAGATCCAGATATTGAAATTCTTAAAGCTAAGAAAATGAAAGAAATAATGCAACGTATGATGAAAAAGAAAAAAGAAAACATAATAAAAAAAGATATTAAAAAACGTGAGCCGTCAGAAAAAGAGATCTTACTATCCTATTTGTATGATCGAGGAGATGAAGTATTAAATTTAGCAGAATCTCAATTTCCATCAGAAACTAGAGCAATAATACATAGAATAATAGAACTTATTAATAGTGGAGAAATAAACCGAAAAATTTCGGGAGGAGAATTACTATCGTTATTTCGCGCAATAGGAATGAATATTAAAATAAATACTACTATCAAGATTGAAGAACATGGAAAATATATGTCATTTGCAGAGAAACTTAAGCAGAATAAAGAGATTGATGAAGAAGAAAATAAAAGATAATGTAAATAAATAATACATTTCATCAAAATACTTTAATTTTTTTAAATTTATTTTTATATTATTAAAAAATAATAGTAATATCGGTAATTTATTATTATAATTATCTCTCTCACAATAATACTTTTCATAAAGTTTGGTTATATTCAACTTAAAATTAAATAAAAAAATGTTGTGTAATGCTAAACTCTTCTTCCTCTTCTGCCACCAGGTTTTCTGGTTGTATCGTGAGGAACTGGAGTAACATCATCGATTCTCCCGATCCTAAAACCTGCTCTAGCTAATGCTCTTATTGCAGCTTGAGCTCCTGGGCCGGGTATTCTAGGCCCTACTCCTCCAACTGCGCGCACTCTAATATGAAGTGCATTTATTCCTTTAGATTTTGCTGTATCTGCTGCAGATAATGCAGATTTCATTGCTGCATAAGGTGAGGATTCATATCTATCTGCAGTTACATGTCTACCTCCAGAACTAAACGATATTGTTTCAGCACCACTAATATCTGTAATATGAACTAAAGTATTATTATAACTGCTAAAAATATGAGCTACTCCCCATTTATACTGAGTAACATCTTCAGTTTCAGACATAATCTTATAACTCACTTAATTTGGATATTAAAACTTTGTTAATATATTATGAAAAATGTAAAAACCCTTTATTTTCTAATAGAAAATAATCTTTATGTTTTTCAATTTTTCTCCCATGAAGTGATTCAAGTTTATTATCATATTTAATAAATACATTACCACTTCCAATCATTGCTTTTCCTATTACAAATATTGGTAAATGAAATTTCTTTGCAAGAAAATTTACTTTTTGCAAATTCGAAGGATTGATCGTAGCTAGTATCTCGTATTCTTCACCACCATTAAATATCAGATCATAAATATCTAGAGAATTATTTTTTGCAAATTCAATTAGACCATTAGGAACTGGAATATCATCAATATAAAAATCAACTTTACTTTGCTTGGCTAATTCATAAAGAGAGATCCCTAATCCATCACTAGAATCAATTGATGATGAAAAATATTTTCCCAATAATATTCCAAATTTTTGATTAGGTTTTGGAAGTAGAATACGTGATATAGCTTCTTTTTTAAAAGAAGGTATTATTGCTTTTGCATTGGAAAGCAATATTTTTAATCCTGCCGATGTATAACCAAATTCGCCTGATATTATTACAATATCTCCAGCTTTAGCATTATTTCTCAAAGGAATATTGTAAGATGTAGAATTTAAAAAACCAATTAAAGTACAATCAATAACTAGTTCCTTTGATTCATTGGTATCGCCTCCAAGATAAACTATACCAAATTCTTTAGAGGCTTTTTCGAATCCTAAAATTAAGTTTTTTATTTTGTTTTTTGTCCAAGAGCTAGGAATTGCTAATGATAGTAACGAAAAATATGGTGGTTTTATTCCTTTTGCAGACATATCGCTAACAGCAGAAACAATACTTTTTCTTGCTATTTGCCATATTTTCATTTGTTTAACGACGTCGGTACTTTCTACTAACATATCACACTTTATAATTATAGTAGAGGAATTGGAGGGTCTTACTTTATTTTTTTTTTTATGTTTGAAAGATAATATTGATACATCATCTCTTATTGGGAATGGTATTTTATTTTTTTCTAAAAGATTAGAATAAAATAAATCTATAATTTCTTTCTCATTTAATTTGGTCATGTAATTTAATTATTCTTTCATTTACATTTCTATAAAGAGTATTAATTTTATTATTAGTAGATTCTATTGATATTCTTAAAACATGTTCGGTATTAGATATTCTAAATAAAACCCAAGAATTCTCATCTATAATTATTTTAATCCCATCAAGCATATTAATTTCTGTTGAATCTTTTTTAAATTCGTCATATAACTTTTCCAAAATAGTTTTTTGTAATTTAGAATCAATTTGAATTTTAGTTCTAATTTGGGAATAATTATCAGATATTTCAAAACATTCTTTTAATATCTTTTTATTAATTGTACTGATTAGAACACTAGCTAATATCGCATCTCTACACATGTTAAAAGTAGGCATAATGAATCCTGCACTACTTCCCTCACCTCCTGCATTAGCATTCTTTTCTATCATTTTTTGAACAACATTTGCTTCACCTACCTTAGAATAAGTTAAATAATATCCATGGTTTTTAACAAAATTTTGAATAGATGCGCTTGTATCTATACTTGTTACAAATTCTTTTGCCCGGAAATTATATAGCATATTTGCTATACACAATAAAAGTGTAATATCTGAATTTAACTTTTCACCATTCCTATTCACAACAACTAAACGATCTCCATCTAGATCAAATGCAAATCCATAATCAAGATCATTTGATTTTACAATAGATTTCAGTTGTAATAAATCATCTACTGTAGGATCAGGGCCTCGAGAGAATATCCCTTTATTCCCATTAACGTCATAAACAATATGTCCAATATTCTTTAGTATTTTATTAGCATATCCACATGCAGCACCACCTCCTGCATCTATTCCAATTCGTTTGTTATTGTATGAATTCACTTCTTTTAACTTTTGAATTAATTCCAATATATCATTTTCATAATTTGATAAGAACCCCCTTGAAACTCCATAAGACATAATTGGAAACATTGTCTGAGTTGATAATAATTCATTCAATTCTTTTTCAAATATCCCACGTCCATCAATTATGAATTTAAGTCCATTCCAATCAAAAGGATTATGAGATGCTGTTATAATTATGGATCCATCAAATTTTTTGGACTCTCTAAAAACTATTGGAGTAGGTGATATACTTAAATCATAAACATCAATATCCTGTTCCATTAAACTTGATTTTACACTTTGTTTTATGATTTCACCAGAAGCTCGAGTATCACAAGCAACTAAACATTTTATCTTTTTATTTTTAGATTGTTTAAGATAAGATCCAAAAAGAGAAGATAATCTATAAATTTCATGAAAATCAAGATCCTTACCATAAATACCTCTCGCTCCAGAAATTGATATTTTCATACAATAAGAATAGAAAGTTTTGATTTAATTGTGTTACTAGAACCTAAATTATATATCAGTAAAAATAAATTTCTTTTGTTAATACTGCCTCTGTAGCTCAGCTCGGTAGAGCGAAGGTTTCGTAAACCTTAGGTCGTGGGTTCAAATCCCACCTGAGGCTTTGAATGCTCAGTTCGAATCCGCATTTTTGATGAATTCATACTGTCATAATGTTGATGAAAGTATTAATTGTTTGTTTCTTAAAGATTTAAGAAATGCTAGAATACTAATTAATTAGAATGATTATTCATTACTGATTTAATTATAGTTTATTAAATTACCAAATCGTCTCCAGTATCCATATTATCTCTAGTATTGTCGTTAGTTCAAGATTTGACTGGTTTACTAATTATTG
>Ga0157285_10000035_pt1 | contig 12901 bp, 8 predicted proteins | sample NitcycUS074202C1_FD_108400 | JGI IMG/M metagenome (GOLD analysis project Ga0157285, IMG submission 108400) | Soil microbial communities from Arlington Agricultural Research Station in Wisconsin, USA - Nitrogen cycling UWRJ-S074-202C-1 | ecosystem: Environmental > Terrestrial > Soil >... | reverse complement strand
GAAATTCCGTCAACTTCATCTAGAAATAATAACATTTTTTTTCCAAAGATACTCGCATTATCAAACATTGGCCTAATCCTGCTTTCTAGCCCTTTACTGTTCCTTGTGTCACTAGCATTCAGTTCAATTAAATCATAATCCAATAATCGTGCTAATGCATGTACAAGTGATGTCTTACCAACTCCTGGGGGTCCAATTAAAAGAAGAGGTTTACTCCCATTAATCCATCTAGACAGCCATTTTACCACAGCAATTCGGGACTCTTCATTTCCTATCAATTGTTCAACTGCGAGCGGACGGTAGACTTCAGACCACATCATATTGATTCGTTATTATTTTTCAAAAAATTAACAAGAACCATAATTTACTTTTTTACAAGGGCCTTTGTATTTTTGTCAAAATTTATGAGCGCCTTTGTATTCTTCTCGAAATAAGGAAACAGGTTACGCCTGACCATTTCATTATACCAATATTCATTATAGTGACTTATTGTGAGAAGCAGGAATTCGAGAATTGGTGTATGTTGAAAGTCTTGTGGAAGTGTATCAATCGCGATCTTCGCATCATCCCGAAAAACTTTACTCTTTTTCAAAGTAAGTTCAAAACCTTTCTTTACATCCCCCGCATTAAGAGAATAATAAAGAGGCCAAGATGGAATTTTAATTGAACCATTTTTTATAGCATCTTCAATTTCGTTCCCGCAACCAACACATTCACCTGCCTTTGCCATACCTAGGTGGAATATTTCACCTAATGGTTTATGATTTAATGCCATATTTCTTCCAGCACAGCCCATTACTGCACGGTATTTCTTGTAACATCCAATCATATTTTCATCAGAGATTGATTCGGGCTTGATTTTCAACTTGGAATCGATATACTGCCCGATTCTTGCATCCTTGAATCCCTCTTCAAATGCTTTTAAGACAAGATCTCCACCTTGAGAAATTTTTTCTCTTGCAATTTCAAGAATGTATGGACTCATCAGTTTGTAATCGTCAAGATACTCAAGATCTTCATCCCTGTCAACAATTCTATCCATCGGTTCGCTTAAGTCAATTGCAATAATATGACCATCAATGATTGCATTTCTCATTTCAATTGGAATATTTTCGTTTAAATATTGTGAGGCACCGTCAAATAAAGCAGTGAAAACTGGAAATGTCATCTTGACAAAATTAGAATTTAAAATTCTCCCTACTCGATCCGCAAGTATTTCAGGTTTTGAGAGTCTTGATTTGATATCATTTATCTTCTGGTCATCTAAATCAAATTCTGACGATCCCACCTCCTCTATAAATTTTTTCAATGTGACAGACGGATTAGCATCATTAGTGATATGTTCATGCAATGAAAGAAGAAACCTCTTTGTAAACTCTGGAAATTCTTGCTCCGTATTTTGCTTGTATTTATAATATTGCTTGTAGCCTGTTCCTCGAAGCAGCATCTCTTTTAGGATGTTCTTGCCGGATCTAGTGCTCATTAAACCAAACTTTGTAAATACAGGTTCGTCCTTGCTACTCATACTATATGACTTTGAGTAACATACCTCATTATTTAACTATTCATATCAAGAAATATATATATAAATTAATTTTACCTTTACATTCAGGTATTTTATAAAAATACTTATCTGATAAAAAATACAGTGGATGGTATAATCAAATTAAGTAGAAGAAGAAAAGAGAACGATACTCTCAACGGGAAGCCATTGCAATACGTTCTTGCTCATTCTTTTTCTTTACAGCATGGCTTGCCATATCATTATTTGATGCCAAAATGATCTCTCTGGCTAGCACCTCCTCAATTGCCTGCGAATTAGAATATGTAGATTCTTTTACACCTTCAGCCATAAATCGAAGTGCAAGGTCCACTCTTCGCAACGGTGCAACATCTACGGATACATGATAAACAACGCCACCATACACGATACGAGTTGTATCTTCATTTGGAGAAGAGTTTTCGATTGCCTTAACGAGCAATTCTACGGGATTCTTACCTGTTTCTAGATGAATAATATCAAATGCAGTTCTAACTGCATTAAATGCCCTCATCTTTTTGCCACCCATTCTGCCAGTATTCTTTGCATATTTTTTACCAAAATGCATCATATCGTTGGCCAATCTTTCGGTAATGTTCACTTCAGCCTTTTTAAATCTGTGGTGTTCATGTCTTCCAAAGGTTATTGGGATTACAACGGATGGTTTTAAGGAAATTACCTTTTGCAGTCCTAGATCGCTTACTTCAACTTTACTAGTATCCCATTTATTGAACAATAACATATTTACATGTTCCTTGCCGCTCATTTAATTCATCTCCTCGGTTTTTCCTTTCTGCCATAAACAAGCTCTTTAAGTGATACGCCATTTACTTTGAATACTTGCCATCTAACACCGGGTATATCACCCATAGCTCCACCCATTGATCCCCCGATACCCTCCAATATCACCTCATCGTGTTCGTCGACGAAGTTTAGAGCACCATCCCGTGGAAGGAAAGCAGTAACCGATTTACCATTTTTTATTAACTGTACTCTGACACATTTTCTAACTGCAGAATTGGGTTGTTTTGATTCGATACCTACCTTTTCTAATACAATGGCTCTTGCTTGTGGCGCGCCTTCTAACGGGTTAGCTTTTTTATCCAGCATCAACATTCTTCTCTTGTAATACTTGTTTGCCCATCTGGCTCGATTCCTTTTTGTTCTAATAACGCGGCCAGCGAATAATCCTAATGGAGATTTTGCCATTTACATATTCATCCCATTGCTATTATTTGGAGTTTGTTCTTCGCTTATTATAAGAACATTGGATATTTGGAAGTATCGCTTTGCAAGCAGCCTTGCTTTTTCAGCGTTTCTACCCTCTCTGCCTACCACTATACCTTTTTTTTTGGCATCTACTATAACAACAGCCTGCTTCGTGCCATCTACCCTTTCATTGATTTTTACTTGGTTAATCATATCCGAATTTAGTGTATTGCAGATAAACTCTGAAGCATCATCAGAATATTCAACAAGCTCGACCTTTTTTGCCACAACGTTTTGTAATTGCTTGATTGTTGCTCCACCCTTCCCAATTGCAAGGCCCATTTGACCTTTATTGACAATAAAAATTACTCGTTCCATCTTTTCATCCACAATACAGTCTCTTGCTGAGGCACTGGTAATACTTTGAAAAAGAGATATTAAACGTAGTTCGTCAGAAGTTAATTTAATCTTCTCAGTCATAAGCTACAGCCTCTAAAATAGTAACGGTAATCTGAATTTGGTAACATCAAACGACAATGCATGCTGATTGGTGAAGTCCAATTTAAGTCTTCATGCCAAAAGGAACGAGATTTAAGTTTTACCCTCTGCATGATTATGATCAGAATTGATTCAACTAATATCTCTGCCTTTTCATGTCATAGTTGTCGAACATAGATTCCTCACTATCCAACTACATAATGGAAGATCATAATATTCGAACCTTGTGTAATGACCATGGATACAAAGATTGGTTTAACTTTTGTAAAACGTAATAAATTCACCTTTTACATCATAATGAAACATTAGTTCTTCCTCTGAAAGGAATGCTTTAACATATTAATATGCCGTGTTGCATGATTAACTAATTTTTGGTCATTAATGCGGTTATTCAGGTCATGCCATTAAACATATTATACAACGATGCTTTCAGGAACATTTCCTTTATCATGTTAGGAAATTTCCTGGCTGATACATGTTCTCCAAACATTCTCTTCATTTACGAGAAGATAGTTTCTGTCATCCATTTATGTCCATAGCTGAGGCTATTCTTCCATTTTTAAAATTTTGTTGTTGATTGGTAAGTGACATATTTCTAGCTTTACAGTTGGTTGATCTAACCTTGGAATTCCTTCTTGTCTGGATATCTGGTTGTTGAATGTTGTTCTTTATCAGTGTAAGAATTGTCATCAAGCTTTTTTCATATATGGAATTTCAATTTATGCTTTCTTTTCTTTATCTGAAAATACTGAATTAATTGCTGCATCTGTGCCAGCCTTTAGTGCAATTACACTAATTCTAAAAGGCTTATTACACAATTTACCTAGTTGTAAAGAATTACCATTAAACTGGTAAAGAGGAACATTCGCTGATTTAGCTAGTTCTTCCAAATGTGAACGATTTTTGGAGTCAAGGGAATTTGAAAGTATTATGAGCTTTGAACCTTTTACTGATTGCAATACTTCTTTTGTTCCACTCTTGTATTTGTGAGCGGACATTGCATCCTTAACTACTTTCTCTATTGCCTTCACCATTTTGTTCCTTCACCATCATATACAGATCCACCATTCCGGTCCCAACTGGTACCGTAGCACCGACTATAACGTTTTCTGTTACACCTCTTAATGTTTCGACCTGTCCTTCCAGAGACGCTCTGGCAATAGTCGGAACTGTAATTTCGAATGCTGCGCGTGCCAGAACCGATGTCTTAGTTCCTGCAATACCGTGTCTACCAATCTGTTGCAGATACCCCTTTGATGTCATAAGATCTGCCACTAGCATAATGTGCCTTGTATCAACTTCAAGACCCTGCTCTTCTAACGTATTTGTAATCTCCTTTACAAGCGCAGTGCGCGCCGCTTCAATTCCAAGTGTCTGCCATATTTCATAAACATTATTTGTTGTGACTCTAGATGTATCTACTCCCTCAATTGCCACCACCTTCGCAAGGTTGGATCCTGAAGTTTGAATAACCCATTCCTCATCCTGTTTTACGATAGTAACCCTTTCAATGTCAGGTACCCCTTTAACCCTTGTATTGAGCAGCTTATTTTTCAATGTCAAAAGTGTCTGTGCGTCTGGCTCGTCAGGAGCAGTTATCTTTATTAAAAGCCTTTTCTCGTTCATGACAATTTCATACTTCTTCTTCGAACCTTTTAGTACTTCATAAGCCTCTCGTAGTTCACATCCTCGTTCTATAAGTTTAGATTCAGATAGGTAAAATGTAAGTATACCACTATAGTCAATATCTGCCTTTTCAACCAAGTCACTTACCCTTGTAAAAATAATTTCCCTTGCAATTTCAAGCGCTTTTTCTCTAGATATCATATGATCTTTGTCAAGATATATGTCCATAGTGGGTGTGACGGGTTTCTTTCTAGCATCTACCAATTCAATTAGTCTAGGAAGACCTAAAGTAACATTTCTCTCTTTTACACCAGCAAAGTGGAATGTTCTAAGAGTCATTTGTGTTCCAGGTTCACCAATTGACTGGGCAGTTACAACGCCTGCGGCTTCTCCAGGCTCTGCCAATGCCCTTTCAATGAGGTCAAGGGTCTTTTTCAATATTTTTTCAATTCCTTCTTTGCTTAATCTGTTCTCAAACAGAGCTTTTTCCAAATTATTCCTTAGCCTAGGGTTAAGATTCTTAGAATATTTTGATAAGATACTCTTCATATCATGTTCTGTTGCTTTTCTACCTTCATCAACTACAGACTCGCTTTCGATTAATCTAGAAATGTTAACCGACTCACCATGATCGCTTTTTGCTGGGTCGATTCCATCTTCGCCATAGAGATACTGAAAAATGTTTCCATGTGGATCTCGTACAGTTTGATCATATTCTATTTTTAGGTGCTCAAGGGCATTAATCAATCTTCTCTGCATGTAACCAGATTGCTGTGTCCTGACGGCAGTATCTACCAAACCTTCTCTACCACCCATTGCATGGAAGAAGAATTCTAATGGGCTCAGGCCATCCCTATAATTCGATTTTATAAAACCTTTTGCATCAGGACTAGTGTCATTCTTTTTGAAATGTGGAAGAGATCTATTGTGATATCCTTTATCGATTCTCTTTCCTCTTATAGATTGCTGTCCCAGTGCGGCAGTCATTTGACCAATGTTAAGAGTAGAACCTCTGGCACCAGTAGAAGCCATGATCACACCAGAGTTATCGTCAGGGAATGCTCTATCTGCAGTTTTGCCGGCTCTGTCCCTTGCTCTTGATAGTTCATTAACTACATATAGTTCTAATGCTTCATCTGGAGCAAGGCCCCTAGTTAGAGGAAGCGTCCCATCATTATATTGCTGAATTAACTCATGGACCTTTTCGTAGGCTTTCTGGATAACATCGCTAATCTCCAGTCTTGTTTCCTCATTCAGCCACAGGTCAGAATAACCGTAACTAAATCCTCTATGTGTGATATATGTCTTTAGCATAATAAGTATTGAATCAAGGAATTTCCTTGCTGTGTCGTTACCATAATCTTTTGCAATTCTGTGCAGAACGCTATCTGGTTCCTCTGCACCGATTGATGCTTTGTCAATAACTCCACTAACCAGTTCTCCATTTTTGATGACAACGTCTTTTCCTTCACGCTTTGTTGCCTTGTTCCACTTTGAAGTAATTATGAAGTTAAAGTCCTTTGGAAAGAATAGTGAGAAGAGCTCTTTGCCCGAATATGTCCTCGCTCCATCCTTGTTCAACTTTGGTTCTGGAAGGACTCCCTTGTAGCCTCCAATTAGAGCTAGGTTTGCAAATTCTTCTTTCGTAAGGGTTGTCTCGTCCCTAGTTAGAATGAATGCTCCTGTGATGAAGTCTCTTATCCCTCCGATTATAGGTCCGCCGTACCTTGGTGAGATTAGTTGATCCTGAACTCTCATCAAAAGAGCAGCTTCTGCCCTTGCCTCTTCACTTTGTGGAACGTGTAAATTCATTTCATCTCCATCAAAATCGGCGTTGTATGGTGGACAAACTGCAGGATGCAACCTAAAAGTACGGTATGGTAGTACTCTAACATAATGAGCCATAATAGACATTCTATGCAAAGAAGGTTGTCTGTTAAAAATTACAATATCTTCATCTGATAGATGCCTTTCTACCATATAGCTAGTAGCCAACGAATCTGCAATTATCTTTCTATCGCTGACATAATCGAGCCTAATCTTAACGCCATCAGGTCTGATAATATAGTTAGCCCCAGGATATGTGTTTGGACCGTTAATAACTAATTTCTTTAATCTTTCAAGGTTCCAGTCTGACACTGTTTCTGGAATAGTTAGTTTCTTTGCAACATCTACCGGTACTCCGACATTCGAAATTGCAAGATTAGGGTCTGGAGAAATTACAGTTCTACTTGAAAAATCTACTCTTTTACCAGAGAGCGAACCTCTGAACCTACCCTCCTTTCCCTTCAACCTCTGAGTAAGAGTCTTAAGCGGCCTGCCAGATCTGTGATGAGCTTGTGGAATTCCTGAAACCTCATTGTCAAAGTATGTTGTGACATGATATTGTAACAAATCTACCAAATCTTGGACAATAAGTGGTGGAGTTCCTGCCTCTTTACTTTCTTTCAGTCTTTGGTTGACTCTTATAATATCTACAAGTTTGTGTGTCAAATCATCTTCTGATCTGATACCAGTTTCGAGAATAATAGAAGGTCTGACCGTTACTGGTGGCACCGGCAAAACCTGCAATACAAACCATTCAGGTCTAGCCGTAGTCGGATCATAACCCAAAAGTGTTAGGTCATCGTCAGAAATATGGACAAGTCTTTCTCTTATTGTAATCGGCAATAGCCTGTTTTCACCAGCATCAGTTTTCTCTACAAAAATTGTTGGTTTTGTGAACACTAAGTCGTATTGTTCTTTTTGGCAATGAGGACATATTTTTACCTTTTTTGCCTTCTCAATAATATCGTCCTTGACATTTTCTAATGTAATTACTGCGTATGCTGCTTTACTATCTCGGAGGGCCTTGTATTTAGCCAGGTCCTCAGGCTTTAGTTTGATTCTATTACATGACCTACATGTGATTAAAAGGAGTTTGTGAATATCATCGACAAATGCAATATGTAATACTGGCTCTGCTAATTCAATATGTCCAAAGTGACCAGGGCATTTTGCAGACGTATTACCACATGTAGCACATTTCTGACCTGGCTCCAATGTTCCAAGCCGATTGTCCATTAGTCCTCCTTGTACTGGCATACCATCTTCATCATATGTTTCTGGAGCGGTTATTTCAGCTACACTAAACTTACGAACTTCTACTGGAGACCATACACTAAACTTTATCCCATCGAGGATTTTTACTGATTCTTCCATTTTTTACACTGCTCCTATTATCTGCTATACCTTCTCCTTTGCAAGCAAACGCGGAGCCACATTAAGGCTCATCATTTCTTGCAATAACAATTTGAAAGCGTATGCAATTACTACTGAAGAAATCTTTCCCTTGTCTCCACACACCCTACAAATGTATCTTCGCAGTTTTACATCATAATAAGACAAGAGACCACAACGTTCGCAAATATTTACTTCTGCTCTGTCAGACTCTTCAAGCAATCTGTCCTTGAGCATCATTGATGCACCGTAGGCTATAAGGCAATCTCTCTCCATTTCTCCAAACCTAAGACCTCCTCCTCGCGCCCTACCTTCGGTTGGCTGTTTTGTAAGCATTTGGACTTGGCCTCTCGCTCTACTGTGAATTTTGTCTGCTACCATATGATGTAGTTTCTGATAATATACAACGCCAATATATACATCAGCAGGAAATCTCTTTCCAGTTCTGCCGTCATACATAACTTCTTTGCCCGTATATCTGAAACCATATTGTTCCATTACACCCTTGATATCATCCAATTTCTCGCCAAGGAATGCAGAGCCATCAACAATTCTGCCCAATAATGAAGCGGCCTTGCCTCCCAAAGATTCCATAAACTGTCCTACGGTCATTCGTGATGGAAATGCATGCGGATTTATCATAATATCAGGAACAGTACCATCTTCTGTATACGGTAGGTCTTCTTGGCTTACAAGCATACCAACAACACCTTTCTGACCATGTCGTGATGCAAATTTGTCACCAATTTCAGGGATGCGCATATCACGTACTCTGATCTTGTACATCTTGCCCCCTTCTACAGACTGGGTCATGATCACAGAGTCAACAACACCGTTTTCTGATGGTCTGACACCAACCGAAGTATCTCTACGATATGGACCTTTGACTTCAAACTCCTTATATTCTTCCATAAATCTAGGAGGAGAAGTTCTGCCAATCAGAATATCACCACCTGTCACTATAGCTTCGTGCATTATTGCTCCATCCTGTTCTAGCAATCGGTAAGCTTTTTCTCCTCTGTAACCTCTGATGTTAGCATCAGATGTTGGAAGCTCAAAGTTGTCTTTCATTCCTCCCGGGTATTGCTTTGCTTCTGCTTCATACACTCTGTAAAAGAAGGTTCTGCCGATCCCCCTATCAACTGAAGATTTATTGAATACTACAGCATCTTCAATATTGTAGCCTTCAAAAGGTAGAACAGCAACTATGCAGTTCTGCCCAGTCGGACGATCATCGAGACCTAATAAACTGATTGCCTTAGTACTTACCATAGGAGTCTGTGGGTAAAGCATAAAGTGCTGTCTAACATATGTACTTGCATTCATCAAAGGTGTAGAGAATCCAAGACTCTGCTTGGCCATCGCACTTTCATATGTATTTCTTGGAGATTGATTATGTTCTGGATACGGAATGATTGATGCTCCGACGCCAAGAATTGCAGATGGAAAGATTTCTACATGCGTGTGTATATTTTGTATCTTCTTTGGTTCAATACTAACATAACAATTTTCTTCTTCATTTGCATCTACTAATTCAACTATGCCAATATAGAGCAGATCAGTCCATGAAAGAAATTTCTTTATGACTTTTTCTATTATTTCGTGAGTCAGCAGTGCCTTAGCATCCCTAACTACCGCTAATGGTCTAAGTACACGACCTGAGTTGCAGCTGATGTATAATCGCTTTGTAGCATTTTCATTCAACGAGGAGTACAGATATATTCCAACATGCGGATGAATTTTGCCAGACCTTCGCATAGTTCTTAAGGTGTTTGAGAGATACTGACCATCCTCTACGTAACCTATTAATCGCCCATCAACAAATATTCTACTACCAATATCCCTCAATTTATCATTTGCTTCATCAACATTCTGGACTCCAAGTTCGTACAACTTTTCTATAATTTCTGCAGATGATACGCTGACTGAAATTACTGCTGAAAGTGCAAGGTTCTTTACTAGACCACAGTTAGAACCTTCAGGTGTTTCTGCGGGACATATTCTGCCAAAGTGAGTAGCATGTAGATCTCTCGCTTCAAAGTTAGGCTGGCTTCTGCTTAGCGGAGATTGGATTCTGCGCAGATGACTTATAGTCGACATATAATTTGTTCTATCAAGCAGCTGCGTAACTCCTACCCTGCCTCGACCCCAATTTCCAGTTGCAATTGCGTTATTTAGTTTATCTGAAATAATCCCTGGTCTGACGGCCGCCGCAACTGCATTGATACCCCGCTTTTGACCAGACCTTTCTAGCTGATACTTCATATCTCTTATCAGGTTCCGAAATGCAGTTCTGAATAGATCTGCAAGCATCTGACCTCCGAACTTGATAACCTTATTGCCATAATGGTCTTTATCATCGTAATCTATCCAGCCCAGTTTTAATTCAGTTAGTTTGCTTGCAGCTTCTCCAAGAAAGAGCGCTTTCTCATGTCTGTTATCAGGATTCTTACCAAGATGTGGTAACAAACCCCAATCAAGCAACGTTTCTGCACGCTTAATTTGAAATTCTTCAAGCATACCAGGAGCAATTCTCTTGCTGATATATACGATAGCATCTCTACTTGTTATTATGTCACCTGCCTTTTCAAACGTTGGTTCCAATTCATCTTGAATAGTATCATTTAATGACACTGCATTTGCAATATCCTTATCAGACTCTAGGCCCAGTGCCCTGATTAGAGTAACTAATGGAATATCTACAGGAGAACCTGGAATTTTCGCAACTATCGAGCCATCAGGTCTCATGATAAGTTCGAGCTTAGCTCTATAGCCTACTATTGAGGAATATACTTTGGCCTTATAGAGTAAATAGCCTGTAGCTTCTTCAGTATCAACTATTATTTTATTATATGAAAGGTCTTCAAGGCCGACTATTACACGCTCAGAACCGTTTATAACAAAGTAACCACCGGGATCTCGAGGATCCTCACCAAGTTCGATAAGTTTGGATTCAGGTAAGTTATGTAAAATACACGCATTAGATTTTACCATGACAGGCATGTCTCCTATATGAATAAATCTAGATTCTAGAATCTTGCCATCTTCTACGATGCTGCATTCAAGCATTATTGGTGACGCGTAGGTAAGGTTTCGAAGCCTAGCTTCCATCGGTGCTACATGAGTTATAGAACCGTCAAGTTCCATAATTCTTGGCTGCTGAAGTTTTATCTTGCCTAATCTAATCTTATAAGGGTATTCTGTAGTCTCTACTTCAATTTCTCCGACTTCGTCGATAATGCTCTGAAGCCCACGTTCCATGAATTCATTGTAAGAATTTAAGTGCTGTCTTGCAACTCCTTCTCTCCTTAATATATCATTAATTATAGGCCACATATCGATAAAATCCACTATCATAACCTATACTCAACCTTCTACTACATATCGGTAATATACACTTTCACCCGCAGTTGGACTCTTTCTTGTTATCTTGATGATATCACCGGGTCTTACATCTAAGTCTTCAAGACCTTTATCAGTTATCATAATGTAAGGTAGCTGTCCGGGTTTTGCATTATATTTTTTTAAGACCTCTTCGGCCAGATCCTTATGCAACACTTCATGTTTTGGCTGATAGACATGATTTGTAATTTTTATTATTTTCTTTTCAGAAGACAATTTTGCTATAATCCCCCATTCATTTTGTTACGAGATAACTTTTGCCGGTCAAACCCTCACTTATTAGATAGAAGAACGGGCATAGATAAATTGTAACCACTTAAAAATATCAAAGATGTTCTTTAATAAACATTTCGATATGTTTGAATAGGTAGCCTATCTGAAGGTCTTTGTTGATATCTTATGTCAGATTCAACATATTCCTTCTTTATATTACTGTCAACTATTTTTATTTACCAATTGAATCTGACTGTTCCATATATATTTGAAATACCATTTTAATAATGAACTTAACATAATTATGAAAAGGTATTGTAATTATAGCCACTATAGTAGTCATATTGTTCAAATAGATCGGGGGTTGTTATCAAAATTATTATAATAATAAATTCATTTTAAATATATCAAAGATTACGTATTATCCTTTTTCCGATGATTATGATATTTATTAAGATTAATTTAATTATATTTCAATTTTATACTTAAGAAGTTAGTCCTATCTCCTTATGTATAGAGCAGAACCCCAAAAAGATAAATAGAGCAGGTCAGGTGTTCGTCACGGATATGAATTACAAAGTATATATATTAATTGCAATACTATCGATATCAATTGCACTGGTTGGTACTAACGCTGCATTAATACGAGTAGCATTTTCACAGACCAACTTGGTGACTGTAAAGACAGACAAAACAGAATATCAAAAGGGCAACTTGATCAAAATTTCAGGAAAAGTTGAAACACAAAGAACAAATGCTGAAGAACCACTCTTGGTACAGGTTTTCAATCCAGAAGGTGCAGCTTATAGAGCGGACTTAGTTAACGTAGCCGCCAATGGATCATATAATGACAAGTTGAACATTGGGGGTCAACTTGGAATAAGCGGCCAATACAGAGTTGTAGTGACATACGACAAGGCAAATGAACAAAGCTTATTTCATTTTGTATCAAATATTGCACCAAATGGCGGCAATAAGACATATAATCTAAATATTGGCGGCAAAGCCTACCCACTCTCTTATCAGATCACCGGTGGTGATAATAAACTCAATAGCGTTACAGCAGAAATTGACAACACAACACTGCTCCTAAACACTGTAGCCCAATCAAACGGAAAATTGACAATTGAACTTCCAAGAAATCTAATAGACTCAAAAAAACAGGGCAACACTGACGATCCTTATGCAGTCTGG
>Ga0157285_10000033_pt1 | contig 13049 bp, 15 predicted proteins | sample NitcycUS074202C1_FD_108400 | JGI IMG/M metagenome (GOLD analysis project Ga0157285, IMG submission 108400) | Soil microbial communities from Arlington Agricultural Research Station in Wisconsin, USA - Nitrogen cycling UWRJ-S074-202C-1 | ecosystem: Environmental > Terrestrial > Soil >... | reverse complement strand
TTGAACATCGGGCTGCCTGTGTCAAGAATCCACAGGCGGTCTGCAGGATCGGCTACAACTGACTGTACAGACACGAGTGCAGACGCTTGATCGACCGCGTCATTTTGATTTATCGCCTCATTAGGGTAGGCTACCGCCTCGCCGTTGCGGATTTCGGAGACTGTGAACGGGACCTCGTCGCCCCACCTCGGAAAGTTGACAAAGATACGTCCTTGCTGGGACACAGTCACACCGGTAGGCATCGCGCCATTAAAGTAAGCGACCGGCTCCAACGCTCCTGTCGGTTCATCGGCTGGCAAACCTTGAGCCCGAAGAGGCGTCTTAGGTGTTTCATTTCGATGACTATCCATGTTTCTGTCTACTACCATCCATATGTGATTGAATTAATAGAGCTATTTTCTTATCTATGAATAATACTTGCAATACAGGATCAAACCATTTCTCCGCTCCTATGTTATTTATCCATTAATAGTTTATCACGCCATTTTCAAGGGCTTATAATACAACCCATAGTTCCATTTTCTTTGCATAAACACCTTTTTAATGTCAAAGTAATATCAACTTATTATATGTCATTTTTGGGAACTTGCGCATCAAAAACTATGGATATTGACTTAAGCCAATATTTAACTAATAATATTTTCAATAATAGATTATTACTTAGCTGTAATCGTGTTCATTTTTTGGCTTGTTTTATAGTTCGTTTTATTGATTTGAGCGTAGGCGATATTCAACGCCTGTTTATTTTGAAATCTTTTTTTGGTTGCTGTATGCTAAGCAAGATTTGTTTTAATTCTTCATCGGTCACTGATCTGTTCAGTTTTCCTGTTGAAGCTGCATTTATTAAATAATTTTCAACTGCTGTCGCAAGTTCTGGTTTGACCATTCTAATATTCATCAACCTTTGACGTGCGGAGGGCTCTAAAAGAACCATTAGAGCACGTTGTCGCATAGCTGCTGCTTCAGCTTCCCGCTTCTTGTCTTCATCACTTGGTTCTTGTGGTTGAGGAATTGACATACCTCTTCATCCTTCTCCTCACAGGAAAAACTTAGGCGTATCGTTGTAACTCTGGCGAAGACTTGATAATCTCTTTATAAAATTCTGTGGCTAGTCTATCGATTCTTTTCATTCCCTCATCTGAGATCAATCTGCCTTTGTTTTTTTTGACGATATAACCTGCTGCCTCAAGTTGGTGTAATGCCTTGCGGATAACTGCTCCACCTGCATCTTTATGGTGAGATAGGTTGTATCCAATTTGTTTTCTGCCACCATATTTACTTTTTAGATCAGAAATACCGATCGGGCCATGGATATATACTTTCCTCAAAAGAGAAGCGCATCTTGTATACCACCAGTCTCTGTTTTGAGGAATTTTTTCGACATGAGCACCAGTCTTGACAAATGCTGCCCAGCTTGGAGGTTCAATTTTCTTGTCTTTTTTTAGCTGTTCAGCCAACATTGCAATTAGATCATCAGAAGGAATATCATAAGCTTTGGCCATAATTACTGAATAATCACGCAGTAGATCCCTTATAAATCCTTATTCTCAACTTATAGGAATTACTTTGAAGTAATCAATCCTTAGTGATTTAAGACTTTGCGATAAACATGTCCACACTTTAAGCAAGTAATTCTTATGGCCTTTGTATTTGATCTTCCTATTCTTATTCTAGCACTCTTTCCTGGAGAAATAAATTGTTTACAACCTTTGCAATATAACTGTCGAATTTCATAAGGAAGCCTCAAGCGTAAACGCATAGCAATTTTTTTAACGAGCCTTGCATAGGCATTCGCGAGATTATCCTCATCTTCTTCTTTTAATTCATGTAAAGCATTTGCTATCAAAATATAGATCCTTTCCTTTGCAATTTCCTTTGCAATCTGTTGTTTTCTCATCTAATATTATATACCTAACAATACAAAATACGAATTAAAACATAAGTATTTATTTTATATTTTTGTGATTGGCTCATCATCAATACTTATTTTCGAGTAAATACTGTAATTAACCTGTAGTGTAATTATCTTTGGGTGATAATGATTAATTTAGATGAACTAGAATATGCCGCACAGAAATATATAGAGTTAAAAAAACAACATAAAAAATTAGAGTATGAATCCAAAAATGCAGCAATCAGCATAGTTGATTCTATATCTTCGCCAGATTTTGTGTTTCCTTTAAAGAAAGAAGGAGTTGTTAGCAACGAAACTACCACATATGTTTATATAAATAATTTAACTTATCCAAATCTATTCGAATTCATAGCTGAAATACTACATCTTGAGATACCAATTACAATCAATGATTCGAAATTTGGGCCGGGAGAAATCATAGTTAACAAAGGAAACGAACAAGAGGCAAAGCAAGAGTTGGGGTCTTCTGTTAAGGAACTACAAAAATTGATACATGCAAAAAAGAGTTCTGTTTTATAAGGCAGTTACACAACACACATAATATTGTCATAGCTGCATACAGCATATGAATATCAAACCAGGGCTTGAGTTTTTTGGTTTTTTCAACATACAGTCTATCATATTCGTTGCCATCATCTCTCTAACTGTATCTGGGCTTGGAGTAGTCGCGCCCCATCTAGCATATGCACAAAAAAATCCCTCCTCCTCGGCGGTTCCTTTGACGACGATGATTGACGGAATACAATGTAATACAATCGAGCAACTTCTATTTCACATACATGCTCACCTTGATGTCTTTGTCAACGGCCAGCTTATATACATCCCACCACAAATCGGGATCATTCCTGACAAATGTATCTATTGGATGCATACGCACGATGGAACTGGTGTCATACATATTGAATCGCCTATAAAGCGGGACTTCACAGTAGGGCAATTCTTTGATCTTTGGAAAGGCAAATTGAACAATCTTCAGGTATTTGATAATATCTTTAATGGAAAAGATCTGCCAACACCAAATGTATATATCAACGGTAGCAAAGTACCAGGCACAATAAATTACAGAGACATTAAACTAATTCCGCATGAAGAGATAGCAATAGTTTATGGAAGACCACCAGATAGCATACCTTCTGCGTACGACTTTCCACAAGGGTTATGATCCTATATTTTCGAGATAATAGAAAGCAACCTAGAATATGTATATGACAATGAACATAATAAGTAAATAACTATTATGTTGTATAAGATTAGTATGACGTTCATGTATATTTAATTTTGTTCTTCAATTTTATCTATCACCGAATACATATTGGTCTTAGATCACCTATCTGGATGTTTGAATCGAACTATTATGGGACTAAAAATAAAGAATAATAGTAGAGCTCTCGACATAGTACTTCGTAATTCTGATCCCCATTGGGACAAGATTTATTTCTGGAAATTCTGATGATCCTAATTGGCTGATTAGGGTATATCCTTGGAGTTGTCTTGTTCATAAGCATTTCTTCTTTTAGCATATATTTTAAATAACATCATTATGCATATGATATACTGTCCACACTATATATTCTATTTTCGATATGCTTGATAATAATGTAAATCCAAACTTCAGAACAAATCCCAAAGATTATTCTAAAGTCGAAATTGCGAAGATTAACTCTGATGAGCTTAGAGGTAATCTATTTAACGAGTTTAGGGACTACTCTTCCCAAAATATCTCATGGGAATCTGAACAAATAGCAAAGTCACATGGTATCTATCTGGAATTCAATAGAGCAAGAACAGGGAATGAAAAGGATTGGATATATATGATACGTATAAGCATACCGGGTGGCGGACCAATTACCTCCCAACAATGGAACATACTTGACAGAATAGCTGATACTTATACAATAGGTCCTTCTGATGCATATTCTAATAATGTCAGACCTAGCCTTAGAATAACTACAAGACAAAATATACAACTTCATTGGGTCAGAAAAAAGAATGTAGTTGATGTGATTCGAGAAATAGCAAAATCTGAATTCTTTACAATCAATGGTTGTGGTGATAATACTCGAAATGTAATTGGTTGTCCTTTGTCCTTCTATTCAAAAATTTTTAATGCTAATAAATGGGCTCAGATAATTGGTAAATATTTTGCTCTTCCTACAGCAGCATATCTGGAAGTTTTTGAAATAGATCCAAATTACCTTAGAAAAGCTGGACTCTTAGATAGAGAGATAGGAGTAACTAGATTTGATTATGATATAAATCAGCTTAACAGAAAATTTAAAATAGCTTTTTCAGCGATTCACTACGACGAAGAAAAAAAGAAATATGTTCCCGATGATTGTGTAGAGCTAAGAACAAACGATATAGGCATTGCTCCAATCCTTAATGGTGATAATGGTGAATTAAAAGTAGACAGATTTCAAGTTTATGTAGGTGGAGGTCAAGGTCAACAAACAGGTAAACTAACGTTTTCAACTCTTGGAGAACCTTTTGGCATATTTACTGAAGATAATCTACTTGAGGGGCTAGATGCCATAGTAAGAGTTCATAAAGAATGGGGAGACAGAGAAAATAGACATTGGGCTAGGCTAAAATATTTAGTTAAAGTGAAAGGGATTGAATGGCTTAGAGAACAGGTAAAGGGTGTTGTTGGAGGTAATGGCATATGTTTTGAATCGCCGATACCCGCTTATGACTATGGGAACAGAAATTTGCATCTTGGATGGATAAAGCAAAATACAGAAGAAGTTGATGGCAGTAGTAACAACAATAGCAAATGGTGTCATGGTACATTCATAGAAAATGGTAGAATAATCGATGGCAGTCCAAATGGCAATTTAAAGAGCATGATAAAATATCTAATGGACAATTATCCACATGTTCTTATTTTTACAACACCAAACCAGCATTTACTATTTTCGAATTTAGGCAATAGTGAAAAAGAGCAGTTTAAAAATGATATGAAGATTTTTGGCTATGGAATACACAAAATAACATTTGATGCAACTAATAATAATAACAACAATAGTGGTACAAGTTCATCAAGGACAGCACAACAACGACCGTATTCAAAATTGAGAATGTTGTCTGGAGCATGCGTTGGAAGAGATACTTGCAGATTAACTTATACCGATTCTGAAAAATTTGAACCTTGCCTTATTGATCAACTAGAGGATAAGTGGGGATATCTAAATGAATCAATAGGTGTGACAGGGTGCGAAAAGCAATGTTACAGGCCAGCAACAAAGACAATTGGCTGGATAGGAACTGGTTTTAATCTTTATCAATTAACAATAATGGGAACAGAGGACGGAAGACACCAAGGCGGGCCACTAATGGATCCAGATACCAAAGAACAATATCTTCATTTTGTACCCCGTAAAGATGTAGCAACAGTTACAGATACCTTGTTTGAATTTTGTATAAGAAATAAATCTAATGAAGAAGAACAAAGACCTGGTGGAATGGGATACTGCTTAAGAAGGATAGGAGCAAAAGAGATAATTTCTCATTTAAAGTCAAATCCAAAGACAGAAGATCTAATGAAGAAAACTTTCAAAGTATAATAGAAAACAAAAGGCTAAAAATACTTGCAAAGTAGGCATTATTATCCTTACATACCATCAAATAAACACAGATAGTTACTGTATATGTTGTTACCACTAATATCGTTAGTAATCGCTGAGGCTGCGTTGGAAACTGTACCAAATGAAATTATGCGTCATCCCTCAGTCAAAAAACATGCTCAGAAGTCTGGCAAAAAGCCCACGGAAATTCTGCTAGATAGAAGTTACCATCACGCTGCAATGATACAAGGTAGATTGAAATCAGAATGGAAACGAGGCAGGCCAGATATAATCCATTTTGCCTTGATGGAAGCATTATCGACGCCTCTATTTTTCACAGGCATGCTAAAAGTGTATGTTTCCACTATAAATAATAAAGTAATTTTTATTGGTGAAAATTTACGAATACCAAAATCATATTTTCGTTTCGAAGGTTTAATGATGAATTTGTTTAAAGATAAAGTTATAAAAAAGGAACAATGTAATGATAATAGCAATAATAACGTTCTTTTGAAAATATACGATAATGTTACATTCGAAAGCCTGATAAAAAATATAGTCAAGCCTGATAAATTGATAGGCCTTTCTACTATGGGAGTTCAACATACGGTTGAAGAAATAGTTTCAAAAAATATTGCTAAAAATAATAATTCCCACTGTGCATTTGTGATAGGTGGATTTCCAAAAGGTCATTTCTCTGACAATATAAGTGAGTTATTCACTTACTTATGTTCTATTGGAAAATCTGGATTAGAAGCACATGTTGTTATCGCAAGGATACTTTATGAATGCGAGAAAGCTTTGTCTCTGAGTTATTAATGATGAAATAGTGCATCGATTATAAATGCAATAAAAAGTGCAGTCAAATATGGGCTAGAGAATTTGAATACAATCCAAGACGCTTTCTCACTTGGCCTTACTAACAACCAGATAGATAAAGCTACCATAGCTGCACCAAAAACAGATGCAGTAAACAAATAGAGTAATCCAAATTGGTTGAAGAAAAATGGAAGAATACTGAACACGACTATCATCAAAGTCGTTCCTGCAATTACTCGAACTGATTTCTGTTCACTAGAAACTACTGGTAGCATTGGAATGCCCGCCCTTGTATAATCCTTTTTAACGTGCAAGGCAAGACTCCAGATGTGGGTTGGAATCCACAAGAAAACTAGACCTGCCATGACTAGACCAATTTCAATATTTTGAGTTGTTACTGCAACATATCCTATTAATGCAGGCGCACCACCTGAGAATCCGCCTAAAATGATATTAATTTGGCTCCTTCTCTTCAACCATTTGCTGTATATTATGATATTATCGAACAATCCAAAGGCCATCAGAGCAGTAGCCCAGATATTGATAAACCATGCAAATACCAACGAGATTGCTGCCAAGATTAAACCAAATGCCAGTGCATTCTTGGGGGAAATTCTTCCTGATGGAATAGGTCTTCCTCTGGTCCTATCCATAATCGCGTCGATATCACGATCATTGTAACCTGTAAGTGTGTCAGCAGCTGCTGAACCTGCAGCTACTCCACCAACAAGCAATATCCAAGTCAAAGGTTTAACAGGGATATGAAATAGCAAAGACGCTGTTAACGCCGCACCAAAACTCGTAAAAACTAGTAGATACCATATCTTTGGTTTTGTAAGTTCATAATAATTTTTGACCCGGTTGCCTACTGTCATCTGTGGGATCAAGATGCGAATATCAACTCTTTCTTTTTTAATCCGTTATAAAAGACAATATCTACATATTTATGTCTTCAAAGGTAAATCAACTAAAGAGGTTACTTGGATATAGAGGTCGGATAGATTACTTCACGGACCGTCTTTCTCATTTCGATAAAGGTTTCTGTCTTTTGAACTCCCTCGGCATGACCTATTTTTTCAGAGATCAACTGATGCATTTCATCAAGAGAGCGTGCATTCATTGTTACTAGAACATCAAATCTCCCTGTCACTTCTGAAACTTCACGGACTTCTGGTATTTTGAATAATTCATTGAGAACATTATCTCTCAATTTAGAATCCATGTTAATCCCTGTAAGAGCTTTTACATTGAAACCAAGAGCTTCATCATTAATTACAATCGTAAATTTCTTGATAAGACCTCTCTTTATAAGTCGTTTTATTCTACTGTAAACAACTGAAGCATTCACGTTAATCTTTTTTGAAAGTTTTGGTACAGAAATACTTGCGTCATTAGCAAGTTCACTTAAAATCTTTAGATCTAAATCGTCGATTCTTCCCATTTAATATCCCATTATATCTTTAATTTAGGGCTTAATAAACGTATTAATTTCAAATTTGGTTGCATTTTTTTAAGAATAATAAAAAATTGGCTAAAGGAGTCCTTTTTCCCTCAATAATTCTGCAAGTAGTACTGCACCTTTTGCAGAACCCATTTTTTCATTATGTGATAACAAGACATATTTCACACCATTATCAAAAACAGTATCTTTTCTTAATCTGCCTACAACTGTTGTCATGCCATCGTTAAGCTCCCTATCTATACGTGGTTGTGGTCTTGCAGGGTCATCGTGGACAACAATATAGTCTTGTGGGGCTGTTGGCAATTTTTTGACTGTTATGGACTTTGAGAACTTTAACATTTCATGCTTTACTTTCTCTGGGTCAGTTGGCCTTTTAGTTGCAACGAATACAGATTCTGTATGGCCGTCTAAAACTGGAACTCTGGTACATGTACAGCTTACTTTGATCGGAGTAGGAACAATTGCCTTAGCATTCAAATCACCTAGAATCTTTTTTGTCTCCACCTGAACTTTTTCCTCTTCTTTTGGAATATACGGGATGACATTATCCATGATATCAAGGGCAATAACACCCGGGGACCTTCCAGCGCCTGATAATGCCTGCATCGATGTCATGAAAACATTTTCAATTCCAAACTTGTCCATGATTGGCTTTAGGGTGATAGCCAGACCAGTCGTAGTACAATTTGGTAGTGGAGCAATGAAGCCTTTCCAGCCTCTATTCTTTCTCTGGACGTTTAGTAGTTCTGTGTGATTGTCATTTATACCCGGAATCAATATTGGAACATCATTTTCGTATCTAAAAGCGGCAGCGGTACTTATTACTGGTAGTGATCGTGCAAAATTAGGCTCAATTATTTTGGCGTCATCTGATTCTAGGGCAGTGAATATTAGATCGAATTTTTTTCCATCTATATCTTCAACCTTACTAACGATCATGTCTCTTACGTATTCCGGAATTTGTTCTTTATTATGCCATTTTAGGATGCCCGAATTTGGATCATGTATAGCTTCAACATATTTTTTGCCTGCAGATCTCTGGGACGAGGCTATCTGGGTTAATTTAAACCAGGGATGTTTATTCAGAGCTACAACAAATTCTTGCCCGACAGCACCCGTGGCTCCAATAAGTGCAACTTTTAACACAAGATGGCATTGTTGTCATGTAATTAATATTCGTTTCAGCTACATAACATCAAAATTGTATAATTTGACACAGAAGTGAGAATACATTCTAAATATAGCTCCAGCGCAAGTTGGAATAATGGTAGATGTAAAAGCAGGCACCATAAATGATGGAGAAGGCATCATATTATCAAAAAATGCATGCTGCTGCTCCCATGGCGGTATCTATTCAGTTAATCCTAACTTGGTCAAAGTTGATTTTAGCTCCAACGTTAATCCTCTTGGAATTTCTAAAAAGGCTCTGAAGTCAATTCGGAAAGATGCAGCTAGACTTTCTTCAGTATATCCTGATCCTGAATGCCTCGATTTAAAAAAAAATCTATTGGATTATTTGGATATTGGTTTAGATTTAGAGTGCATTACTGTAGGAAATGGCTCAGTCGAAATAATCCATGACTTTGCTCGCGCATTTGTGAGGAATAAGGTAATCATCCCTGCTCCAACTTTCTGTGAGTATGAACTCTCTTCAAGAAGAAGCGGTGCTAGCATTTTATTCGTTCCTCTGAAGAATTTAACTTTAGATGCTGAACTTATTATAGAAAAAGCAAAAAACCTTGATGCTGTATTTCTATGTAATCCAAATAATCCTACTGGTTTGTTTTCAGTCAAACCGATTAAAAAAATAATCGAAAGTATCGATAGTTCTACGAAAATTCTAATTGATGAATGTTTTATTGAATTTATTGATGATGATGATGATGAACATCATCATCACTCAATGATTAATAAAATAGAGGAATTTGATAATCTAGTAATATTGCGATCATTGACAAAATCTTTTGGTCTTGCAGGTCTAAGAGTTGGCTATAGCATAAGCAGTCCAAAACTTGTCAAACAACTATCTGCTAATCGAATACCTTGGAATGTAAATGGACTGGCGCAAATGGCCGGAATTATTGCTTTAAAAGATCTAAAACATCTAAAAAAAGCAAGAGCAATGATCAAAAAGGAACGAAAGTTTATACAGTCTGAGGTAGAGAAAAAAATGCAATCTTTTGCTCCTTGTAAATCTGATGTAAACTATTTTTTGATTCATTTAAAAAATAAAAATTCTACAAAAATAAGAGATTCTCTATTAACGAGAAGTGGAGTACTTGTTAGAGACTGTAGTACTTTTACTGGTATGAATTCTGAATATATTCGTGTAGCGGTAAAAACTCATAGAGAAAATTTGCTTCTACTTGACGCCCTGGAGTTGATTGACGATAGATGACAATGGCAAAAGTGTTTATGGTTCAGGGAACTTCGTCTGGAGCAGGTAAGAGTACCGTTGTTACTGCATTTTGTAGAATTTTTAGCGACAATGGATATCGTGTAGCCCCATTCAAAGCTCAAAACATGTCTTCAAATATCTATATTATTACTGATACATCAGATAAGATGGCCCGGGCACAGGCTGTTCAGGCAGTTGCTTCAAGAAAAGAACCAGACATAAGAATGAATCCTATTTTATTGAAGCCACTCGGAGACTATCTAAGCAGCGTTATTTTGGATGGTAAATTTCATTCTGAAATACATGCAAAAGAATATTACAAAAGCTTCATTTTGCAAAAAGGTTTCCCACTTATTTTAAAGGCTCTTGCCAGTCTCAGAAAAGAAAATGATGTCGTTGTAATAGAAGGTGCAGGCTCTCCTGCTGAAATCAATATTTCAAAATATGATGTAGCAAACATGTTACTTGCTGAGAAAGTAGGCGCACCAGTAATAATCACTTCAGATATTGAAAGAGGAGGTTGTTTTGCAAGTATGGTCGGCACTATGAAATTATTAAAGCCGGTTCATAGGAATTTGGTGATAGGTTTTCTGATAAACAAATTCCGTGGAGATAGATCACTTTTGGAACCGGCAATAAAATCAGTCGAAAAAATAACCAGAAAAAAAATTTTAGGGGTTATACCAAAAGTTGACTTTGATTTACCTGACGAGGATTCTGTTGATGGTAAAAATTCCAATAAATCTGATCTTCCAAAAGAATCATGGGATTGGCAGATCGACCTCCTTGCAAAGGCGATAAAAGATAGTATAGATACAGAAGAAATAATGGCAAAGATTATCGAATTGAACAAAGTATGATTGCAGAATATCTGTTTATAGCACTTGCTGGAGGAGTTACAATCGATTTTTTATTTGGAGATCCTTCTAACAGGTATCATCCAGTAGCATGGCTAGGCAGATTCATAGGATTCTTTGTACCAAAGTTAAAAGACAATAGTAATAATTCTGCCAAGAAAGAAAGAGTAAAGGGACTTATTTTTACAACTTCCTTAATTATCACATTTGGACTTGTAATTCACTTCATAGTATTTACAACCCTCCATTTACTTGGAGCAGTTGATGTAATTATTTTTTCCACTCTAATTTTGAAAATTACCATTTCGATAATGGGTATGGAGAAACATGCTAGAGTAATTATGAGTGCATTAAAAAGAAGCGATCTGGAAAATGCACAATATAATCTATCAATGATAGTAAGAAGAAATACAAAAACTCTTGATGAACAACATGTCATTTCAGGAATAATTGAATGCATAAGTGAAAGTACAGTTGATGGAATTGTTTCACCATTATTTTATTATTCATTTTTTGGTCCTGCTGGAGCATTTATTTATAGAATAATTAATACGCTTGATTCTATGTTAGGTTACAAAGATAATTACTACAAGAACATTGGATGGATGTCTGCAAGACTTGACACTATTGCTAACTATATACCTGCAAGGATTACTGCATTGTTGATGATAGTCTCTGCAGGGGTAATTGGTGCAGACTGGAAGAATTCACTGCAGATTTTACAACGTGATCATAATAAGACTTTCAGTCCCAACGCAGGATATCCAATGGCTACAATGGCAGGTGCTCTACGAATAAAGCTTGAAAAAATCGGCCATTATTCATTAGGAGAGAGCTATGAGCCTTCATCAGTTGAAAAATGTAAAACTGCAATTTCTATCATGAAATTGACAACAATTCTATTTTGTGTCATTTTCTCTATCCCTTTAATAGCAATCTTATATTTGGCTGGCTGGTGGGGAATACTATTTGGTATTTAGATCGATAGAGGCAATCATTTCATTTTTGACTATAATACCTGTAACTAAATCATCATCGAATATTAATATTCAGCAGATTGCAAAGAGTATGTATCTCTTTCCATTAGTTGGTGTAGTAACTGGAGTTTTAATTGGGGGGCTAGCATATGGAATTTCATTTTATCTTCAACCCCAGTTAATTGGATTTCTAATTACTGGAGCATTCATAATGATTACGGGTATCCATCATACTGATGCACTTGCTGACTTTGCTGATGGATTGATGGCAAAAGGTGGAAAAGAATTCAAACGCAAGGTTATGCATGATCCTGCAGTTGGTTCTGCAGGAGTTGTAGCCTTAATTCTTTACGTCGTAGGTATGATCGTAGCACTATCAAGTTTTCATTACGGAATTAAATTGTTAACCAGCATTATTGTGGCTGAGGTAATAGCAAAATATATAATGGTTCTGCAAGCTTATTGTGGAATATCTGCATGGGAGGGTTTTAGCTCTCCATTTACGGCTGCTATGAAGGATAAGCGAAAAATATTAGCTGCTACGGGGATTACACTTATTATTATATGGCTTGTAGGAGGCGGTTATGCGAATCTCACATCATTAAGTGTGTCTATAGCAATTGCTGCGGCTATACAATATGTTTCAAACAAAAGCTTTGGTGGTATTTCTGGCGACGTTATAGGTGCCTCTAATGAAGTTACCCGACTTGCATCTTTGATAGTGTTATCTTCAGTAACAATATGACACTGACAAATTATGAAAAGATCAAAGCAAGCAAGAATATGTGCTATTCAATCTAATAATAGTTTAAAAGAAAATTTGCTGACTTCATACTTTTTATTTTATTACGAACTTTCCCTTTCCAGTATTTGCAGGCTTTCCTTATTCCCTTATGGATTTTACTAAATTTTTATCTAAAATGTTTTACAATTAATTTGATATTCTTTTTTAAGGACGGGTTTATACTTGGCAATCTTGTGGTCTTATTCTTTTTTCGTCATTTCTATAACACAGGTTTTATAAATTCAAAAACTTTACGAAGTGTATAACGTGCAGA
>Ga0157285_10000032_pt1 | contig 13067 bp, 10 predicted proteins | sample NitcycUS074202C1_FD_108400 | JGI IMG/M metagenome (GOLD analysis project Ga0157285, IMG submission 108400) | Soil microbial communities from Arlington Agricultural Research Station in Wisconsin, USA - Nitrogen cycling UWRJ-S074-202C-1 | ecosystem: Environmental > Terrestrial > Soil >... | reverse complement strand
CGACCCGAGGCTGCGCGAGCCGTACGGCGTCTCCGCCGGCTCGGACATCTGCACGAAGGACAGCTGGCCGATCTTCATCGCTGGGTAGATCGTGATCGGCAGGTTCGCGACGTTCGAGAGCTCGAGCGTCACGTGGCCGTCGAACCCCGGGTCGATGAAGCCGGCCGTCGAGTGGATCAAGAGGCCGAGCCTGCCGAGCGACGACTTCCCCTCGAGCCTGGCGACGAGATCGTCCGGCAGCGTGACGCGCTCGAGCGTCGAGCCGAGGACGAACTCGCCGGGGTGCAGGATGAACGGCTCGACGTCCGCGACCTCGACGAGCTCGGTCAAGTCCTCCTGCTCGGTCTTGACGTCGATGTACGGATACCGCGAGTTTCGGAAGACGCGGAACAGCCGGTCGACGCGCACGTCGAGGCTCGACGGCTGCATCAGAGCGGGGTCGTAGGGGTCGATGCCGATCCGGCCTGCCTCGATCAGGCGCCGGATGGCGCGGTCGGAGAGCACCATCGAGGCGGATCGTAGACAGCCCGACCGCGCTCGAGCCTCCGGCGATCGCCTACACTCCTAGGCCCGGTGTCCATGTTGTATCCATCGCTCGACCCGAACGAGCGCTTTCGCGCTCGCCGGGACGCGGTACGGCGCCGGAAACGGCGTCGTCGCGCTGCAGTGGCGGGGCTCTTCCTCCTCGCGCTCCTGGCGCTCGCCGGCGGGATGACGCTCGCCGGAAAGGGGACGAAGACGGGATCCGACGTCGGCACGCAGCTCGCGTCCGGCGTCGCGGGGACGCTCCAGGTCGCGACGCGCCCCCGCCCACTTCCGGTCGAGGTGCGCGGCGTGCACGTCACGGGCGCGCTGGCGTCGCTGCCGGGCAAGCTGGCCGAGTACGAGGCACTGACGAAGTACGGCCTCAACACGATCGAGCTGGACGTCAAGGACGAGGGCGGCGAGATCTCGTTCGTACCGGCCGGGGTGCCGCTTGCACGCAAGACGGGCGCCGCACGGAACTACTACGACCCCTACAAGGTCGCCCGCGAGATGCACCACAAGGGCATCTACCTGATCGGCCGGGTCGTCGTCTTCCAGGACCCGTACCTCGCCCGCACGCGCCCGGACTTCGCGATCAAGCGGCCGGACGGCTCTGTCTGGACGACGAACGCAGGACTGGCGTGGGTCAACCCGTACGACAGGCGCGTCTGGGACTACGCCGTGTCCGTCGCGGCGGCGGCCGCCCGGGCTGGCTTCGACGAGATCATGCTCGACTACGTGCGCTTCCCGTCCGACGGGGACGTGGGCTCCGCTCTCTATCCCGGCAGGACGAGCGTCCCCAAGGGTCGACTGATCGCGAGCTTCGCCGAGTACGCAAAGCAGCGGCTCTCGCCGCTCGGCGTCCGGGTCTCGACCGCGCTGTTCGGCCTGTCGGCGACACGCGACATGGGGATCGGTCAGGTCCCGGCATGGATCTCCCGGAGCGTCGACCAGATCCACCCGATGGCCTATCCGGCGCTGTACGGCGGGGGGGAGCTGGGAATCGTCTCCCCGAGCGCCGAGCCCGGCGAGACCGTGTTCCGGACGTTGATCGACTTCAAGCGGCAGACGAGGGGTAGCGGCGTCCAGCTGATCCCGTGGATCCAGGACTGGAACTACAGGCCCGAGCAGGTGCTGCAGCAGGTGCGCGCTGCGCGTCTGCAAGGGGCCAAGGGCTACCTGCTCTGGAACGCCTCGGGCCTGTACACGAAGCAGGCCCTCGCGCCGCCGTCCTGAGCCATCTCTGCGGGGGCCAGATCTCAGGGCGCCAGCCTGGTGCGCAACCAGCCCTCGCCGGCCCGCTCGTAGCGCGCGCGGTCGTGCAACCGGCCCGGCCGGCTCTGCCACAGCTCGATCGCCTCGGGCGTGAGGCGGTACCCACCCCAGAACGGCGGTAGAGGGACGTCCTCGGTCGCGGCGAACCGCCGCTCGACCTCGTCCAGGAGCCGGTCGAGCTCCTCCCGGTCGGCAAGCGGCCGCGACTGCGGCGACGCCCACGCGCCCAGGCGGCTCTCACGCGCGCGCGTGCGGAAGTACACGAGCGACTCGTCGTCCGTCAGCCGCGTGACGGATCCCTCGACGCGCGCCTGGCGGTGGAGGGGCGGCGCCCAGTGGAAGACGAGCGCCGCGCGCGGATTCTCAGCGATCTCGTCCGCCTTGCGGCTCTCGTGGTTCGTGTAGAAGCGCAGGTCCCGCTCCTGGATCCCGCGGACGAGCACCATGCGCGCGGCGGGCCGTCCGTCGGGTGTCGCGGTGGCCAGCGCTGCAGCCTCCGGTTCGTGGAGCCCTCGAGCGCGCGCCTCCTCGAGCCAGGCGGCGAGCGTCGCGAGCGGGTCGTCGCCGAGGTCCTCCAGCCATGCGTCCACCACCCGAATCTAGTGTCGGGAGCCTCGGATACGCTGGAGGAGATGGCCGCGACGAGGACGATCGAGCTGCGCACCGAGATCCCGGGCCCACGCTCTCGCGCGATCGCGGAGCGCGAGGAGCGCGTGATTGCGCACCCGCTGCTGGTCCATCTGCCGATCTTCGCCGAGCGCGCCGAGAACGCGACGATTACCGACGTCGACGGGAACGTCTTCGTCGACTTCGCAGGCGGCGTCGGGGTCGTCAATGCGGGTCACGGGCATCCGCGGATCGTCGAGGCCGTGGTCGAGCAGGCGTCGCGCTTCCTCCACACCGACTTCACCGTCGTGCCGTACGAGCCGGCGGTGGCGCTGGCCGAGCGACTCTGCGCGCTGGCGCCGATCTCGGGCGAGAAGCGGGCAGCGTTCTTCAACGCCGGCACCGAAGCCGTCGAGAACGCCGTCAAGCTGGCGCGGCTCCACACGGGCCGGCCCGGCGTGATCGCGTTCGAGGGCGCGTTCCACGGGCGGACGCTGCTCTCGATGACGATGACGTCGAAGTTCCACCCGTACAAGACGGGGATGGGGCCGTACGCTCCCGAGGTCTACCGTGCTCCGTACCCGGACGACTACCGCGGGCCGGACGCGCTGGAAGCGCTCGCGCGACTGGAACGCATCTTCGAGACTCACGTGGCCCCCGAGCACGTCGCCGCGATCGTGATCGAACCGCAGCTCGGTGAGGGTGGGTTCGTGCCTGCCTCGGCCGCCTACATGCGAGGACTGCGTGCGATCTGCGACCGGCACGGCATCGTGCTCGTCGCCGACGAGGTGCAGACCGGTTTCGGCCGCACCGGCCGGATGTTCGCGATGGAGCACTTCGGAGTGGAGCCCGACTTGATGACGCTCGCGAAGTCGATCGCCGCCGGTCTGCCGCTCTCGGGCGTGATCGGGCGGGCCGAGATCATGGACGGCGCCCACGCGGGCGCGATCGGCGGCACGTACATCGGGAACCCGGTCGCCCAGGCGGCCGCGCTCGCCGTGCTCGACGTGTTCGAGGAGGAGGAGCTCGTCGCGCGGGCGGAGGTCGTCGGCACGCACATCCGGGAGCGCATGCTCGAGTGGCAGCTCCGGTGGCCGGCGATCGGCGACGTGCGAGGGCTCGGGGCGATGCTCGCGATCGACCTCGTCCGCGACCGGGAGACGAAGGAGGCGGCACCCGAGCTCGCGCTCGGCGTGATCGACGCCGCCCTCCGACGTGGGCTGATCCTCCTCAAGGCGGGCGTCCACGGGAACTGCATCCGCGTCCTCTGCCCGCTGACGATCGAGGACGCGGTCCTCGACGAGGCGCTCGAGGCCTGGGAAGCGGCGCTCGCCGACGTGCTCGGCTAACGGGCGCGGCTTCAGCCTCCCTCTTGCTGCACGACGCCGAGGAGGGCGAGGCTAGAGCCACGCCCTGGAGCCACGCACTGACCCTGCGAGGCACGCGCTCAGTACACGAGCCCCTTGCGCCGTTCGTGGCGTTCGAGCGCCAGCTGGACGAGGCGATCGAGCAGCTCCTCGTAGCCGATTCCCGACGCTGCGAAGAGCCGCGAGTAGAAGCTCGTCGCCGTGAAGCCGGGGATCGTGTTGAGCTCGTTCATCACGACCTCGCCGTCGGAGGCGCGGACGAAGAAGTCGGCGCGCGCCATCCCCTCGCAGGAAGTCGCCACGAACGCCGCGACGGCGAGCTCGCGCGCTCGCTCGATCTGCGCGTCGCCGAGCCCCGGGGGCGGGATCACGAGCTCGGATCCCCCCTCGTCGTACTTCGACGAGTAGTCGTACCAGTCTGCGTTGTTCGAGACGACCTGCCCGGGCGGCGAGGCGACGGGCGAGGGGAGGTTCCCGAGGACGCCGACCTCGATCTCCATCCCGTCGACGAACTCCTCGACCATCACCTTCTCGTCGTGGCGCCGCGCGAGCGCCACGGCATCCTCGAGCTCGCTCTCGTCGCGGACCTTCGAGATCCCGACCGACGAGCCCATGTTCGCCGGTTTGACGAACACCGGATACCCGAACGGGTTCGTCACCGGGTCTCCGAGCCGCAGCGCCACGTGCCGGGCGACGGGAATGCCCGCTCCGCGCATCAGCGTCTTGAAGACGTCCTTGTCCATGCAGACGGAGGACGCGAGCACCCCCGGGCCGACGTAGGCCACGCCGGCGAGCTCGCAGAGGCCCTGCACCGTCCCGTCCTCGCCGAAGGGGCCGTGGAGGATCGGGAGCACGACATCCACCGCGCCGAGCGTCGCGGGAGCGGAGTCGGCCGGGACCGGAAGCGTCTCCGCGGTCGTCGTCGCCTCGAGCTCGGCCCGCTGGTCTCCGCGGGGGAGCGCCCAGCGGCCGTCGCGGCCGACCTCGATCGTCGCGACGTCGTAACGCGCCGGGTCGAGCGCCGCCGCCACCGAGGCCGCCGAGGCGAGCGAGATCTCGTGCTCGCTCGACCGGCCACCGGCCAGCACCGCGAGCCGTATCCGCCCGCTCACGGGACGGTCGGAGTGGTGGTCGTCGTCGTGGTCGTATCGGTCGGCGTCGTCGGGGTCGTCGGCGTCGTCACGTCGGGCGGCGGGACGTACTGGCCGACGGTGAGCGTGACGACGGACTTCGGGTCGGCCTGCGAGCTGCCCGCGGGATCCTGCGACATGACGACCCCGTCGAGCGACTCGTCCTCCGTGTCCTGTCGCACGACCGCGACCCTGAACCCGGCGGCGCGCAGCGTCGCCCGCGCGTCCGGGACGGTCTGGAGCGCCACGTCCGGCACGGTCACGGTCGTCGGGCCCTTCGAGACGGACAGCGTGACCGACGAGCCCTTTGTCGCGGTCGAGTTGCCGGGCGGGCTCTGGTCGACGACCTCGCCGGCGGGCTGGTTCGAGTCGACCTCCGACCTGCCGACGGTGAAGCCGGCCGACTGGAGCTGTGCCGCAGCGACGTCGTAGGTCATGCCGACCACGTTCGGCACGGCGACGGGCTTCGGCCCGGAGGAGACGTTGATCCGAACCGACGCGCCGGCCGTGACGACGACGCCCGGCCGCGGATCCTGCGCGGTGACGACGTTCGGGGGCCGATCCGAGGGAACCGACACGACCTTCGCCTCGAGACCTCTCGTCGTCAGCTCGGCGACGGCGGCATCGCGCGACTCACCGACGAGGGAGGGAACGGTGACCTTCGGCTTCCCGCTCGACACGAGGATCGTGACGAGCGACCCCTTCGGAAGCTTGGTGCCCTCCTCCGGGTCCTGCTCGTAGACGTAGCCCGGTCGGGTGTCCGCGTTCGGCAGGCGTCGCACGCGCGGCTCGAACCCGTCGGCGTCGATCGCAGCGACCGCCTTCGACTCGAGGATGCCCGTGTAGAGATTCACGGCGACGGGCTCGTTCGCGTCGATCTGGTCGCGGACGTTGTCGTAGAGCAGCCAGCCGCCGATCCCGAGCGCGATCGCCGCCGCGGCCGCGATCAGCCACGGCCACCACGCGCGTCCCGTCTTCACCTGTCCCTCGTACGACCGGTAGCGCTCGTCGCCGCCGTAGGCCGCAGGTCGCGCGGCGACGGCCGTCGCGGCGGTCGATTCGCCGCGCAGCACCATCGTCGCCGCCTCCTCGGTCTCGGGGCCGACGGCGTCGCCGCGGCCGACGAGCTCGAGGTCGCGGTCCATCTCCTTGGCCGAGCGATAGCGGTCGGCGGGCTCCTTGGCGAGCGCGCGCAGCACGACGAGGTCGAGATCGCGTGGGATCTCGTTTCGGATCGTCGACGGCGCGGGCGGCACCTGCGAGAGGTGCTTCATCGCGATCTCGACCGGCGTCTCGCCGGTGAACGGCACCATGCCGGTCAAGAGCTCGTAGAGGACGATGCCGGTCGAGTAGAGGTCGGACGACTCGTCGACGGGGGCGCCGCGTGCCTGCTCGGGGGAGAGGTACTGCGCGGTGCCGATGATCGAGCCGGCCTCGGTCATCTGGCTCGAGCCGGCGCGGGCGATGCCGAAGTCGGCGACCTTGACGCGCCCCTCGTGGTCGACGAGGACGTTGTGCGGCTTGATGTCCCGGTGGACGATGCCGTTCCGGTGCGCATACCGAAGCGCGGCCAGCACCTGGCGGACGTACGAGATCGCCACGGGAACCGGGCACGGGCCGCGCGTGACGATCAGCTCCTTGAGCGTGCGCCCCTCGACGTACTCCATGACGATGTAGTACGAGCCTTCGGCCTCACCGCGGTCGTAGATCGAGACGACGTTCGGGTGCGAGAGCCCGGCCGCGTGGGTCGCCTCGCGCCGGAACCGCTCCACGAACTGCGTGTCGTTCGCGTAGCGCTCGTGGAGGATCTTGATCGCGACCTTGCGTCCGAGCTCCTGGTCCTCGGCGAGCCAGACGTCGGCCATGCCGCCGCTCCCGAGCCTGCGCTCGAGGCGGTAGCGGCCTGCGAAGATCGTGCCCCGGCGCTCGTCGATGGTCGCCATCAGGTCTCCAAGGGTAGTGGCTGGATCGGCAGGCTCCCGGCCGGGTTGGCAACACGAACGGTGAGGCTCGACCGGACCATCTAGGGGTTTCCTCCCGTCCCGAGGAGCGACTCCAGCACGGTCTTCGCGATCGGCGCGGCCGTCGCGCCGCCCGTGAGGCTCTGGCGCTCGAGCGCGACCGCGATCGCGACCTCGGGCCGCCGGCCCGGCCGGCCCGCGAAGGCGATGAACCACGTCGTGTTCCGCCCTGCGACGCCCGTCTCCGCAGTGCCCGTCTTGCCGCCCACGCGGTAGCCCGGGATCTGCGCGGCCGTTCCCGTGCCTGCCTGGACGGCGCTGACCATCATGTTCCCGATGTCGCGCGCGTTGACCGGGCCGACCGCCCGGTCGAGTCGCTGTCGCTCCGTGCGCGAGACGGTCTTCCCCTTCGGCGAGACGATCTTCTCGACGACGTAGGGGCGCATCACGATGCCCGCGTTGCCGATGCCTGCGGCGACCATCGCCATCTGCAGCGGCGTGACGAGCATCCGCTCCTGGCCGAAGGCCATCCGGCCGGCGTCGACGTCGGAGTCGCGCTTCGGATACCAGAGCTCGCCGTTCCGGTAGAGCCCGCTCGGATACCGCTCCCCGTCGGGTGTCTCGAGGGGCGGACGCTGGTAGAACCCGAACCTCTTTGCCTGGTCGAGGATCCGCTTCGCGCCGAGCGCCTTGCCGACGTTGCAGAAGACCGAGTTGACCGAGTACTGGAGCGCTGTTGCGAACGACACGCGACCGAACGGCCTCGACGTGTCGAAGTTGTTCACCCGCTTGCCGTAGGCGATGCAGTAGCCGGGGTCGACGAACTCCGAGTCGGGCGAGAAGCGGTTCGACTCGAGCGCCGCGGACGCCGTCACGACCTTGAACGTCGAGCCCGGCGGGTAGAGGCCCTGCGTCCCGCGGTTGATCAGCGGGGCCGCTGGACGGCAGTCCGCGGTGATCTTCGAGATCTTCCCGAAGTTGTTCTCGACGACGTTCGGGTTGTAGCTCGGCGACGAGGCCATGACGAGGAGCTTCCCGCTGCGCGGGTCGAGCGCCACGACGGCACCGCACGTCCGCCCGAGCGCGTCGAGCGCCACCTTCTGGGCGTGGAGGTCGAGCGTCGTCACCACCGTGTCGCCGACGATCGGCTTGCCCCGGAGGTCGTTCAGCTGACGCTCGACGAGGCCGCCGAGATCGCGCTCGGTGCCGGTGAGGATCCCGTTGAGCGACTTCTCGAGCCCGGCGCGGCTACGCGAGGCGGTCGAGTAGCCGACCACCTGGGCGGCCAGGCGCCCCTGCGGATAGCGGCGGAAGTAGAGCGTCTTGCCACGCCGCTCGACGACGCGGTTCCGGGCGAGCACCCGCTCGGGCGCGAGGATCAGGCCGCGCCGGACCTGAAACTCCGAGACCCGCTGGATCTCGTTGTCCTGGCGCGCCGCGAGGCCGGGACGCGCCCACGTCTGCCAGTACGTGGTCCCGAGCACCAGGGCGACGATGAGCCCCATCGCGGCCCAGCCGACATGGGTCAGCTGCCGGTTCACGTCGGCGCCGTCCGCACGGCGCGATGCGAGACGAGCATCAGCAGCGCGAGCATCACGAAGTTCGAGACGATGCTCGAGCCGCCGTACGAGACGAACGGCAGCGTGATGCCCGTGAGCGGGACGAGCCGGAGGACGCCGCCGACGATGATGAACGTCTGCAGCGCGAAGCCGAACCCGAGCCCCGCCGCGAGGAGCTTCGAGAAGCCGTCGTGGGCGACGAGCGAGACGCGCATCGAGCGCGCCACGAGCGCGAGGAAGAGCAGGAGGACGGCGGCCGCGCCGATCAGCCCGAGCTCCTGCGCGATCGCGGAGTAGACGAAGTCGGTCTGCAGATACGGGATCAGCGGCGTCCCGTCGACGGTCTGGAACGTTCCCCTGCCGATGCCGGTGCCGCCGTAGCCGCCGTTCGCGATCGAGTAGAGGCTCTTGACGAGCTGGTACGAGTCGCAGTTCTGGCGGTACTCGAGCTTCCCGTTGATCGCGCAGTAGACCTTGTCGTCGGTCCACGGCGCGAGCCACACCGTGACGCGCTGCTGGACGCGGTCGAGCTTGTCGTAGAGCAGCGCGGCGCCGCCGGCGAACAGCGCGAGGCCCGCGAGGACGAACGACAGCCTCCCGGTCGCCGCGTAGAGCATCGCGAGGAAGATCCCGAAGTTGAGGAGCGCCGAGCCGAGGTCGCTCGTCTGGACGAGCACGAGCATCGCGCCGCCCCAGATCGCGAGCAGCGGCCCGAAGTCCTTCAGTCGTCCCTGGGCGAGCGCCTCGCGCTTGTCGCGCAGGTAGCCCGCCAGGAAGATGACGAGGAAGATCTTCGCGATCTCGCCGGGCTGAAAGCGCAGCGGACCGATGTCGACCCAGAGCTTGACGCCGTTGACGCGCTGGCCGAGGCCGGGCACCGACGGCAGCATCAGGAGCACGATCGCCGAGACGCCGAAGACGTACTTGTAGCGCTCGAGGACGCGGTAGTCGTAACGGAGCCAGACGAGGACGAGGACGAAGACGGCGACACCGACGGCGACCCAGACGAGCTGCCGGCGCCCGTCGTACGGGTCGATCCGATAGACGAAGGTGAGCCCGATCGCGCAGAGGAGCGCGGTGAGTGGCAGCAGCGTGGGGTCGGCATCCGGGACGATCCAGCGGGCGAACGCGTGCGCGACGAGGAAGACCGCCGCGAGTCCCCCGGCCCAGGGAAGCCACCCGTAGTCCACGACACCGAGGCCCGAGATCCACGCGCTCGCGAACGCCGCCGAGGCGACGAGCGCCGCGAGGAAGAGCGTGGCGAGCTCCCGGTTCCGGGCGCTCACCGCACGAGGCTCCACCAGACGGCGAAGGCGGCGATCGCGAGGAGGGCGAGGACGAGAAGCAGCGCGGGCCAGCGACTGCCCTTCCCCGCACCGTGCCGGTTCACGTCGTCGAGGACAGACTCGCGGGTGACGTCGTCGGGGTCGGCAGGATCGGAATGCCCGTCGGTCGCCTCCGCGGCGTGACGGTCGCGCTCGGCCGGCTCTCCCTCGATCAGCTCGAAGACGACGACGGTGACGTTGTCGTCGCCGCCGTGCTCGTTGGCGGCGTGCACCAGCGCCTCGGCGGCGGCGTGCGGGTCGCGGTCGGACGCCCCGATCAACCGGGCGATCTCGTCGTCGCGCACCATTGCGCTCAGGCCGTCCGAGCAGAGCACGACGAGGTCCCCGGACGCGACCTCCACCGTGCGCGTGTCGACCTCGACCTCGGCCTCCGTGCCGAGGGCACGCGTGATCACCGACCGGTGCGGGTGCACCGCCGCCTCGGCCTCCGTCAGCCGTCCGCTCCGCACCAGCTCCGCGACGAGCGAGTGGTCCGTCGTCAGCTGCTCGAGCTCTCCGGCGCGGTAGCGGTACGCGCGCGAGTCGCCGACGTGGGCCAGCGTCAGCGACTCCGTCCGCTCGTCGACGAGAGCAACCGTTGCCGTCGTTCCCATCCCCGCGACGGCCGGATCGTGCAGCGAGCGCTCGAAGATGAGCGCGTTGGCAGCTCGAACCACGCCGACGACGTCCTCCTCGTCGCTCACGGCTGAGGCGGCCTCCTCGATCGCGGCCGCGGCGAGCCGCGATGCGAGCTCGCCCGCCTGGGCGCCGCCCATCCCGTCCGCGATCGCGAAGAGCGGTGGGTCGCACACGAACGCGTCCTCGTTCTGGCGGCGCCTCCGCCCCGTATCGGTGAGCCCTGCAGCGCGTCCTATCCGCATCGGCGCTCCTCAGGCCTCCACCCGCAGGTCGGTGTGCCCGATCCGGATCACGTCGCCCGCCTGGAGCAGTCGCGCGCTCGTGACACGGGCGCCGTTGACGAACGTCCCGTTCGTCGAGCCCTCGTCCTCGACCCAGAGCCCGTCGGGGCGGCTGTCGATCGTCGCGTGTCGGCTCGAGACGGTGGTGTCGGCATCGAGCCGGATCGCATTCTCCGCCCCACGCCCCACGCGCGCGCTGTTCGTGAGCTCGATCGCCGTGCCCGCCTCGAGCGCCGGGCTCGCGAGCACGACGACCCTGCGCGGGGCGATCCCGTGGGCGGCGCGGAGCGCGGCCGCCTCCGCCGCCGGGACGATGATGCTCTCCTGCGGCGCGCCGGCCGACAGCCCGCGCGTCGCAGAGCGCACGACGAGCCAGACGAACAGGTAGAGGAGGACGAGGAACGCGACCTTGAGGCCGAGGAGCGCCTCGTCGGCCGTGACGGCGACGCTCACGAGCGAGAGCGCCCGAAGACGAGCTCGGTGCCGCCGATCACGATGCGGTCGCCGTCGTCGAGCCGCTGCTTTCCCGAGACGCGCTTGCCGTTCACCTCGGTCCCGTTCGTCGAGCCCAGGTCGACGACGCTCCACGCGGTCGGCCCCTCCTGGGCGACCTCGCAGTGGCGCCGTGAGACGTTCCCGTCGTCGACGCGGATGTCGCACTCGCGCGAGCGGCCGACTACGACGCGGCTCGTCGTCAGGGGAACGACGCGCCCGCCGACGGTCAGCGTCACCCTTTCCCGGACGACCTCGGGAGGCGGGCCGTCGTCCTCGGCGAGCGGCGCCTCGGGCCGGTACACCATCGTCGCCGCCGGAGGCTCCGGGAACGACGGCGAAGGCACGGGGACGGGCGCCGGTGCGGCCGGAGCCGGCGCCGGCAGCTGCACGGCGACCGCGGCCGCGTGGGCCTCGTCGGCCTGGACGACGCGTGTCGCGATGCCGAACTCGCCCATGGCGAGATCGTCGTCCGTCTCGAGCAGGACACGAGGCGGCGTGAGCAGCGCGTAGCCCTCACGGCGCGCGTGCTCGACGAGGTACTCCTGGAGCTCTCCGACGAGCGAGCCCTCGTAGGCCGCGAACTGCAGGCGGTCCGACGAGGAGAGATAGAGGGTGTACTCGTTGGGGACGTACACCCGCGAGACGGAGACCGAGCGGTGCTCGTCCATCTCCTTCGCGAGCTTCCGGGCGAGCTCGACGGGCTGGACGTGTGTGCGAAAGGCGCGCCCGAAGACCCCTTCGAAGAGGCCCTCGATCTTGCTCTCGATTGCGCGAAGGACGCTCATTGACCGGGGCGCCTCCCCCGAGCGAGTCTAGCGACCACCGCGTCTGGCGATCGCTCCGAGGAAGGGCGCGGCCGCCAGGATGCCGCAGAGGAGCCAGGTGCCCAGGACGAACCCGGACCAGGGGATCGAGGGCGCCCAGGCGAGGACGAGAGTGAGCTGGAGCACACCGAGGACGGCGATCCCCCACGGGCCGCGCGCCGTCGCCCGGGGAAGCAGCATGGCGACGAGCGCCAGCGCGAGGGCTGTCGTCGCGATCGCCCGGTTGGCGTCGAGCACCGTGCCGAGGGCGGAGACCACGTCCGTCGGCCGCTCGCTCTGCGCGACGCCGAGGTCGGCGACGGTCGCGCCGCCGAGCGGCAGCGCGCCGCCGGAGAGGCCCGCGACCGCGGCCGCGGCGAAGACGCCCGCGCCCGCGTGCAGCGCACGCCGCCAGAGGCCCCGGGCGGGCTGGACGGCGAGCGGGAGGAGCGCCAGCAGGCCGAACGGGGCGAGCAGCGGGCCGGCGCAGAAGGCGAGCCCCGCCCGCGCGTCCCGCCACGTGACCGCGAGCCAACCGAGCGCGAGCACGCCGTAGACGACCGCGGCGGCCTGAGCGACGTTTCCGAGCGGAAAGACGGGCACCGCGAGCGCCACGGCGAGGCCGAGCCGCGGCGAGCGCAGCGTCGCAAGGCCCGCCGCGAGGGCGAGCGCGGCGAGCAGCGGGCCGGGCCAGAATGGCAGGAGTGAGCCCCCGACGGCGGTCGCGAGGGCCGCGAGGACGGCCGGCACGAGACGTCGCGTCAGAGGGACCGGGGTCGCCGCCGGACGCGGAGCGGGGCGGACGCTCTTGCGGCCGGTGGGCTTCGGCTTCCGGCGCTCGGCGGCAGGAGGGCGCGCGACGACGAACGCCTCGCGCAGCTCGGCTGCGAGGCGGGCGGCAGGCGGGCGCTTCGCCGGGTCGACCGCCAGCGCGCTGTCCACTGCGGCGAGCAGCCGGCGGGGCAGGTCGGTGCGACGGGCCGAGAGCGGAGGGGCGCCGGACGCGATGGTGGACGCGACCTGCGGGAGCGGCACGCCCCAGAACGGGTGGCTTCCGGCGAGTGACTCCCAGAGGATCACGCCGACCGCCCAGACGTCGCT
>Ga0157285_10000030_pt1 | contig 13436 bp, 11 predicted proteins | sample NitcycUS074202C1_FD_108400 | JGI IMG/M metagenome (GOLD analysis project Ga0157285, IMG submission 108400) | Soil microbial communities from Arlington Agricultural Research Station in Wisconsin, USA - Nitrogen cycling UWRJ-S074-202C-1 | ecosystem: Environmental > Terrestrial > Soil >... | reverse complement strand
CAGTTACAATAGAATATTTGGTTAAAAGATTATTGGCAGAGTTAGATTAGCTGCTCCATTAGCAACATTCGCTAAAAGAGAAGGGATCTTTGTAAATGTTACCTTCATTCATGCATTTGCTAGCGATTGTTTCGGTTCGAGAATAATAATATGTATCAATACGAAAGAAAATCACAGAACTATATTTATTATATATCTAAATTAAAGCGATGAATGTTCATTGACTCATTGTTGACAGAAAGAATTCTGCATTTCTACAATCCACATGAATTTTCTCATCAGCAATATATCCACAATGACCACATGCAAAATTTATTGGTTGGTTGCAAAATCCACATACTGTTTTGACATGCAATTTTTCTGAACCGCATGATCTACAAAGTGTTTCGGTCATATGATGCTCTACAAAAAGCACTTTATGTGCTATCTATATTAGAATACTTACAATGCATTTTTTAGTCATTTAGCCACATTATACATCTTATTTTATGGCGGATCTGGAATTATTCAGAAATTGATTCTATTGCTATAGTTTATTGTGCTAATTATGACATGATTAAACGCTAAGCTGCATTCAATTTTCAAAGAAAATCATCTTAAAATTAGCTGCAAACAAAAATTGCATGTTTTGCCGCTACATTAGGATAATTTATTAACCTTATACAGTAGGATGATTTGTTATGTAATGCTAAAAATAGATCAAGCGTGGTATTTCGCTTTTTGGACACTTTGCGAGAACGTTACTGGCTTAATTTGAGGTCTGTAAGACTCAAAATACTTGATTTATTGTAATCTTGCCAGTTACCTCTTCTTGTTTCATTCCTCAAATACGATATACCTCTATTTACTGTAACCAATCCAACTTGCAATACTTGTGATATCTCTCTTTGGCTATATCCTTTGCTGCAAAGCTCTTACATACAATATTGCATATATATCAAAAATCACTAATAATAGAAAGTGGCAGAAACTAGTGGTACTAGAGCTTACCGTTTCTTTATACTATTCTTTATCTTTACACTAGCGTTTTCTTTAACGTCTGCAGGTATTCTCAAAGGCAATATGGCTATCAGTATGGATGCTTATGCCAAGAAATCTGATGGATCTTCTGGAGGAGGAGATAGCAGTGACGGTGGGGGAGAAAGCAAGGGTGGTGATAGCAGTGATGGTAGTGGTGATGGAGGAGGTAGCAGTGAGGGATTTGTCTTCAGGTGGGACATTTGGTGACTCTAAAAGCTTCGGAAAAAGCTCTTGTTTATATTTTTCATAAACTTGTCTTAGGCTGCTAGTCTGCAATGCCCTCCCAAGGCTCTTGCCAAAACCACACAGAAATATACCATTAGGATTCGATGGTTGCGGATGTTCATGGTCCAGCCAATCTTTGACGTATGGGATAGAATTAATTAATGGCAGATATCTTGATCCAGTCTTACCATTTACAAGCATCTCTGCATATTGATAATTATTGTCATTAGAAGCTATAGTCTTAAACGCTATATCTTTGATTCTTAGCTTCAATATCTCATGCGGTCTACAGCTTGTATCTCTGGATACCGCATGATAACATTTTATTCTCTTAGATGGACAGTAACACAGAAAGATTGCATCATCTTCATTAGTCCACAGGTCACTAGGTTTGTAGATTGAAATTTCCTTTTGTTTCAGCTGTGGGATATTCTCAATGACTGATGGTTTTGGCCTTTTTTATGCTTCTATATCGTGATGGTACAACCATTTGAAAAAACGCACGATATACATTCTGTACATATTATAGGTTCCTGTCCATTTGTGAAGTGGATCTGAAGCTTCAGGCTTCCGTAGAGTGTCGAGGAAGTCCAAGATTTGTTCCCTGGTCATATCTTTGAATAAAGTTTTACCATGATAGATTGAAAGTCTAGACAGTTTTTGGATGACTTCTCTTCTATAGCTATTTGATAGATTGATTTCAGACTTCATAGATGTGACGTAACTAGCTAAAGTTAGAGCATTTTCCTTTAGTGGTATTTTATAAAAGCACCTAGAGTAGCATGAAATCAGACCTTCTGATGCTATCTCTACTTTTCTGTCGAATAAAACATCATCATTACTATTATTCTTTGAATCTGAATGTACTATGATAGAATGAGGATTATTATTATTATTATTATTATTGACTAGTTGGGATGACGTGGTACATGGTGTTACTGTCTTTGTTCTCATTCCTGCCTTTAAGACAGTAGTATTGGTCGACCCGTCTACAGCACCCATGAAGAATTGGGTATTGACCCAACTATATAATGATGTATTCTATCCTTCATTTATGATGTATTATGAGCTTTTAATAAGTGATTCCATAGTATGAAATAAAGGCTTTAATTCAGAAACCGGACCATGAATGTCTATCTTTGTAGTACCTTGGAGACAAATTTTTGCTTCTCTAAACATAAGTCCCTTCTCTGAATATTCTAGCCCACTAAGCCGATCCAAGCGTTCACTAACTATGTCATCTGATTTTAGAAAGTGCCCTCGCCGTGCATATAAAATGAGCCTTTTATCTGTAATTATAACTTTATATTTTTTATTTGCATAATGAATAAGAGTTTTACTTTGGAATTTTATATTTTCCAAAGGAAGTAAAAAATCCTGTAATGTCATTTGATATTGCATCGTAATTAACCTGCCAATATATTTAGCAAAAAGAGTTGCAACAATTTACCAAAATTGATAATTAATCTAAATCATATTTGGTTCTATGCCATTTTTCTCTATATATCTGATACACATAAAAAATGAAATATATAGACCGAGTTTCTCAATTTTTTACCATCTATCATCTAATTTAGAATAACTATGGAAGAAAGTGATCTTAAGCTACTAAATTTAAAAAAATCATATCAATGTGCTGTCACTAATCTTTTATGCTCTATCTTTATTATGCCATGAACCGATATTTGACTTGTAAGAATGTATATCCAGTCAGAGTAAATATGCTAAACATATGATAGCAGAACTAGATTTATTTTTGACATCAAGCTTTTAATATGATTTATAAGCAAAATTAAAAATTAGGTAATACATTGACTTATAATGAACAATATTTTCTGACAGAAAAAAGAAAAAGGCTTGGGGATATGCAAGAACTGCCAGAAAATAGAGTTGTTCTATTGCTATCGGCTATATATTCAGGAGATGAACAAACGGTTTATCTGAAGTTTTATGATATGAAAGATGATACTATATATTTCTGGCGCGATAGAACTAATCACAAGCCTTACTGCTATACAAAAATTCAATATCGCAGTATGGTTGAAAAGATTGTTGAGAGGGAAAAAAAATATGTGTTAGAAAAAACAATCAAAAAAGATCTAATCTCCGATAGAGAGGTCGATCTACTAAAGATAATTGCACCTGACCCATTATCTATTGGCGGTACAGAAAATAGTATTCGAGAAAAAATCACTTCATGGGAAGCAGATATAAAATATCATGAAAATTATCTTTACGACACTGGACTAATTCCAGGTGCATACTATATTAGAAGAGGAGAAGAAATCAGACAGTTTGAAAACCAAATTTCTCATCAAGTTCAACAAGAATTGGAAAACTTACTATGGAATAGAATAAAAGAAGATACAGGAAAAGGGAATAATGGTGAATACCACCAATATATTACAAGATGGGCAGAGCTTCTCAATCAACCTATTCCTGATCTGAGAAGAGTTTCTGTAGATATTGAGGTTGAATCTGAAGAAGGAAGAATGCCTACTCCACGTGATCATGATAGACGTGTTATTGCAGTTGGATTTGTTGCAAGCGATGGGTTTAGAAAGGTGCTGGTCTTAAAACAAGACCAACCCATCGACTCTGATACTCCTTTAATCCCTGAAACAGAACTTTGCCACACTGAAAAAGAATTATTACAAAAAGCATTTAAAATTATCAATACATATCCAATTGTACTCACTTATAATGGTGATGATTTTGATATGCCATATCTTTATGCTAGGTCCCAGGATCCGAGAATTGATCCGATCAGTAAGATGGTTATACCAAAAAATGAAATTCCGATCATAATTAAAAGAGAGACTTTTATAAAAAGAGGTTCTCAAGCTGAACCAGTTCAAATAAGACATGGATTGCACATTGACTTGTTTAGAACCTTTCAGAATAGATCTGTACAAATCTATGCTTTTAGTCACAAATACTCTGAATACACACTTAATGCAATTTGTGAAGCTCTGCTAAACGATAGCAAAATTGAATTTGAAGGCGATATTAGCGAATTACCCATGCACAAGTTAGCACAATATTGTCTTAAAGATGCTGATCTAACCTTCAAATTGACAAGTTTTAATGATAATTTGTTAATGAAGCTTCTGGTAGTCATTGCAAGAATCAGTAGATTATCTATAGACGATATTGCACGATTTGGTGTTAATCAGTGGATCAGAGGTATGTTGTATTATGAACACCGTCATCGGAATAGTCTTATTCCAAGACGCGATGAACTGCAGGCAAAAGGTAGTGCTTCAACTACTGCAATAATAAAAGAAAAGAAATATCGTGGTGGATTGGTGGTAGAACCTATCCTTGGTATACATTTCGGTGTTATCGTGGTAGACTTTGCAAGTCTTTATCCAAGCATTATTAAAGTACATAATCTCTCTTATGAAACAGTAAATTGTACACATCAATCATGTAAAAATGATCCTAGTCAGCAAATACCAGGTACTACACACTGGATATGCAAAGAAAAGAGAGGCCTTACATCACTCTTGATTGGATCGCTGCGTGATTTAAGAGTCAACTACTACAAACATCTATCTAAAAATAAAGCATTATCTTCTGAAGAACGACAATTGTATAACGTAGTTAGCCAAGCAATCAAGGTAATTCTCAATGCTAGTTATGGCGTGATGGGCGCAGAGATATTCCCTCTCTACTGTTTACCAGTAGCTGATGCAACTGCTGCCATTGGGAGGACCACGACAGCAAAGACAATCGAGAAATGCGAAGAGATAGGCATTGATGTAGTATATGGAGATACTGACTCACTCTTCCTAAAGAATCCATCTAATACACAAGTCGATCAAATATCCACTTGGGCAAGAAGCAATCTTGGAGTAGATCTTGAAATAGACAAGCAATATCGATATGTAGTATTCAGTGAACTTAAGAAAAATTACCTCGGTGTCTTGGCAGATGGTACGGTGGATGTCAAAGGTCTTACTGGAAAGAAATCACATACTCCTCCATTTATACGAAATGCCTTCTATGACATTTTGGATATTTTAAGCAAAGTGAATTCAGAAAAGGATTTTGAATCCGCTAAAGAAAAGATCAAACATATTATCCAAGAAAATGCGAGAAACTTGGAATCTAGAAAGATACCATCGTCAGATCTTAGCTTTAATGTAATGGTGAACAAGTCCCCTGGTAAATATGGTAAGAAGCTAACAACAACTGCTGGTGTTAAAGCAACCTCACTAGATGGCAGAGACGCAGAAATTGAGAACTATAAAGGGTTACCACAGCATATCAAGGCAGCAAAACTATTAGTAGACATAGGAAAGGAAGTCAAGGCAGGAGACATTATTTCATATGTCAAAACAAAAACAGGAGATGGTGTCAAACCTGTAGAACTAGTAAAGGCAGAAGAGATTGATACAGAGAAATATCTTGAAACTATGGAAGCAACATTCGATCAGCTTCTATCATCTCTGAATTTCAATTTCAAATCTATTCTAGGCAAGCCACATCAGTCGAGCCTTGACGAGTTATTCTGGGGCACATGATTATTGTATATCTAATAATAAAATTATGCAAATTGACACTTGACACTTTGTAGGAAATCAGAAATCTCTTTCTAAGCAATTTTTGTTAAGTTGATATGGGGTAGTTGTGAGGAATACAAGAACGACTTTACACGTTACCCTTCGTAATCCAAAAGAAGATAAAAAGCATTTTAATCTGCAATACATTTTTTTTAATATTGAAAAAGGCTGACTTTGAGCTACTTGAATCTCTTTTCATTGTTCCTGAAGTAATGAATATGGGATATAGTTTTGCAGACCTCCCTGTCAAAATGTCATTTAATGAATCAAATGTCGTCGTTTATGGCGTCCCTCTTGATATTACGACAAGTTTTGGTAAGGGGACTGCCAGGGGACCAGAAGCAATCAGACTAGCTTCTGCACGCCAGGTTGAGACTTTTATTCTTGATGAAAAAGTAGAGCTTTATGATAAAGTAAAAATCTATGATCTTGGAGATCTAAAAATTCCTACTTGGATAAAAATGCAAGAAGAAGGAGAAGAAGAAGAAGAAGAAAGCAGACGGAGAATTAATATTGCTCGTACATTTTCCTTTCTGGATAAAACAATACCTAAGATAACCTCTTTGTTATATGAAACCAATAAGCTGCCAGTAATGATAGGCGGAGAGCATACTCTTTCTTATTATCCTCTGAAGGCATTGTACACAGAAGAACCAATCGTCATTCATTTTGATGCTCATAGAGATATGAAACAAGAATATGATGGTATGAGAATGTGCCATACTACACAATTTTTTCACCTAATGAATGAAGGTTACATTCCAGGCAAGAACATAATCCAAATTGGAATACGACAAACGGATAGGGAAGAAAATAATAATGCAGAAAAAAATGGAGTTATAACATTTGATGCCTGGGAGGTACACAATAGAATTGACAAACTATTAGTATATCTAAAAAAGATAACTGCAAATAAAAAGATCTATATATCGTTTGATATAGATGTATATGATTTGCCGTATGTTCCGTGTACAGGAACCCCTGAACCATTTGGCTTAAATCCGTTTGAAGTTTTAAATATTATTAAAAGCATAGATACATCTGCAAAACTGATAGGGCTAGACTTTGTAGAGGTGGCTCTGAGAAATGATGATTATCGAGAGGGTACATTAGCAACTCAAACACTTTTCAGAATACTGTCACAAGATTTCATATAATATATATATATCAAAATTACTAATTCTGCAAAGTTAACCGAAGCTACAAGGAGAGTCTACTATTGAGTTATTCAACGTAATATTCTCTTGGGTCTGGACCTGTCGTCCCGACATTTTACCTGGCTTATTTTTCATTCTCCAAGTTATCATTATCGGAATCAAGAGCATTTATAATTAGCCAAGACCATTTCAAAAGTGCATTTTATTTCTACATGTTTTTCTGTAGGATTAGTGGCAGATATAGCAGCAATAGCATCCTCTATTTCATCTGTAATCTTCTGATTTATTAAATCCTTACTCACAAAGGGATTGGGAAGGCCGAGTTGGGAACTTATATTTATTGCTTGGCTGCTGTTTACTACATATCCTATGTTGGGGTTTTTGTCATAATCATCCACTATTGTTGACGTTATCAAGTTCTTTGAACTATTAAAAGAATGAGCACTACCATATACAGTATAGTTAGTATTGAATTTGTCAACTTTAACAAATGTTGATGGAATTGAATATACGATATTCGAATTGCTTGTTATCGTTATATTGGATAGTTTATTTGAAGTTGGTAATACAGATACAAAAGTACTATTCTCGTCAATGAATGCATACGATTGATTAATTATTACTAATGATGGAGCTGCTGCTACCATAAATTATGATATAGCAAAAATTATGGCTCCTATCAGAACTTTTGTATAATATTCATCCATATTACTTCCCCATTTTGTGGTATGTAAAATGGTTCTATATAAGGAATCTATGATGGATTTTCACGTCTTGGTCATTATCTAAAATGCTTAGTATTAGGAATAAAATATGTTATTATTCATTTAGCTGATAGCATTATCCTTTCTCAGAATGTTTACCATTGCCATTACTTATACTAGGTATGGTTTCATTGCTTGTTGCATTTCGATCCCTTAGGGGACATATTCAACGACTATTATTGCTGATTAATTGATAGTATGTGTATCAAATATTACCCCTCAATGACATATTATTATCTATGGTTATTATTATCTCCAGATAGTTATAACAATTTTATAGCGTTATTTCCAATAGCCATTGTAGCCGTTTTGATAGTTAGTTGATGATATGCATATGAAGGTATAAAGTTGGTAATACTTATATTGCTGAGTATTACTACACCATAATCTGAGGCCTGTGTGAAAGAAACTTTGGCAGGTTTAGCGGCATATATGGTTTGCCTTTTGTTTGAGCATTTATTTCTTCTGCAAGGTCTTGCAACGTGATTTCATGTTGCTTACCCTCATTTCTATCACGAACCACAAATTTTTCCTTATGCATTTCCTTATCGCCTATCACAAGAGTATAACGAATCCATTCAATCTCTGAATCTCTAATTTTTTTCGCGACAGACTCATCTCTATCATCTATATCTGCTCTGATTTGTTCACTTGAAAGCTCTGTAGCTATTTTTTCACATAAGATCACATGTTGCTTAGCAACAGGAATTAATCTTACATGTGTATGTGTAAGCCATAGGGGGAATGAAGGTACTTTGCCAGATTTTGAAATTTTTGCTGATTTTTCCAGAAGTGCATAAATTACACGCTCTATTGCGCCACTAGGCGAATTATGTAATATTATTGGATTCTTTCTATTGCCATCTTCGTCAACAAATTCAATTTGATAGCGCTTACCGTTTTCAACATCTATTTGGTCTGTAGAAAGCGCAGATGCCTTGTTCAGATTGTCGATATAATTAAATTCCCATTTTAATGTAAAGTAAAAGAATCGCTCTTTCCATATCTCTACAATTACTGATCTTCCAAATCTGCTAACTAGTTCATTTACAAAGCCCTTATTTTCGTTATAAAAGTCCTCCGTACACCTTACTGCCATCTCGATATCTGTTTCGATAGATAATCCTAATGCACTGATTACGTCAATAGATAATTCAAATCTCTTGAGCAATTCTTCCTTTGACTGGTTTAGATCCCTGCACATTGCATGGCAGTCCGGCATACTGAATGCCCTCAGACGTCGTAGGCCAACTAGCTCTCCACTTTTCTCCCTTCTAAAGCTATAATGAGTGAGTTCATATAGTCTTAATGGCAAGTGTTTATATGAGATTTGAAAATCTCTAGCCATCAAAAACTGACCAAAGCAAGCCGCAAATCTTAAAAAGAGCCTTTTGCCATCTGCAATTATATTGTATTGTCGTGCAGGAAAACGATTAAAGTAACTTTCCATTGATGGATGCTTGGAATCATACATTATTGGTGTCTCAACTTCTATACCGCCATATTCCATTACTCTTCCAGTAACGTACTGTTCAATAAGTGACTTCATCAATCTACCTTTTGGATAATAGCGCATATTTCCAACATCAGAAGATGGTTCGTAATCTGCTATTGCCAGCTTCTTCATTAATCTAACATGTGGCGGTTGTTCATCTACTGTTCTCTTCTTTGCCATTTCATAATTTGCTAAAGTGTGTAGATTCTTTTCATCGTTTTTAAATTTATATTCGTTTATAGGGGTAAGCTTCCCGTCTGGCTGCAAAACATACCATGACGATTGTAATTTTTCTTCTGCTTTTAAAGCGGATGATACTTTTTCTTCAAATTGAGTTGTGATAGTAGTATCACTACAAGAACTTCCTATGTCACTGCTAGCATTTGTGGTGACGGAATATTGTTTTGTTAGTACTTTAGCATTTTCCGCCAACGGATGTCCCTTGACTTTAATCTGAAAAGCCTTGGTCCATCCAAAAGGTGCTCTATGGACGTCGCCTAACAATTTTTTTGAAATTTGCTCAACTGATTTTATAATTTCAGCAGCAGTAGCAGGACTAGCAAGGCAAGAGCTAAGGTGTGCATAAGGATAGATTAGCAATCTCTTGCTTTTTACAGTATCCATATACTTTTTAATCTCATTAACAGCATTATTTGCAATATCTTTGTCGTCATTAACTTCTATAGCAATTAACGTAACGACAAGATCTTCTAATCGAACTTTAGTTTTAGATACATTTTCTTCTGCATCCTTAATTTCTTTAGAGATGGGTTCGTATTCTATAAAGTCTGAATGTAATTGGAGAAGACGCATATTTATTTACTGGATAGACAGGTACCTATTGAGCTGAATTAAAGGCTTTTGCATTTCTAATTGTTGCAATAACATGCAAAAAGAAGGAGATAATATATTTATTTTTGGTTATATGTTTTTCTAATGCTGATTGCTTGCATTGTATGAACTGAAGAAGACCTTCAGTATATTTAAAGTATGAAAACAAATAATTACTATCATTGGATAGCAACTATAAAAAATATTAAGACTTCTATCCCCATCGAGCCCTTTCATTTTCACGATCCTCCTTGGTTGCCTTCTTCCATTCCTTGTAATGTTCTCTACATAGATACACTCTTCTATTTGATGAATTAAGTATCAAATCCGTTGCCATACTTGCCTTACTGCCACTCATTGAACGTTCCGCTGTTTTGTCACAGTCTTGAACACTACAATTAACACCTTTATCAACTCGACCCATTCTATATGGAAAACACAACTGGAATATAAAAATCTGATCAGTTTACGGTTTAATAGATACATCTTATAAAATTAAGGTGTACATAATTGGCATCGCTAAATGTAATTTAAATATTTAAACAACTACATTTGAAAAAGTGTTTTTCGATCTGAGCCATTCAATATGTTAGATCAAATTTCAATCTATAACTATCCATGAATACAGTCATACACCTATAAAAAATATTTATACACCGAAAAATTCTCATAAAAAATTGTAATAGTGGGTATTGTGAAAAGCTGGAGAAAGATGTATTTGGACGATAACGAGTTGAAAAGCACCAATATTGTACATATATCAATTGTAATATATCATGATGACAACCTTAAATGCGTCAGCAAACCTCTTATGCATCTTGCTCTCTTCTAAGTGTTACTTCAAAGTAGCAATGTTTATTATCAAACAGTCTACTCAAAATATGTGTCTTTATTAGATAAGAAGTAATAATGACAAATTGCTATTATTATTTAGCAATTAATATAAAATCAAGTTATCATCACACATTACTAATATCGCAACTAAGGCCAAAAGCAACAAGTCAAAGAAAAAAGGAAAATCAAGTAAAAATAATTGAGAAACGATCAAAAGTCATATAAAACATAGTGTAATGACTTTGATTAATTCTTCTTTTTAATTTATATCCATGACTCCAATCCTATACTTATATAGCTGCATAAACTTGTTGTATCAGAGTTGCTCCAACTGTTGTTAGGGGACTTATCGCTATGATAACTCCCACTCTTGTATAACTACTCATGTTGTTTCTCTTTTCAGATATCCAAATGGTATGTATAAGAATGCGACTACGCTGGCTAAAAAATGAGTCAACTACTAGATCTCAAATTGCTTGTTCAATGATATTAGTTGCTCTTCTGTTATTACATGACTTTAGACTAAGTACAGAAAGGAATCAGCCTGGTCATCCTCCTCCAGCAGTATTACCAATTGTATCATTAGCTGCAAGCTTTAGTATCTGACCAAAGGTCTTACCATTATCATTACTTATTCTCATAACAGGTTCATTGCTTCTTTGATTTGCTCTTTCCCACCAGCTAACATATACATTATTTCCTGCCATTGCTATCTGTGCATTCCATGATTCTGTATTACTAGAGTTACTAGGGTTAAGATTTACCCTATGAAGAAAATTTATTGATTGGTGCAGCGTATAGCGGAATAAATCAACGAGTGGGGAACCAGTCCTTTATCTTCTTGTTTACACTCTTAAGATATTTTAAGGAAGAAGGAAAAATCAATAAAAATGAGCTAAAAGATTGCAAGTAAAAAAGAGTTAATTTATATTTTTTGTCTAAAATTGGAAATTTCATAATAATAATTACAAAAGTATTTAGACTCGAGAATCTAGATATATATGAAGCTTAATAATGATATCCTTCTCGATAATGTTAATCTTCAGATACTAGATATCTTAGGCAAAGATTACTCAATGCCCTTTGTTGAAATAGCCAAACAAATTGGGATATCTGATGCAACGGTACATTTGAGAGTTAGAAGATTAATCGCTGCAGATGTAATTACCAAGTTTACAATTTCTGTTGATGATAATCTTCTTGGATATGACCATCTTGCATTTATGGGGATAAATATCAAACCAGGTTCTGCAGATCAGACTACCAAAGAATTATCATATCTAGAAGAAGTTCTGGAGATACATGAAATGCACAATTCATTTGATTTATTTCTAAAGATTCGTGCTAAGGATTTGAATCATATAAGGGATATTATGGAGAACAAAATTCGTAAGTTGCCTAACATTTTAGAGACAGAATTAATGACTGTCTTGAAAACTAAAAAGGAAGATCAAATAGTTTCTTTGAATAAGGCTATTTTGGATAATAAGACCAAGGAATGATATGACACTTACGATGACTACTCAAAAATTGCTTTTCATTTTCTTTTATGAATTTGTGGTAACAACCAGATCCTTGAAGTGGTGTGAGAGTAAGTTTTACTTTTGATATTCAGTAAGCATATCAAGGTAGTCTCTTCTATAGCTGCAAAAGGCTTTACATTTCAAGTTGGTTTTTTGTGCAAAAGAGGTTTCGTGTTTGATAAGCTCTTCTGTATGTTGAAACTGGTAAAATAGTCCGAGTTCTGAAATTATAGAAACACCTTTTTTGCCAAATATTTCTGCTTGTTGTAGAAGGAGTTTGAATAGTGGCACTATTTTGTAAGTATTGATATTTGAATAAGGAGAACGAGAGTATGCTTCAAATGAATCTATAATCGCAAGGGAGCCATCCTCTGCAGCCCATTAAGAAAATCTAGCGCCAGAATACTGAAAATATTCCCAGTCCAGCAATGGCCAATCCCCCATAGGCTAAAAACATGATTCCTAAAGAGAATCCACCTATAGCCACACCAATACCACTAGCTATCATAAGTGCTTCTCCAACTCGTCTTTGATTTCGCATGATCTTGATATCTAAGTAATGTATAATAAAAGTATAATGTATAGTATACATTCATAATGAGAATGTTTATTTGTATACTTTAAGCTCATATACAGAATGGCAAAACCAGGTGTTATCACAATAGATGGTAGCACGACGACGACGACTACAAACCAGGTTGCATCAGAGGGTAAAATTCTAGAAGCAGCTACTGCTGGCCTAAGTCATCACTTCTTTAAACTCATAAATGACCAGTCAAAGCAAAACGCATACACAATATCTGAGTATGTAATTGCTATGAATTCAGAAATTAATCCTTCTGCTTCACATAGAGAAGGTCAGCTTAAGATTCTATGTTACCTTTCAGACTTTCATAATCAAAGACCCTTTTCAAAAATGACACGTAATGAAGTTATGCAGTACCTTGACTGCCATCGTAGACCAGAAGAATCAGATCCTCTCCATAAATGGATTGGCACTTATAATTTGCGTAGGGCCT